>WLWD01001078.1_pt1 | contig 152105 bp, 114 predicted proteins | sample 6712731 | NCBI WGS metagenome assembly WLWD01 (sample SAMN12718690, study PRJNA576275) | sponge metagenome | isolation source: marine sponge | host: Mycale hentscheli | place: New Zealand: South Island, Marlborough, Capsize Point | collected 2014-11-01
ATGGAACTGAATATCTATACCACACCAGTAACAGGAATGGAACTGAATATCTATACCACACCAGTAACAGGAATGGAACTGAATATCTATACCACACCAGTAACAGGAATGGAACTGAATATTTATACCACACCAGTAACATGAATGGAACTGAATATCTAAACCACACCAGTAACAGGAATGGAACTGAATATCTAAACCACACCAGTAACAGGAATGGAACTGAATATCTATACCACACCAGTAACAGAAATGGAACTGAATATCTATACCACACCAGTAACAGGAATGGAACTGAATATCTATACCACACCAGTAACAGAAATGGAACTGAATATCTAAACCACACCAGTAACAGGAATGGAACTGAATATTTATACCACACCAGTAACAGGAATGGAACTGAATATCTATACCACACCAGTACAGGAATGGAACTGAATATCTATACCACACCAGTAACAGGAATGGAACTGAATATCTATACCACACCAGTAACAGAAATGGAACTGAATATCTATACCACACCAGTAACATGAATGGAACTGAATATCTATACCACACCAGTAACAGAAATGGAACTGAATATCTATACCACACCAGTAACAGGAATGGAACTGAATATTTATACCACACCAGTAACAGGAATGGAACTGAATATCTAAACCACACCAGTAACAGGAATGGAACTGAATATCTATACCACACCAGTAACAGGAATGGAACTGAGTATTTGTACACCACATCAACAGGAATGGAACTGAATATCTGTATCACACCAGTAACAGGAATGGAACTGAATATCTGTACACCACATCAGTAACAGGAATGGAACTGAATATCTGTATACCACATCAGTAACAGGAATGGAACTGAATAGCTGTACACCACATCATGTAATAGGAATGGAAATGCATGGAATAGATTAACGAAACCTGGTACTGGAATAGAACTACAACAGAGACACTAACCAGGCACTTCTCTAAATGTGTTGTATTTAAATATGGTGGAATAAAATTCTGCTAGAACTGAATTGCCCAGCATAAAAAATAAAATATTTATCTCATACAGTACATGTAATACTACTCCAGACCTGCCAGTACATGTAATACTACTCCAGACCTGTCAGTACATGTAATACTACTCCAGACCTGTCAGTACATGTAATACTACTCCAGACCTGCCAGTACATGTAATACTACTCCAGACCTGCCAGTACATGTAATACTACTCCAGACCTGTCAGTACATGTAACACTACTCCAGACCTGTCAGTACATGTAATACTACTCCAGACCTGTCAGTACATGTAACACTACTCCAGACCTGTCAGTACATGTAATACTACTCCAGACCTGTCAGTACATGTAACACTACTCCAGACCTGTCAGTACATGTAACACTACTCCAGACCTGTCAGTACATGTAACACTACTCCAGACCTGTCAGTACATGTAACACTACTCCAGACCTGCCAGTACATGTAATACACTCAGACCTGCCAGACAGGATATCTCCTCCCAGACCGACAGTAACATGTCATACTAACCAGACCCCCTCCAGTACATGTACTACTACTCCAGACCTGTCCGTACATTGTAACACTCCCAGACCTGTCAGTACATGTCACACTACTCCAGGACCTGTCAGTACAGGTAAATACTACCGACCTGCCAGCTACATGTAACCTACTCCGGACCTTGCCAATACATGTAACCACGCTCCAGACCCTGCCAGTTACATGTAAACTGAATCCGACCCTGTCAGTACATGTAAACACTACTCCCACCTGTACATGTAACACTACTCCAGACCTGTCAGTACATGTAACACTACTCCAGACCTGTCAGTACATGTAACACTACTCCAGACCTGTCAGTACATGTAACACTACTCCAGACCTGCCAGTACATGTAACACTACTCCAGACCTGTCAGTACATGTAATACTACTCCAGACCTGCCAGTACATGTAATACTACTCCAGACCTGCCAGTACATGTAATACTACTCCAGACCTGCCAGTACATGTAACACTACTCCAGACCTGCCAGTACATGTAACACTTACTCCAGCCAACCTGCCAGTACATGTAACACTACTCCAGACCTGTCAGTACATGTAACACTACTCCAGACCTGTCAGTACATGTAACACTACTCCAGACCTGTCAGTACATGTAACACTACTCCAGACCTGCCAGTACATGTAACACTACTCCAGACCTGCCAGTACATGTAACACTACTCCAGACCTGCCAGTACATGTAACACTACTCCAGACCTGCCAGTACATGTAATACTACTCCAGACCTGTCAGTACATGTAATACTACTCCAGACCTGTCAGTACATGTAACACTACTCCAGACCTGCCAGTACATGTAACACTACTCCAGACCTGTCAGTACATGTAACACTACTCCAGATCTGTCAGTACATGTAACACTACTCCAGACCTGTCAGTACATGTAACACTACTCCAGACCTGTCAGTACATGTAACACTACTCCAGACCTGTCAGTACATGTAATACTACTCCAGACCTGTCAGTACATGTAATACTACTCCAGACCTGTCAGTACATGTAATACTACTCCAGACCTGTCAGTACATGTAATACTACTCCAGACCTGTCAGTACATGTAATACTACTCCAGACCTGTCAGTACATGTAATACTACTTCAGACCTGTCAGTACATGTAACACTACTCCAGACCTGTCAGTACATGTAACACTACTCCAGACCTGTCAGTACATGTAATACTACTCCAGACCTGCCAGTACATGTGCCCACTGCTGGGACCTTCTCTCAAATACACCAGTTAGTAAGAGACTGCACAAAGGTCTGACAATTCATCTGCAGATTTCCCTCGTTAAGTACATAAAGTGAGCCAACTTGAGCACCACGACATATCAACAACATGGCTGCTACGCTGTTTCAACATCTTCTTGTTGCGAGAGTAAGCTATAGCACCTATTCCTGAGACCACCTTACCATTTTGCCTCGTTTCAAGGCATTCTCCACTGAAGGTCCTTTGAGGTAGTCCCTGTAGAGTTCGTACTGGTAATCTGACAGGCAACAGAACAAGACCTTCTCATGCATCTGAGGTATGTCCAGTTCAACATTCTTCTTCAATCGACGAAGCATAAATGGATTAATTGTTTTACGTAAAACACACGCACACCTGAAAAAACAGACACACGCATACACACACAAACATTGGCTGAGTGGATTAACTGTCAATCTTCTTTTTAGAGCATTCTCCAGTAACTCTGCTGTCTTTTATGCTAGACATATTACTATTCTAACCCAGAATGCAAAAATATTGCGAGAAAAGAAGAGTTTACACCATGACAAATATATAAAATAAATTAAAATGGCTAAGAATAAATTCCCTTAGACTCAAGTTTCTGTCTAACAGCAGCCATATTCATTAATTCAGGCAGCTGCCATATGCATTATTAATTCAGGCAGTCTGAATTTATTTCACTCTAACTAATAACTAACATAATATTGACTCAGCAGAGTCCCCGCACAGTCCAGTCAGTAAAATAAGCATCCACTTACTTGTATGCAGTCTGCACTTGTAGCTCTGAGGCATTGGCATAACCTCCATTAGTGATGGGAATAGAGAAGGCTTCTAGGAACGATGGCAGGGTCCCAAGCTTGCCGGGAAAGACAAAGTCAAACAGAGACCACAGTTCTCTCAGATTGTTCTGCATGGGAGAGCCTGACAAGATGATCCGGTGGGGGGTGCTCACCTGGCCAACCACAGAAACACACCAAATTCACACATTGCCGGATAGACTGTCAACACTGGGTTCTGGAAACGCCACTAAACTCAACGGTAAACTCCACATACTGTAACATAAGTATGACACCTTCCAATGGTACTGGTTAAAAAGGTCATTATACACATAAGTGTCCTGTAGAGTCCCGTGTGTTGGTGACACCTTACCTGTTTGCAAACCAATGTGATGGAGGCATCGGGGTTTCTGATCTTGTGTCCCTCATCCAGGATCAGGTAGTCCCACATGTGGCTCAGCAGCAGGTCCTTGGCCAGTCTCATGCCAGTGTAAGTTGTCAACAAAACCCCATTGTCTGGGATAAACACAACATAATGGAACATGACGAATGGACACATCAGGTGATAAATGTTTGTCTCTCACCTCTGACCATCTCCTGCACGAGCCTCCTCTTGTTGTTGCCCGAGTATGCCCCTGAGCCATGCAAGATGGCCACTCTGAAGGGAGGCCACCATCGATGGAACTCTGCCACCCACTGCTGCAGAACTGTGGCAGGACACACGATCAGGACTGGACCAAGACCCACTTGACTGGAAGTGAACAAACAGGAAGGAAATCTGAGTGGATACTGCAACAGGTAGACTTCCTGAAATAATGCTCCTCCCATTGTAATAGAGTATGTATAAGTCTAAAACAATACGTGGACACACCACCAGGGTTCTATTTAGTGATGAGGTGGGGGAGGGAGAAATCCTTCACATTTTCCAACTTTTAAATACTCTTACTATTTCAAAAAAATATCATTTTGCCTTGTAGTATATAATACATAGAAGTTGGTGCACTTGATCAAACTTTCCCCCTAACCAAATTTACGTCTGAATTCTGCACACATTAACAGCTAGACATTACTGGCAGGCAACTAAAAAAAACTGAGTCCACCAATAATGCAACCAAACCATTTCACTCTCTGCAAGCTACCTCTGCTTATCAGAAAATCTAACAATCCTCAGTGAATACTGGTGCCATGTCATATATAAGCTGGTTCTCTCCTGAAATGTTGAAATGGCTATTGCAATCCTAGCATGCAATGCTCTCTTCAATAACGTCTTAAGAGTAGCTCATTCTAACAATGTAAAGATATCAATGTCACTCTTAGTCTACATGCTCTCCGATACAAGGTGTGCATCAAGAGAGGACAGAGAGAGAAGGAAGAGCAGCCATTACTCGGTGACAGTGCTGCGAAAATTGCTGATCTTGAGTCCGGCCAAGAAGGCAATGACCTGGATAGTCTTTCCTAATCCCATCTCGTCACCCATTATGCCACCATTCTTGGCCATGTGCAATGTCCACATCCAACGTACACCTGTTCTCTGATATCTACACAAGCACACACAAACACAGCATACACTAACTCGGGTGCTGATGTGTGTATGCATGTGTGTGTGTCTACTAATACAAGAGCATAATGCATGTGCATGCTGTGTGGCATACACACATACACACTTTTGATAACAAGAAGGATATTTGAGTGCATCTAATAAAGTCTCAACATTATAGCCATAAAGAAGCCAAACAATGCAGACATTATGTGATGACCATTACCAAACCTACCAAGAGAGAGAGAGACTTACTTGTAAAGCCTGTACCAAACATTTCCTGGCACAGTGAAGCCTCCTTCTAGCTTCCTGTCTGGAAACTCTTCAGAATCATGATCCTTCTGTTGACTCTCAAAGTCACTGCACAGCGCAACACAATGCAACATGGCATAATGATGTGTAACACAAAGTGACGCAATGTAACACAAGTATTGCACCAGCACCACTAACCGTATCCTGGTCAGGTATCTATGTCTGCAGCCATCATCATTGTACTTGGAAGGAACTGCTTTCATCCTCTTCTTCCCCTTCTTGTGTCTACCTGTCCCTTCATCGCTGCTGCTCAAACTGCCATCACTAGAAAGCTCTCTCAACTTCATCTTTTTCTTCTTGCCCTTAGCCTCTCCCAGCTCTTCGTCTGTGTAATATTCACTCTCATTAGCTGAAGATGAAGACGACTGGAAGTTCATAAATTCCTCCATGTCTGGAACAAACTCTAAATCATCACAACCTTTGGCAGGACTAGGAGCCACACCTTCTTCACGAGCTCTAGCTTCTTCTGGTGCAAACCCCTCATGGTCAGACAACTTTCTGATTTTTGGAATTTTTGGCAGATTATTTCTCTTTCTACCAATGAGTTGAATAGAAGCATTGGTGGGAGTGTCTGGGCCAGGTGAAGGGGAAACCCCTGGAAAATAAATGTAAAGGCATTATTTCAAATGCTTCCAAGAAAAGTTTTAAACAATTTTATCATAAAAGGGGAAGAAGTCTGGACTGAAATTATATTGCAAACCAAATTTAACTTTTCAACCAGAACTTAGGAACTAGCCACGCCCACAGGGCTCTTGCATGTCTAGTCACGCCCACAGGGCTCTTGCATGTCTAGCCACACCCACAGGGCTTTTGCATGCAGTTCACTACAGCCATCACCAAATACATAAAGTAATGTTTAATGAAGCCCTTTCCCTAAAATGACCCGTACACCCTCAGAGCAAGACATAGACAAAAAGGTTTGTTAAACATTACTTATGCATTTGGTTGTTTCAAGTGAACATGCATGGAAATTCCCTGTGAGCGTAACTAGACATGCTAGAGCCCTGTGGGCATCAAATTCAGGTTGAAAACTTTGGTAAAAACAAGTCCTAATAGTTCACTAAAATACTTGGCAATGCTGTGATGCTTTAAGAAGAACTCTTCCATATACAATTCCTGCTTGGGCACAAACAGCGCATACAATGGTGATATGGTCAATTCAGAATCATACAAAAGAAGGAAACAAATAGAATATAGGAAAGAGAAAAAAAAGCATTAGTCTACAAATAGGTTGGTGCTTTTAATCGCCACTGTCCTCCAATAATATTTAAAAATCCTATTGTACTCCTCCCAAACTACAATTTCTATATGCAGACCTAACTAGTATAGGACAAATTACTAGACTTAAACACTCATTTTAGGAGAATTTTTTATATTCATTAACTCGAACCGTTAGCTTGTTACTATTAATTAAATATTCCAACATGACCACTCCATGTCTAATAGTCTATAAATTGTTATGTCCATTTCAGAACCCACTCACACACAAACACAATACACAACAACACCACACACTACGGTATGCTTCAATGCCAATAAACTCCTGTAAGTGCTAATAACCCCTTACCTTCTATGGATACACCTCCCTGAACGGGCGGACTAATGCTGGACGAGGTGCTCGAACAGGTATCATAGAGTCCAGACTCAAAGGGAGTGATAAGACCTATCTTGATAAGTCTCTCACGCTCTGTCTCCTCCTCCTCATCGCCAGCGCCAGAGAGACCAAACGCTTCATCTATTATACTGGAACTACTTCCTGCACCTGGACAAAAAATATTTTGCACCCTGTTCCTTTTGTCTCTTAAGAAACTATCGCTCATAGGTCTCAATATAACAGAACTATACAAATATAGTTAACATCCCGGTTATTGGGTTATTGGGTTATTGGGTTATTGGGTTATTGGGTTATTGTTGCATTGTTTGTTCCAAGCTGCAAGTATATTTTTTTCTTCAAAGCAAACTGGGTTATTCCTGAAGCAAGCAAAGGCCATTTAGAAGCTATACAGATCATGGAGGGTGAGTAGTTAGAAGTCTTGATTATAAATGCATCTTCAATAATAAGCTTCAGTATGGTCAGTTTAGCTGTAAAGATGGCTGGTGCAGAAATTCACTTTTTACAGTTTTTTTTAAGCTGCTATATTTCTACAGTAGCACTGGGTGGCAGCTACTGCTTAACATTACTAACATACCCTTACTAGCTGTAGGTAGCTGCTAGCTGGAGGTTGTAGAGACTACTACCGGTCTAGTTCCCACTCCCTAACTAGTCTCGTGTAGCCAGACCCTTTACCTATCGCCTCAAACAATAGGTAGGTGACGCAAACAATAGGTGACGTAATATCCTGTGACATAAGACTGCTCAAACTTTTGCCTCTCAACCATGCCAAAACTCTTCCTTTAGATGATGCCATTAGTTATGCTAAGCAGTGACACTAGCCTTTTTAAGATATCTACAGTTGGAAGTTTCGCTTAGCAGTAAGATACAATTGTTGCTTTGTGCACGGGCCATTGTATATGCCATGGTACCTTAGGTTTTTGTCATGCTTAAAGGTGAATAATGCTAGCCAAGAATAAATATCAGTGCCATTAAATTTTAACCGGCAGCATTTCCCAGCATAGTTTTGCATAAGCAACATTTTTTCATGGCAATACAGAACGAACTCTGCCTCTAAACAATTCACGCGCCAGAAAATATTTAACGATTTACACCCACACTAATTGAACCACAGTTAACCACTTGCTGACTAAGCAAGAACAAACTGCTCAATGTCAGTCTACCAGACCCTTTCCCCGCGTAGCGATTGGTAAAGGGTCTGGCTACGCAAGACTACTCTCTAACTGGGCCGCAAGCTATCTGAGCGATCTTTACCTAGACCTGAGTGATCTTTACTTAGGCTTTACCTGGGAAGCAACCTTTATCTAGGCCATTCCACAGTTACTTAAAGGGAGTGTCCTGAATTAGCTTCTGGAACCAAGAAACTATTTAGATACTGACCATAACTAGGATCATTCAAGGACTTCAACTTCTTTAAAACTATCTCTTGCTTGACTTTGAGGCTGTTCATCTGAGCTGTCTAAATACAAAGGGAAAAAAAAGAAGCAGAACAAACAAAAGCAACATCTACTATATGCAATACAAAACTGCTTATAGTGTTTCACTGTCCTACCTTTCTCTCCTTAGCTGCTCGAAGTTCTCTTAGCTGAGGAGCCACTGAAGTTATTGGCTGAGACAAAAGACCAGAGATTGTCTTTGATATCTGGTTGAGCTCATGTTTGACAGTACTACAAGAAATACAGAGAGAGATATCTCACTGACACAGAGTGTCAATACCTGAATTCCTAAAATTGACACTCTTCTGTGTACTTCAAATTATTCCCATGTAAGAATGAACTCTAAGAATTCTGGTGCTTCAATTTTTAACAAGATTATGAATATACAAACAAACACACACACACACACATGCACGCACACACGTGTGTGCTATTTTGAGACATAGCAGCAAGCCTGAGAATCTATTATGAGGGAGGAGGGAAATGTGTAGATTGGTGAAGGCTGGATATGTTGGGAATGCAACATGTGAGAGGGAGAGTGAGAAAAACAGAACTGGATTGTCTTGGTTCTTGGTTTACTCGTTGCTGGTGGTGTACAAGCTGATGATGTAGAGTTTGATTCTCTTGCTTGGAGAAATATGGAATTACTACATGTACTTACCAGAGAAGTTAGTTCCACAATGCGCTAGCTAGCTAGCTCAGTAACTTGTACCTGCATCATGCACACACTCAGTCTACCTAAATCTGAATCAGCTTCAATATTTTTTTGGCTGTTCCAATAACAATTCTATATTACTTTCAAATATATTGTACTTTTCACCAGTAATAAACATTGTAATACAAATAAACATTTCAACAATAATAGTATATAGGCTCAATGCTATGATTATACTTATTTGGACTTATTAATAGAGCATTACATAGCATCAAGTGAATTTTCTTTAAACGTTTCGGCTTGAAGGCCTTCTTCAATAAAACCAACAAGTGAGAAATGGTATGGTACAGTATGTGTGTGTGCTTAAATAGGAGTGTAGGTGTTGAAAAATGTGCAATAATGTGAGGAGCTGAATGGGTTTGTTAATTAGTCTGATTAGTGCAGCTTTCAGTTGTCTTGTGAATGAATGGTTTCCAACGGCGATCGAGGTTCAAGCCAGTCCAGCCAGATTCATGGTGTCAGTTTTAGACTGGATCCTAACTGCTTGTAGCACTCTCCTCTTCCAGTATAACAGCTTTCCTCTTCCACAACTTTAGCATCATCCCAGGCTATCTGATGCTTGTGTGTATACTAGAAGTAGATGATATCTGCAAGCTTACAGAAGTATGTCTCAGACCACTTACTTCCAATTTCAGGACAAACAAATTGAAGGTGCAGCCATGGGCTCTCCATTGTCACCAATCATTGCTAACACCTACATGGAGTATTTTGAACAGATGGCCTTAAGGCAACATGGTCTACCTTCGAGTCTATTATTTGGAACATGGAACATCTCAATAACCAAAGGGAGTCAATCAAGTTCACTATGGAAACGATCATCAGTGTGTGGATGGTATATCATTGAAGTAAAACAATGTCCACAAGAAGAGTTTCTATGGCAGAGCTATAACTAACAAACATCTTCCATGACATAAGCTACAGCACACAACAATAGCTGTAGGGTAAACTTTGGTTAAACAACTGTAGACTGAAAGCAACAAATCAGTATCTCTATTCATTGCTGGCCCACTCATTTTAATTTGCCATGATTCTGATTCTGACATAACACCTTATGTATAGATTTTGCTGGTGGTCTATTACCTTAACATTTTCCCAATCAATTTCATGATTTCACAATTTCTTTCTCAGCTTTCTTTTACTCGTTAGATGTATTCTCCTTTTCATAGGCTTTTTTAAACAATACAGAATTAAAAAGATTTTAATTCTGTATTGTTTAAAAAAGCCTGTGAAAAAGAGAGAATACATCTATTGAGTAAAAAAAGCTGAGAAAGAAATTGTGGAAGTGATAAATTATCGGAGTAAAAATTCAACGGATAAAAAGAAACTTTGAAAACACAGAATTTTTGTTGGTCTGTTGAGAGTGAGACTGTAGCATAGCTTAAGCAAGTGGTCCAGGGTTCGATTCCCGGTGGTGACAAAATAATTATGATATTGTTAAAAAAAAAAAAACCTGTGAAAGAGAGAGAATACATCAAATGATTTCATGATTCTTTTCAATTGCATGGTGAGCAACTGCAGATAGATTGGTATCCTTTAATTTCGATGCTGTTTTGTTTTCTTCTTAGTCTGTCCCATGTACACCATTTGCAGGTTTTAAATGTAGTTCTAATACCAAGGCGATGTAAAATTCTTTTGATGCTTTCTCTTTCAGATAGATGTTCCACATAAGGTAATGTAACTCACTTCCAGAACACTGTATGTATGAAGTGCTGCAGGCTTGCATTCGTGGTGCTTTATTGAAAAAAGTATTAATTACTTGAAAATTCAGTCTAGTTTAACGTGATATAAATAGCTGAAGACAAAATTCTAAATGTTTTAGCTATTAGAGAAGTGTAGGAAAGAAAGCAAATCTTCTTTGAAGTTTTTATTTTCTCTGTTTTTGGTCCACCACGATGTTTCTCAAAACAAAAGATTTGAACTCATCTTGCAACCTTACAGTTTCCATGGTGAGAAGATATGTATAGAATGTGATCACCACATGAATTGAAGGGGCCTTGTTTGTTTCATTTCCCATACCAATAAGGCTATTAAGTAATAGAGCGCTTTAATTTGTATTTAGTGTTGTATTCAGAGCCACAATTAAATAAATAATTAAAATAAATCTTTAGAGATAATAATTACTTTACAGAATCTGTTCTACCTCCAGCATATACATAGCGAGATAAGTAAATAAATGCTACCAGTCGGAGGACTTCAATTGCAAGGAGAAGAAAATGTGTTGAAGTGAGACAATAGATATAAACGGGACAATTTGTGTATTTGTACATGTACCCAATAATGAGGTCAATAAAATAGTACAAATTAAAAGATCGCTAGGAAAAAAAATCATAAGTTGCCACCATGACCAATGCAATTTTTGTCTGCCACTTTTCAAAATTTCTTTATTTCACTAAATAAACTTTCTTTGAAATGACTTCTTTCTACCAGCAACTCACTTAATGTCTGCATTGATATCACTATAGTTCTTCAAAACAAACTTCTTGTCTTGTTCTAATTTTTGGCGCTCAACTTCATCACCGATCTGCTTAAGGATCCCAGCTTCGAGTTCCTCCTGGTCATAGGCTTTCACACCTAGACTACTCAAGTCATCCTGCAAGTCTTAGAATTTCAGTACATTATAGCTACCACGTTAGGTGAACTATATTGTTTTAAAAGACAGCAATATAGCTAGTTACTGAACACAGCTATATTTTCACTTACTTGCAGTTTGAATTAAACTTGAATCAATCTTCAGAATATTCTCCCTCTTCGATGACTCCTTAGTAGCCATGGTTAAGGTCTCAAATACTGAAGTTCGACTCCTTCAACCACGCTCACTCGTACAAAGTTGCATTAGTCAATTCTACATGTTTGCTGAATCATCATTATGGGCTCCAATTAGATAAAGTAACAAGTTGTCAAGCAAATGATGAATAGGCCTAACGCCACCAAATCAAGGCGGGCGTAAGTGCCTCGGACGGCAGTGATAGAAGAATGACATAATCATGGATAATCTAGCATCTCACTACTTAAAACTGAGCGAGAATATACTTAAATACGAAATTTTGGGCGATGTAAGCAGGCAATTACTGAGACCGTGGTAAGTAAAGTGATGGTACAGGTCTGGTAGTTAACAACTTTTTTCTTTTTTCAGGCCAATGTCCAAAGAACAAAGTGTAGAAAACGCAATTGACAAGAAGGATGGTAATAAATATGTTATCAATACAGATATGTAGCGTGTGTCCCATGTGGTCTAGTGGTTAGGATCCGGCGCTCTCACCGCCGTGGCCGGGGTTCGATTCCCCGCATGGGAGGTTTTTTTTTTTTTTTTTTTTCTTCTTTTCTTCCTCCTTCCTATTCCTACAGTCTTTTTTCCCCTGTCCTATATATTCTTTTTTTTCCCTGTCCTTTTTTTTTTTCCCTGTCCTATTCTTTTTTTTTTCTCCTGTCCTATATATTCTTTTTTTTCCCTGTCCTATTTTTTTTTCCCAGTCCTATTCTTTTTTTTTTCCCTGTCCTATTCTTTTTTTTTTCTCCTGTCCTATATATTCTTTTTTTTCCCTGTCCTATTTTTTTTTCCCAGTCCTATTCTTTTTTTTTTTTCCTGTCCTATTCTTTTTGTCCTATTCTTTATTTCCCACTCCTATTCTTTTTATTTCTCCCTTTTTCCTTTTGTTTTAATCCATCCCAATACAATCCTAACTTTCTATAATACTTTAACTGCTTTATTTTGGTTCAGAAAGTGTTGATATTGACAGAAAAGAAATAGTACAAGTTGAATCTATCCTTTCCAAAGCAAGAACAACTTACTCACAGAAGTCTTGCCACACTAAACCTCTAAATCTTAAGTGTGGTAGAAAAGGAAAAACCTCATCTACAACTTCAAAAGCAGGTTCATCAGCACAAGCTGGCCATAGTTCAATTACATTAAGAGAGGCCAAAATCAAGAAGACAGATCTTGCTAAGTGTATCACTGTTAGTCGAAGTGAGCCAGAGATAAGTGTGAAGAAAGGCAAGCCAGAGAGAAGTCTGAAGAAGCACCTTATTGCAAGTACTACCCATGAAAGAAAACCAACAGGGAAATTATTGAAAGTTGACGGGTATGTATGGTACTACTAATATATCTTTGTGTAATGTTATAATCTTTAGGCCTCAACTAGAAATGCCTACCAAGTATTACAGGCTGCAAAAGATTATTCTAGAGTAAGTCATTAGTGTATAATTAGGCCTAGACCACCCTCATGAGTTTATTCTTTTTTAGGTCACAGAAGGTAAGTTGTTTGTTTGTTAGTTGTTGTAGTATAGTAATATGCAAAATCAGACCAAGATAGAATGGAAGATATTTTAGACTAAACTAATTGAAAATGATTTGTACATTAAAAAAAGGGGACAACTCAGTAAACCAGTGTGGAGCTGGGACAGTCATACTGGATATAGTAGAGTGGGAGGGAGGGAGGGAGGGGGAAATAGGAGAATATCTGAAAAGGACAGTGGAGCAAGAGTTACTAACATTACCTTTTACCCCCTTGCATACATACTGTACACCCTCATGTTTCAATGATGAATTTCATTTTCAGAAATTTTTCCCCCCCTCAAATGGTGATATGATTGCTTAGACCCAAGGTATAATCAGTTACATTACTGTAGGTTAGTAATTTAATAAAATTTCATTGTATCACTTATTATTATTTATTTATTTATTTTTTAGTTCAAGAAATATCAGGAACTTTTATTCAGAATGAGGAGTTGCATAATAAATCATAACCCTCTATTGAAACCCTCCTTTAATTGGTGCTGTGTGTTTGTGTGTGTTTTGTGGTTGTTTTCAAATTACATGATGGTAGTTCACATTGTGTATTCAGGTGTGAAGAAGCTTGCAAAGGAAATAAATTTGTGTCCTGTACAACTACTGCCGCACACTTCATGAAGAGAATGCAGCACAAGGTGACATATACGTGTATTAATGTATAGGCTTAGTATGCAGTTCAAATAGTTCTACAGTAGTTGACTAAATAGCCGCATAAGTAGTTTATATTGCCACAAAATGTTAGTGTTTGTGAGTGAATATTTTTTAAAACAGAAGCCAGAAGTGCATCCTGACACTGTGGAACTAGCCATTCAACTAACTGAAGTCATCAAATCTGAACTGAATGCTTTGTTATCTCAGGATAGTAAAAGTTAGTTAAATGCTAGTAATTTTATTAATTATAAAGAGGTGTGTCAATATTTTTAAAGGTTTAGAACAGAAAAACTGGCAGGAGATTCTTTCAATACACACAAAGTTAGAATGGCTCAGTTCTAGATATTCTTGCATCGTGAAATCTGTGGCAAGCTATGAACAACATCTTCAACCATCATCCTACCAAACAGAAACTGCGTGCTCATCTACCAAACAGGGTGCAAGTTTATGTTCTTCAGAAGATACAAGTGGTACTCTAGACTCCAAATTCCCATCTGTATTAAATTCCTTGCAAGAGTGGCAATCTTTGGTGAAATTGAAATGCTTGATTGAGCACAAACAATGGGAACTAGATTTCCTGAGGGACCTTGAACATCTCATCATGCCACTTTTGTCCCAAGCAAGTCAAGAACTAGAGTCATCATCTGAATTAGCAACACAGAACATAGCCCTAATTCGTGCTCTTCATTTATTATTTGACCTACCAAGAAAGCCAGTGTATGTAAATCCATAATTTTTCAGTCAAAATAATTTGATGAAAAAAATTAATCTCAATTGAAAGGAATAGCATTACAAAGAGCAACTATTAGCTATAATAATGAATGAAAAAGTGAACGGTCAGAGAACAAAATAAATTTCAATGTTGCCATTTAACATTATGGCCATCTTTCATTTGGGGTTCTAAGAAACCTCTGAATTCCATCTTTGAGTTTGACTCTTTATAATGCCACCTCAGGCCATATCCTTCATGATTTCTTACCTCTAAGACTGGAGTTTCATGCTATTGATACATATATTACCATAATACGTACATAGTTACAGTGCTAAGTGGACAACTTACCACCATAGTATGGCTGTTGATCCAAACTGCATTGTCCAATATTTTTTCAGCTATGGCAAGAGCACTCAAATTTTTTGTCTCTTCACCTACAAGATAACCCACAGTAGTAGTAGTAGTACAACATTTGTGGTCTAAGACAGTTAGTTACTCAACACTTATGGTAAAAGCATAATGCTGACTCGTGTACAATTGCATCATCATAATCATGCAATAAACTTTGAACTTGTGTGTAATTCAGTTCTGTAATTAACCCTCAGCGCGCATGCACGAGAGGGTTATAGTAGTCATCTTGTCTGTCTGTCTGTCACGCTCTGATTTAGGAAATTACTGACAATTAACAATTGATTTAGGTATAAACTTACTCAGGACGAAGATTTAAGACCTTTTATTGTGCTACTTTTTTTAATTTCGGGCTATTCGTTGAGAAAAAACAAAGCTTTCAACTCCGCGTAGGTACCAGCTTTTATGGGCAACGCCCCCTAGCATCACGTCATAATCACGTGAGCAAATAATTTCTGCAGCCAACGGTGTACTTAGCTTTATGCTCAGGCTCCTAAGTGTTACTCCGGGGAAGTTAACGGAGTTGAAAGAAGTGAAGTTTCGCATTGAAAATGTATACAGGTGAGTGTTTCTGGCTAGTTTAGCTTCTCTTATGAAGACAGCGTTTCCATGTACCATTTTCATTGGTCGAGCTATTTTGATACCTCATTAAAAATAGCTAACAGATTGCTTGTTCTTTTGGAAGGAGATTATATTGTAATACACTGTAGCTAGGTAGTGTTTAATAGCGCTGAGGGTTCGCACCTTTGGTGCTTCATTCAATTGAAAGAGATTTGATTGCTAGCTCTCAGTAATAATAAATAATAACAATGGTGCCCTGCAGTGCAATTGGCTAGACTAGCTTGCTCACTAGCTATCACTATCAAATATGGTTTATCTATCCCCCAACATAAGCAATTCCATTGTACTTACTTCCAGTGCATTTTCCCCACCACTGGTTTGATCCATCTCGGTGACAATGCTTCGATAGTGCACGGGCACCAACTGTGAGTTTAGCTTTAGGACGGTGTCTTTGTTGGAAAGATTCTAGGAGAACTTCTCGTCTGGGTGGAACTATGCTGGTACTTCCGGCTGTGTTCCTCAATCCAAGAAGATCCAATATTCCTCTTAACCCAAGAGACTATAGTTATAATAAATAATTACTACTTATACATCATTTGATTAAGATTTTTAGCTATACAGCTTTGTTGTTTTTTTGTTGTTGTTTTTTGTTTTGTTGTTGTCTTTTGTTTTTTACTGGTTTATTACTTTAACATTTCAAATTTGTGCTAAAATCTGGTTTAAGTTACAGTTTAATCTTAATATTGCAGAGCTATATAATAAAATTGAAAAGAGTATCTGGACAGTTTGTGCAACAAAAATCAGTCAAGGCTGATCCCACCCTTTACTTAAAGAACTTCGTCATACAGACTCTCATTAGTAAGTCTTGCCTCTTTCAGGTTGCCTATAAGCCCACTTGTCTGAGGTAAGTAAATACTTCACTGGAACAAAGCTTTCCACTTACCAAGCAGTTCAAAACAGAGGGGGGAGGGAGGAGGGGGAGGGGAAAGTGAAAGCAAGTAGACTTAAACTTGCTCAGTTTGTTTTCTTGACACAATTACCACCCACATCATATAACTAAACAAAAAATTTCTATCCATTCTTACTTTCAGAATATCAATCAAATATTTCTGTATCTCCTCATTTGACAAAGTCTTCAATTTTTCTAAATCATACTCCAACAAAAGTTTCTCTGTCTCTTGGTATCTAAGTACATCCATGATCATCAAATAATACCCGATTACCCTATACCCAGAAATAATGACTATAGTTAGTCTACAAAATGTTATAGCTAAGTTCTGGGTAACAGTGAGGGATAGTAGCCAGAGTATTTGCATATTTGAATGGTTAATTCTTTGTAATTAACCAAGAGTGCAATCGTGGTAGTCAAAAAGTATTTAACAAAAAATAAATAAATAAAAACATGAGATTTTGGTATATTTCAAACCTTTCACTTAGTTTATCTTCATGTAGTAAATCCATCTCAGGAAGTTGATCTAAAGGACATTTCCTACAAAAAAAATTTTAAACATAAAAACACCCCTTACTGAACAAAAATCTTTACTTCTGCAATATCCAATACTCAAGATTTTCTGCCAGTCTTTTGCAATAAGGTCCTTCAGGATAGCCATGCAGGGAAGGAGATGCCACTTGGTACCCTCTAACTCCTCCCTCAATGACCCCATGCTCCCATTCTTGATTACTACAACTACAGTGTGTTAAATCCTCACAGACGTCACTATCAAGGAAAGCCGCTTCATTGCAGCCCTTACGAAGAACCTTAGAATAGACATCACATTTAATCGACAGAGAACCATTAACTACCTGTACGGACCATTTCCAACGGATATAATAAGGAGACCGTCGACATCGTTAGGCCGCGAAAGAAGGACGATAAACAAATCGATTTATGACGTAATCAGAAACTACAGTAACGCCCATTTTCTACACGTGTGATACCAAAGCGAACGACCAGTACCTAATCATTAGAATATAATGGCCACTTCTCTCACTGCAAATGGATAGTCAAGAAAATCATTCAACTCTCAAGTCTGAATTTAAAAGTTTGGAACCTTCTCACCAATTGCGTATTCGCCGTACGTTACAAATATCTGCAGTTTGGGCTAGTTTTATCTTCTTAACCTCCTTTGGCTTCTTGCTGTCGAGACCTTATCTGAACAGGAAAAGGAAGGAACGCATGAAACAGCCAGGATATAAGCCACGTGTTACACTAAAAGAAACAGCTCCTTACAATTTGTATGGTATAAACGAGGAAGACTAACTAAACTATTTTATATAACATAGCAAATTAATTAAAGCACACCATGTCTGTTCCTAGTGTGGATCTGCTCACTACTTTTGTTTCTGCAATTAGTTCATGTAAAGGTGATGCTGAGTCTCTCCACACTGTGTTTACTGAAGCACCAGGCTCGGATACAGATAAAAAATCTATACTGGAGCAAGCCTTTCGAGACGTTCTGCACAAGAGAATGATAATGCAAAATGTGAAGAAGACCAAACCTCTGACTGATCTGGTCACACTCTCAAGTGCAGCTGCTATGCAGGGAGTCTCGTTTTATACAGTTCCTTTCATCCTCCTCAGCGATGTATTTGACTGTCACACACTGGATATATGTGAAGGTGTGTTTGTGTATGTGGAAAGTCATGTCTCCACATGGGTAAGCCATGAATTCTACAGCTCTGGGAAAATATTGCTACTGAGAATGTGCAATGACCTGCTTCGCAGGCTTTCAGCAGCCCAGAACACAGTCTTCTGTGGTCGAATACAACTCTTCTTGGCTCAACTTTTCCCGCTATCTGAAAAGTCTGCCCTCAACCTCATGAGTCACTTCAACGTAGAGAACATCACCACGTTTACCCACGAGGATGAACTGCACAGTGGTACGGATGACAGTCAGTCACAAAGTGACAGCATGTCAATGGACGTCTCTCAAGACGAAGACAGCGTCCCCACAGACTTCAATCTCTACCAGAAGTTGTGGGCCATTCAGGATTTCTTTCGTCAGCCGACCCAGTGCTACATGGCTGAGCACTGGAAGACCCTGACTTCCAACATGGATGAGATTTTCAAAGCATTTGATAGCTACAAGCTAGAAGAAGAGGCTAGGTCACTGCGAAGGAGCAAGAAGACTGCCAAAGGTGTGAACGATACTTTAGGTGAACACAAAGACTACAGCGAACTCCATTACTTCAACAAGTTCCTGACGAGCGAGAAGCTGATAAGTCTTCAGCTGCGAGATTCTCACTTCAGAAGGCATGTGCTCATTCAGTGTCTTGTCTTGTTCCAGTACCTCACCAGCAGCATTAAGTTCAAGGCACTCTCTCATGTGCTCTCTGATGCACAAGCTGTGTGGATAAAGACTGCCGCGGACAGGGTGTACACTTTGATCGCTGAAACACCTCCAAACGGATCCGAGTTTGCTGCTTACATTCGACAAGTATTGGTTAGAGAAGAAGGGTGGATTGCATGGAAGAACGAAGGCTGTCCATCGTATGAGAAAGACCCTCAAGTACTCGAACCGTATCCTGACAAATCTCACTTGGGAGATTCCAGTAGTTCTGTCAAAGTAGATATTGGAAACAAGGAACTGAATCGTCTGTGGAACCTCTGTCCCGACAACCTCCTCTCCTGCGAGCACAGCACCCGGTTGTTTGCGCCAGATAAAGCTAAATTTCTGGTGGAACCCATTGAGCAAGCGGACCCAGCAGCCAAGATCGATGCAGAATATAAAGTGGTGAACAATCCCAACTTCGTGTGGCAAGCTTTGCGGCTTCTCTCCACTACCAGCTCCCACTTTTTTCAGAATACAACCGCACCCATTAAACCAGTGTCCGAGTATTTGGAGCATGTCATAGTGCAAGAGGGCAAGGATTTGCAGCAAGCACAGCCACCCACGCCTACTCCTAATGGAACATCGTAGCACAAACCTTGCAAGTGTTTGACTGACCCATAATAGAGATAGCATAATTGTCATTGCCTTTACATAAATAATAGCACTGTTATTGTATTCTGATAGTACTAGACATGAGGTTTTAAAAAAGGTGAAGCTATGCGTGCGAATAGAGTCACTGATCTGTTGGAATTTCTTCTGAAGCTTCTTGTCTCTACTTCTTGTGCATTATCATACATTCTCGTTCTTTCCTACAGTAGAAGTAATAAGAGAAGTACAAGTGGTTGTTAATTTAAACTAAAAGATTATACTTCCAGTTAGAAAGATTTATAAAATATTATTGAAAAGAATAAATCAAAATGTTTCGATCCTGGAGGATCTTCACCAGTTGGAAACAATGAAAAAACTGACATTGATGAAGATTCTGTGGGATTTAAACGTTCTGATTTATTTTCAAAATGTTCAATAAGAATAAATATACATAGTTGCAAACGAAAAACAGGAATAGACCACACGCCTACCTATTAAATAATTAAATCTTTGAATTAATAACACTGAGGAGATGGTGCAATGATGATTTTTCACTACTATTCATCACTGAGAAGAGCTCTGCAAATGTACGGATTTTATTACTACTACAAGAAAACCTGACTAAACCGGAAATGGCTCGCAACTATGAATATATCATGAAGACATAGTAAAAATGAGTCTAACTTGTTATGATATACATATACTTGCAAGCTAATGAAAGTTAATTTTGTCTTGTTTTTAGCTTGAATGAGAGGGTGCAGTTTGTTAAAATGGGTGGAGTAACATCCATATCTACTACTACAAATGAAGTGAATCCAACTAATGGAGGACGAGGGAACACTAATGGAGGACGAGGGAACACTAATGGAGGACGAGGGAACACTAATGGAGGACGAGGGAACACTAATGGAGGACGAGGGAACACTAATGGAGGACGAAGGAACACTAATGGAGGACGAGGGAACACTAATGGAGGACGAGGGAACACTAATGGAGGACGAGGGAACACTAATGGAGGACGAGGGAACACTAATGGAGGACGAGGGAACACTAATGGAGGACGAGGGAACACTAATGGAGGATGAGGGAACACTAATGGAGGACGAGGGAACACTAATGGAGGACGAAGGAACACTAATGGAGGACGAGGGAACACTAATGGAGGACGAGGGAACACTAATGGAGGACGAGGGAACACTAATGATACTTCTACACTACGTACAGTATGTACCTCGTGCAATCTCGCCTTTAACCCAGGGTTTGCTGTGACCATACAAACTTGGGCTTCCAGGTCTCGAGTCAGCGATCTGCATCCTGCACAACATTGGACACTTACATGACACTAAAACATAACATTTTACGGTCTCTTGCTACCGTTGTTACTTGATCCCACGATAGTTAGTGAAGGGTGTGGCTCACCAGCCAGGTAACACCACAACCCTTTACCATGAAAAGTCCAGCCTGGCTTGTTGTACTCCAAATACTTGATGCGCCGAGTGCTTCTGGTTCTCTTCACTTGTTTAAGAAATTGATTAGCGAAATTGACGTACATTGCTGGAATATGACCTGCAGCTCCTTTAGCTTTGTAGAAGCCATTTGCCTAATTAAAGAGATAGCGTACACCATATGAACTAGTGTTGTGCTTGAGCACAAATGGTGAGCGAGCCTAAAACTACACTATTGTTAAACGTTTGGTTTTCAAGCTACTAAAAAAAGTTGAGTTTATAAAATTACGTATTATACGGTAAAGGCATTCAATGCCATAGTAACCACTCCCCGCAACTGTTTGAATTGAAAAAAGAAAAAGCAACAAAAAACAAGTCACGTTCTTTAAACTGTTTCTTTGTGATATTCTTAGTAATAGTTGTAATGCACAATACTTTCATATAACTGAACATACTTACGCAAGACTTACCTTCATGGTAAGTCTAGTGGACAATAAATTTTCAAGTAAATACTGTTGTGTAGGGCTTATAAGTATGACAAATAGCGTATTAACTTACCACTGCCACTAACTCGAATAGAAATGGAACTCCAGCATGTTTAAACTGCACCAGCAAAAGAATTCAAAGCAGTAAACAATTCAATTTCTAGGATAATACGGGTAATGACTGATAAACCAGAGGATACTGTTTAGTGATGTTTGGGACGGGGTCGAACACTGAGCTAACTCGAAAATACGAGAGGGTCGAAGTACAAAATGACATACGTACATCCAAACATTATATATAAACAAACAAACATCCCCGATTTTCAATTGTATTACCCCTGTAAGTGTCTCCCCACAGTTTGTACTCACTATTGTAATTATAACTGTATGAATGCATACCATTCATCTCCATCAAACCACATCAATGGATTCACAATATCATACATCGGCACTTTATGGTTGTATAACTATTGTATCACAATATCACACCATAACCTTATGGTTGTATAACTATTGTATTGAAATCGTGACCCAACAAGACAGCAACCCACAAACCTGAGGAGCTGCTGCCAAAACATTGAAAGACCCACAACTCCTCAGGATGGCCCGGATATATCCAGGAGGAAGATTGAAATATCCAGAAGCCAGGTAAAGGGTATCTTCAGAGTCCAGCTCCTCCAGCAGTGTCTTGGTGATGGTCTCATCTTGCCTGATTCCACAGAAGCCAGCCTGAAGCAGAGGGAAGACCACTGTGTCCAAGTCACCATCAAGACTTGGAGGTTCCCGGCTAACTGGCTCCATTAACTCTCGAAACCCCTCCCCCAGAGCAGTCTTAAAATCCCTGGCAGTTTTTCTGGATATGAGTGGATCATATGTGAGACCAGCCGGGTTCCTGGTGGACCCATATGGCCCGAGTGTGAAGGAATGATCTGCGACCATATTGACCAAGTCAGAGAAAAAGTCTGCTAGTTCCTTGCAATCTTTGAATAGAATGTAACGGTCCTGTCTGTTAACGAAATAATCTTCGCTCAAATTCGCACTACAATGTTTAAAAAAAGTTTATCAATAATTAAGATTGTTTTGCATTAACAATATTACATGCTTGTGTCTCATGCAATTCACTATTGATGAAAGAGGGAAATGCATCATATTAAACATTCTGTAATTTTTATTCTTGTATTTATTGATGGAATCCATAATGATGAGAGTTGAAATTAAAAAAAAGTGCTTTACATTCAATGATGATTTATAGCATATGACAACAGTTATAGCCAATACTTGGCACATGAGTATTAATGCTCTGCACATTATCACCATAATTACACTCTATGCTTACAACCCAACATGCATCTACTCTTACCCACTGAGTAAGACGTCCTCATCAGAGATGAATATTTTCATGTGTTGTAACCCCATAACTTCATTTAATCTCTCGGGTCCGTAGCACTTCAAGTAACCCCTCAGGTTGTGGGTGTGGTAAAGTCCAAATGTGAACCTGTCATAGTACCTCTTGACAAGGCTTTGTGCCATAGTACGAGAGTTTGGATGACCTCTTGACCCACGCAAATGATCAACAAGGAAGGTGCACTTTAAATTCTTCTTTGACTTGTCTGAAAGAGATTCATTGAAGCACTTGATCTGGAAAACAAACAAACAAACAAAGTTATATCCTCATTTCCACATTATTGAGTGATGTGCTTGAGCACAAATAGTGAGTAAGCCTGTGCACAAACAAAACATTTCAGAATAATCTGTCAGTTCATTTATGAAAGTATAAGTACATAGCCGTTGTGACCATACTTTATCTAGCAAATATAAAACTACTTTCTTCCCTCAACTTCCCAAGTACTGGGATTTTCTGTAGTCTTATTCTCACTATCTGAGTTATCAGTAGCTTTTGACAACAAGCACTCATAGCTAAAGGTGGAGTTTTTGAAATTACATCTGGTAAAGGGTCTTAATACCACAGTAACCTTTCGCCATAATATTTTGCAGCTTGAAAAAACAACAACAAGAAGTTCTAACGAATTACTGCACAGTGTTGAGTCTAACATTAAGTTTTAAGACCTAAGTGCATCTTGTGCGGCATTTTACAAAGGGGAAAACAATTAAATTTCCTTGAATGATATGGAATCGCTAAACTGAAAGACTCTGTAGTGGAGGTATAAGAAGGGGTAGACTACTACGAAGCAAACACAAAAATGCTAGGGTCAAAGTACAAAATGACATACATACGTCCACACTCCGATTTCAATTGTGTTACCCCTGATAGTGTCTCACTTGCCTCGCTCGCCCGCCAATAACGATTTCTTATGATAATTGGCGAGCGAGCGAGACACTATCAGGGGTAACTCAATTGAAAATCGGGGATATTTGTTTATATATATGTGGCGACGTACGTATGTCATTTTGTACTTTGACCCTTGCATATTTTTGTGTTATCTCGGTGTTCGATCCCGTTCCAAACTTCACTAAACAGAATCCTCCCGTTTCGCGATCATTACCCGTTTCATCCCATAAATTGTTTACCGCTTTGAGTTCTTTTGCAACTCAAAAACTAGCCTGAGTTTTATTTCTATTCGAGTTAGTGGCGGTGGTAAGTTAATGCGCTCCTAGCAACAGTATTTAGTTGAAAGTTCACTAGACTAACCACGAAGGTAAGTCTTGTGTGGGTATGGCCACTTTATGTGAAAGTATTGTGCGTTTTCAGCTATTACTTATAAGAATATCACAAAGAAAACATTTAAATAGTGTGACTTGTATTTTTGTTGCTTTTTTTTTTCTTTCAATTCAAACAGTTGCGGGGAGTGGTAACTATGGCATTCTTTACGGTATATGCGTAATTTAAAAATTCGCCGTTTTTTTTCTTCGAGCTTCTAAGTGCCACTTGTTGGTTGTCAAGAGCCAATGGTAGTCAGAATGGCTTCTAATGAAGCTACCACTACTGGAGGAAAGCTGAGAGAAGTATATAATTCCATATTTGTCAACTAAAGTTACTAAAATAACTCTGGACTTTTCTTTTGTAGCTGAGAGCTTGTTCAAGAGTTACTGGTAATAGAAGTAGTCAGAATGACGCATATTTATTTTTTATTTATACTTATATTTATTATTGTTTTTGCTGGCTAGACAAAAAATCAAGCAATTACAACAATAATAGGTAGCTAATTAAATTAATAAATAATAACATCAATAATAATAATAATAATAACAACAATAATAAAATAGTCAAACAAAACAAGTAGCTAAATAATAAATAAATAAATAAATAAATAAATAAATAATAAATAAATAAATAAATAAATAATAAATAAATAAATAAATAATAAATAAATAAATACTGTAAATAATAAGGATTAGGTGGTGATTGTTCCCACTGAGTGAGCTGGAAAATATAGTCCCTAGCCCCTCATTGTAGCTATATATATATATTTATATAGAATTACCATGAAATAAAAGCATCTTCAGGTAAAATACATCATATAACACTATTGTAGTTTTATGCAGCCTAACAAGGCAGGCTCGCTCGCCATTTGTGCTCAAGCACACCACTAGTAACCCACTACTGTATTAGTGACTATTGTGATAGCTAAAAAGCTTGTATGTAATGTATATACAATTACATATGTATACAGAATACACACTTACGATCTCCTTCTCTCTAGAACCAGTTCCAAAATACAGGGATGAGACTATCACACGATGCTGAGCCTTCAGAATCCCAGCCTGAACAGAATTGTTAAATAAATAAATAAATAAATAATAAATTTGAAAGTTTAATCAAAAGTTTAATCAAACTATGAAAATACCTTGATGGTGTCAAAGTAGGATGTTGGAGAAAAAATAACCTCTACATTTTTACCAGGTACCACAAATGACCTAGCCTGCTGTGGGAGCCAGTGTAACAACGAGTCCAGACGACCCATTCTCTCCAACTCGAGCCCGAGGTTCTGCCACGTGGGCGGAGCTACTAACTTGCATAATGGGCGGGGCTTCGTGCGTCGCTTAGTGACCCGGTGGCGCAGAAAGCTGCGATATTGGGTAAGACGGTGATGGCGTACGTGCCCGCTATTGCCTTTAGAGAATCTCCACTGGGCCCCTGGGGAGCTTTAAGGAGCAATGCCCAATCAGGAAGCGTAACACCGGACACAACCCCTCCAGCACTAAAACGTGTGTTATTTTAAATTGTTTTGATGTAAAGCCATGTGCTTGCTATGTTTCAGGCCCTACTGAAGCTATTGGCTCAATCTCCAGTATCAATACATTTATAAGTAAATCTGGATTCCCTAGAAAAAGTACTCTGCCACCTTTAATTCTTGACTTTTCAAAGCCACTTAATAAAGCAGACAAGTTAGGTGAACAAATGTCTTCAAAAAGAGGGCCCAAAAGAATAGCTCACAACAAAGGAGACCATAAAGATAATAAAGTAAGAAAAACTTTTTGTTGTTGATAAATATCATTTTAGTTGTCACCAAAAAAATATTATATGTTATCTTATGGTAATCAGGGTGCAGATACAGAAGAAGCCACACAAGTAGGAAAATGTGCGGACACACAGCTTATTGAGGTAAATAAAGGTGTTATAATTAAAAGAAAGAGAAGCTAATTTTGTAATAATTGTAGATGGCAGCGTTTCCTGGCTACAGTCCTGATAAGCCGACTCCATTACCTCACAACATCGATACTTTGGAACAGATGAAGAGAATCACAAGAGCCCATCGCAAACTTTCTACCAAGGTAAACTATGAGGTCATATCTGAAAGATATTTATAGAATGAACTTCATAGGCCAGAAAGTTTCGAGAAGCTTGGTGTAAATTGTTTTATAGTCGTTACTCACAAGAAATATTCTTGGACTACTACTGGTGGTTCTTTCTGCATCGGTACCAGGCAAGTGCAAATGAGACACTGTAGCAAAATGGATGAATTTTACTTTAATAATGTTTCAGGCTGGCCACCATGTTGCTATTCAAGATAGCCTGTTCACAAGAATATCTGATAACTATGTGAAGTTACTGTGTCAACCAATAGAAATGAAGTGGAGGGACACCCATTTCAAAGTAAGTTCAGTCCTCATGTAATGTTGCCAGCAAAATAAATTGTTGATATACAGATGTATCCAGATGCTATTGCACAATGCGTATATAGTACCTTTGTATGTGCCTATCCTAATTCCTGGAATAACTTTGACGAAGATTTTAAAAATGAACTGATTCTTTGCATCACACTGTGGCAAGTGGGGACAAGACCATTACCTGGACTTTGGACCAAGTGGAACCTTTCTCTTCTTGAGCCACAAAACCTGCTTAAAAATGTTGGAAAAGAGACTGAAAATGATAAAGCATTGCCGCATGAACCAGCAACAGTTGAAGTTAGTAGATTAGGAGGAGAAGATGGTGGAACTGATAAGGAAAAGCCAGTCAGTTTGGAATTCAGACGATTGTCACTTGATGAAGTTAGACAAACTCTACAAGGATCTACTGAGAGCTTGGTACCACTGGTACGACATGCCCACAGAGAACAGCCAGAAGAAGGTGGGATTTTACCGTCTGCTTCAGAAGAGAAAAGGATAGGACTAGCCAGAGAGCAGTTTCATGCTTTAGAGAAACGAAGCGTCAGAGAGTTTAAACCTATGCCAAGAAGAGTGTCACAATGTGTGTCAGACACAACAGTTTTGTCACTTTCTCAGAATTACATTACAGATGGGTCCAAGGGAGCCACTGCTGTCCCCAGACTAATTGCTCCAATAAAAGAAATTTCTCAAACTGAACAAATAAATGCTTCAAGAGGAACTGTCCAGTCAGCTTCAAAAGATCATCAATTAACAGCACAGCTGTCTCCCATAGCAACATCTCCTAAGCCTTCTAGAGTTGGGAGTGCTACTAAGAAAATTATAGAGCCATCTCCTCGAAGAACGTGCAATCAACCAGTGCATATGCCACCGATGGTAGGTTCTGGAACTTCTAAACTAGCTGCTACATCTTCACATCGGTCTGTTAGGAGAACAGTCCAACAACCCAAGACTTCCAAACAAACCCCACACTCATCTCCTAGGTCATCTCCTAGGTCATCTCCTAGATCATCACCAAGAAATGGTTCCAAGAGATCTAGATCCCAAAGAGCTACAAAAAGTGGAATCCAATCCTCTCCTAGAAATAACAAAGCAAGTCAATCTGCTTCAAAATCTGGTCATTCTAATTTATCCAAAGTTAATTCTGCATCAACACAGGGAGTAAAAGCTGCTACAGGTGTCCAGCAACATTTAAAAAACCAGCAGCAGGAACAGAAAAGAGTACGTGCACAGCCAAACAAGGATCTGTCCCCTGCAGATGAACTTATTAACAGAGCCAAGGCCAAAATTGGTGGATTTACACAGCGCCAAGTAGCCACTCCTACTGCTGGCCAGCAACCACTGGAACAATCAAAAAAATCCACTGCTTCAACTATAACACCAGATCACCTCAAGAATCAAAGACAAGGTCCAGTTACTAATGAACGAACTGTTTTGCAAGCAAAGAGAAGATTAACTGAAGCTTCTATGCATGCAGCACAAAGCAAGAATGTTGCAGGTCAGAAGGATCCAAGCACAGTATCTATAAATGACACTGTGTCACAATACAAAACCCAGCCAGTTAAACCATCCAATGAGTTTCAGTCTTCTCATAAGGTATCTCAAGATGATGGCAGTGAACAAACCACTCCAGCAAATCCAAAAGTTGTGTATCAACAAGCATGTGCCGAACTGAAAGAAATGGCAATAGCATTTAAAGAGAGAACTACAGAAGAAATATTATCATCCATCAAAGGTCCAGAATTTGAGCATGTATTATTTAATTTTCATGGGCACAGTCCACTAGTTAAGCATTATATCACCAACACTAGAAGAACCCACATTAACGAAAAAGAAAGTATTGTTGGACGAACAGAAATAGTTGAAGACCAGCCAGAGAAGGCAGCTTGCTATAAAGAAATATTAGCCCAATCAAAAAGAATGTCAGAACAAAATCATGCCATGTTTCAAAGGCAAGAAAAATTAACTTGATTACAAAATGAACTTATTTGCTAATCTCAATTATATGTGATAGGTATTATGAACTTCAGAAGCAAGTATTGAATGCATCAATGAAGAAAAGACTGGATGCCAAACACAAACACGAGGCGTGAGTTTAATGAAACACTTGATTAAATTGTATGACTTACTAATTTTCTTGTATAGTAATGTGAAAATGGTGTTAGCCAACAAGAAGGAAGTTCAGCAACTTAGTAATGAACTAACATTATGCGCTGCTCAGGTATTTTAACTTTTTTGTCGTTGTTGTTGGAGTGAAATAAAGTTATATATGAGACATGGGATGTAAGCCAAGCTAATAAATTTGTATGAGGCAGCATGCATGTTAGCTTTTGCCACTAGCTACTAACCTAGCTAGCTACCAAATTTACCACTTAAATAATATTTCAACAATTTTTTGTCAACATTAAAATTTACACTCGTGAGTGAAGCCTTTGGAATTGGAGTAGTGACAAAAAAAATGGTGGCAAGTGTCATGGCTTATGTGATTTCCAGTAAATTTCATTTGTGTGACATCATCTATCATCAAAAGTCTGATCAGGTGCATGGCTTATTAGTACACAATAGTCATGTAGAAAAAGGTCTGTTGTGAATAAGTTGGCAAGTTATAACCAACTTGCTCACTATAATGCAGGGATTGAGGGTTATACACCACAGTGAGTGTCTCACTTTCAGATATGCCTAATGTGCTAGATCACAATGTAACAGAAAAGACCCTGGAGCATAAATAGACTTTGATGTGTGTGTGTGTGTGTGTGTGTTGTGTCAATATAACCCACACACAATGCTGAACTCCACATACTCGCATTCAAACTTTGAAGTCATAATAAAATCAGTTGTTGGGAGCTATGAATGCAATCTATTTGTGACCAAGGACATCCCGGGTAGCTTACACTCCAAATTATACTCTTGAAGCACCTCGCACCAGAATTGTCCTCACAAAACCACATTTCTCTCCAAGTCCAGGGAATGAAGTTCAGCTGACATCAGTAGTGGAAATGTTGTAGTTTTCGTATATTATGTATTTTGTGATATAGATGATAACCCAAAAGTAATTCGTTGTACTATCTACTTTAGAGGAAGGATCTAGATCAATCTGAAAGGACTAAAGCAGTTCAGAAGGTTTTGGATAGAGTGATCAATCATTGAGAATAAAGTACATCTATTGCCAGTGCAGGTGAGACAAATAGCACCTTTGAACAAAATAATTAAATGTCTAAATGAATAATTTTTGTGATCTGTGTGATTTATCGTTCCCCAATATCCATTTCTTGTCGCAGGAACGTCACAGCATCCATAGGAGAGAACATCTTCTCTGCTTGTTCATCGTCTATCTCCACACCTGTGGAAATAATAAAGGCCATCTAGTTTGCTACTATTATCAACATTATGCTTTGGACTAAATTCACATGCAATTTCATGAATTTAAGAATTCATACAACCCTTGTATTTGTGCACCACTATTTATACCCAAGCATACCACTAGTAGTAAATAGTTTTGTCTCACTTGCTCTAAAAACTGTCTTTACAGAAAATAAATTCATACTTGTTACTCAACTGGTCATCATACATATACGGGTTAGATAAAAGTAGCAGGCTACATTTAAAACCAGAAAGTTTATTCCTATGAGCCATTCTGACAGGCGAGCTGTTTTATACTATCCACTCCTCAATAGAGTCATTGGCTGAATAAACCACAAAACAGGCATTGGCAGCACATACATCCTGAAGATGTTTCACTCCATGTGACATACTGGAAACTTGATGATATTCATAGATCTAAGCACTGTTGAATAGTGCCATAACCCCGATTTCAATAATAGCCCACCCAGCCCTCTCCTTGAACTCACCAAACTCGTCTTCAAAAGCCATCACAATTTCTACCACATCCAGACTATCTAAACCCAGATCATTGATGAAGTTTGATTCCAGAGTAAGCTGCACCACCAATAATACAAAAGCCTTTAAAAGGTAAATTTCCATCAATTTTATAAATCACCTTTTCCGGATCAACTTTGTCGAATAATTGCAAAACAGTTAGCACGCGGTCCTCCAATTCCCGTACGGTCATTTTAACGTCATCGCCATAAAATCTGAACGAAGCTGCAGGTGCTAGTATTGGAAAATTTGTGGACTTTCCCCACAAGAGTTTTGTTGAAGGAGAATTAAATTTTTGTACGTTGTAGGATAGGAATCTCACTGGATTACATCTCATTCCAGCCCATCTCGCCACGGTGTAGAAATTTCTAGCTACTATCCTGCCAGCCATGCCTCGTGTAAACGTAATTGAAGCCTCAAAATGAGCAATTACTATCAGGTAAGTAGTCGTTATTGATCACGTGATTATTAGTGAATTCGCTCGGGGGCTACAAGGTCGAGGCAGTTGAGAGAGAGCGATAAGAAGCGCTATAATAGCTGGAGTATTTGACATCTAATAAGAGAAATGTCTGAAGGTGTTGTACCTCCATTCTTAGGCTATCAAAACGGTCTTTATGACAGTGCTTTTATGGGGATCTTGCAACACTGCGTCAAACTTCCCCCTTTTCTTGATGCCTTTTTCAGCTTTCTGGCCCGTCGAACCGACTTCTATATCCTTCTAAGAGAAGACAACCCAAAAATGGGATTTCCATCTGGAGTAGCTGAAGAAATGGTTCGCAGTGTAAGTATGAAGACTTAGTGTACACATTATTTTTAATTGCATGGTATATTATTACTTTTTCCCCCTTTTTTTCAGGCCTTCAAGAAGTATGAAGTTCTTACGCGCAAGAGGGAAGCTGAAATGATGAGGGAAAAAGAAACAAAGAGATTGGAATTTCTTGAAGAGAAAAAGCCACCAGTCAAGGAAAAGGTTGAAGAACCAGAAGTTGATATACAGGATGAGCTGCCTATCACTCTGCCACCTTCTACAGAAGAGGAATCTGAAGCAACTGGAGAGAGCTCGGAAAAATCGAAGGAGAAGCGAAAAGATGCTCCAATTCTGTCCAAGGAAAAAGTTGATGACTGGGAGAAAGTTTCTGATGTTTACAATGGAGCGGACATGGAAAAGTACAAATGGTCGCAAACGATGACTGACTTGGATGTGAGGATTCCCGTGCCTGAGGGATCGACTGGCAAGAACATAAAAGTCGAGATACGGAACAGTCATCTCAAAGTTCTGGCCTTGACTCCTTCCAGACAGGTATAGTTTTGTAATTTGTGTTGTCTGCATTTCAAGAAGGTTGCCAGTATATGGTCACACTCTGTCTACAAGCATGGCAAGATATGAGATTGCTGTTGGTATTTCTTAGTGAGGTGGCACCAAAAGATCAGGTGGCATTTCACAGTATTGATATGTAAAGTAGTAGTTTCAGATTCAAGCATTGTACCCACACAACTGTTTCTATCCTCTTGCATGGCAGAATATGCCACACCAGCATCATTCCTTATTTCTCAATCTAGAAAATCTACTACAGTTATTAGCACCTGATTAAATATTGCTGATTAGAGGAGCAAGTGGGCCCAAGCAGCCAATCCTAACTAATTAACAGGTCCAGCATTCTTGTCCTCCAACCATGGTTTGTGAAAGTTTTAAATGAACTAATGGCTATCCACCAGCACACTTTAAGAAGTGATTTGTTCACATATGGTATGAGTGGATGGAGCGTAGTAGTGCAGTTTAAAACTTTCTGGTCATTTTGTGGGTGTTATATTGCGGAAGAATCATTGTACAGGTTACTGTTGATAAGACTATACTGCTGACAGTAACTTAAAGCATCAAGTCTAGACAACAATATGTAAAGTTAAGACAACCTGCCAAGCTTTCATAGATAAATTAGAAATGGAAACGTATCGTGCAGTTGATGATCTTTACCAAGTAACAACAAATTAGTATATTTGTTCATTTACAGAGCTAGACTGTGGAGAACAATGAATGTTGAAGTTTGTCAAAGCTAAAACGTTTCTCCTCATAGCCAAGTCTCTGTTAGGCACTGATGTGATTCAGGGAAATTCCCTATCTTAGTGGGTGTACGTGTGAGTATGTGTGCATGCCTGCACTCACTTCATCCTTTCTCTGTCTAGTAGTTGCGTGTATTCCATATGGTGTGCAGATTAGGCACTGTTGTGGTTGTACTGTGTACCCCAGTGAGCAGCAGAGTGCGAGATTATATGGCAGAGATATTGCAGAGGGAAGAGAAGTAGCGAACCAGCAGCATGTAGCACTTAAATAGGATTAGATGCTAACTGGCATTATGGAGTACTTCTTACTAGTTCGTGAAGTCAGTCCTGACGTGGCTGTTGTTACAACTAATCTTGATACACGTTATAGTACGAGCTGATGTGGTAATAATATGTAAACAATGCTTATTAAAAATGACTAATCAAAATAAGAATAGAAAATTAGTTGTGTATAATGTGACACTATTTCTTAGGGCTTTTAGCTGCAGATTAATACTGAATGCTGATAAACAGTACAAGTAAATGTATTATATATTTTTGCTTGCTGTTATATCTTCCAAAGATACTTATGCCGTATGTCATAATGTACATATCTGATATGTATATGTAAATGATTCATGTCCTTCCTGTATGTCGGTGTCCATTGCCCTGCAGTTGCTGATTGACAAGTCTTTGCTGCACAAGATCAAAGTGGAAGAATCCGTGTGGACTATTGATAGTGCCCGGAAACTGCTGACCGTCACGCTGGAGAAGACCAAAGAGGTGATGTGGAAGAGTGTATTCAAGGGAGAGAAGGAGATTGATTTGACCAAAGTGGACACAACCCGCAACATCAGTGAGTTTGATCCCGAGTGCCAAGCTGCCATTCAACGAGCTACGTATGACCAGCATCTGAAGAGACTTGGAAAACCCACAAGTAGTGAAAAGGTACAGTGCAAGGTCAATTTTAGGGGTTGTAATAAAGAGACACTAGTTTATATGTATGTATATATATATGTATATATGTATGTATGTATGTATATATATATACTTGTCATGTATTGTCTAAGAGCAATTAACCTTTATGCTTTGGTTGTGTTTGTGTGATTAATTCAGAAAGCACATGAGATGCTGAGAAAGGCGTGGAATGCTGAAGGCTCACCATTCAAGGGCACTCCATTTGACCCCTCCAAAGTTCAGATTTCGGGTGGAAATTGGTAGACTCAGGCCAGAGTCCATTGTTCACTTTTTGTAGTGTACTACAAGTTTTAGGATGAAATTATTCGTTTTATATTTTGTCTTTTCAATTGTTTACAGATATTTATTTGTGCTATATTTTGTGTAAGTGTGGAACGATACGTTGAAATATTATTAAATGTATGTTTGTCAATTTTATCGATTATGAAAATTCAATGCATAAACAGTGACCTTTAGGAGAGTGCGCTTTATTTGGAATCCTAAAACTGGTTATTGAGCATGTCGTCTCAGAATGAGGAGTCGAGTGCCGTTCAAGCCACAGCGAAAAAGTTGGAAAAGCTTCACAATATTGAGAGGGTAAAATTTAAGAATGCCAGAGTGATGTCCTGACGTTGTGTGTCTCAATTCAGGATATAATTAAGATGCTCGGGTTGGCTGCAGGAGCAATTGAAGAGCTTTCCAAAGAAAGTCCGTCAGCAGAAGTAGTAGAATATAAAACAAAGGATTTTGTTAAAACTTTAGAGGTAAGTGTAACTCGTGTGTGCATTGGTATTATAGGTAAGGGTCAGTATGAACACAAGTGAAGCTGAATAAAATTATCAGTCACATGGTTGTGACAGACTTAACATGGTGCATCTGTTGAACAGTTCAGGCCATATTATTGCAAGGTATTTCAGTGGTCTGGGCACTTTGTGAGCAGGCAGTGAACAGGTTGACATTGAAATGAGTCAATAGTGTATTGCAAGCTATGTGTGGAAAAAATTTAAGAAGAAGCGGTCCTTATGCTATTGTGCAAGAAGGTGCCTAAAGCTACATTTGCACTGCTGTTATAATTTTAAAAAGTAAAACTGAAGTACCGGAACTAAAACTTGAAGCATTTACATCATCTAAAGCTAGCCCACCAGCTCAACACGGCATAAAAGATGGTCATTAAATTCGTTATTCTATCACAAGTGCCACTAGAATGCCACATGTGCACACATATATAGTTTGGCTTGAATTTATAAGCCCAATTTAGCGTCTCGCTTGTTTTGCAGTCTTCATGGCCTGCCAGTAATAAATACACTACAAAGGAAAGCATGAAACTGTTGTAGGTTTGTGAACCACAAGTGTTGTATGTCACTGGATTCTTTGAGACTATTCATTAACGTAACATACACTCGAGTGGGATGGAGTAGGCGTAGTATGCTGCCCTTTGCCAGCATTTTTAATAAGCAGTGTCGTAATTCCAGTGAAAATTGAATCTCGTCACATTTTGTTGTCAACGAGTCGCTTGACTTGTGTTTCACATTCTAGAATTAAAACGTGGTAATTGCATTGCTAACTGATACTGCACTCTCTGTTGGACAAACTGGAATGGAATAAGTGTAATAGTTCACACTGGGTTGTTGCTTTCTCGCTAATTAATGATGATAGAGGAAACTAGATAAGGAATTTTGTGAAGTTTCAGGGGAACCAGCACTCATTCGTGGAGGAATGAATTCTCCACTGGACACAAGGGGTTACCTCTCTGCTGGTTGTAACTTTGTCACTTAATTCAAGCAACTTTAAATTCCAATGCAGGAGTTAATAGGGCAGTGTTAGAGCTTTCAACGAGTAAACCTGCTTATTTTTCTTTTTCTTTAATATTCTTTAAGTATTGAAGCTTACTCTGGTCCACTGCAGTCAATATACGAGAGGTTATGCAAACTTTGTACAATATAATTAAATGAAGTATTGGGTAATTAAATGAAATATTGGATAATTGAATGAAATTGATAATTTGGTAGTTCACATGTTATTTCTGGAAATGAAGGCTTGGGAGTTCAGTGCACCTATAAGATGAGTGTGCCGGACCAGTTGGCCGCTCATGTTACGCTGTGGGCCGACAAGTTATTCTGCAGGAATTTGATTTCCAGCCCATAGAAATAAAATAAGAAATACTCTTTATGATGGCTTCATAATTGGGCAGGATTTATAGGACACTATGTGTGTTCAAGCTCAATACAGGTTACCCAGCTTTTCTTGGGGTTTTCATTAGTCAAGTTAGTGGCTTCCATTCCTTACTCAAAATTACAATGTTCTTTCTTTCAAGTAATACACACACACACACACACACACACACACACACTCTCTCTCTCTCTCTCTCTCTCTTTAATGTTTTAAATCTTCTTATGAAGCATAGATTGATGTCTTTCTTGATAGTTGGAGTTTGTGTCGACACACAGACTGAGTTGTAAGAGTTGGTTTACTACAACATTGATTTCTGACAAGTTAAAAGTTGCCTCTAAGACACCTGGTTTGTTATACGAACTTTGTTGGTAACATTTGAGTGACGCAGGAACATTGCTACTGTACGTAACAGTCATGTGTGTTCTTATTGCCAAAGCAACTTGTGAGTCTCGCCTGACCCGCCCACCTGGTTTCTGGGTTGCTAATAGGATCCTGGCACTTCCAGCGTATGCTGTGTCTCTGTATCCATCACTAGCAGAGTACATGCTGTGTGTCTAGTAGTTACTCACCTCAGGCAGGCTCCACCCACCAACTTTCTCTCAAGTGTCATTTCACACCTTGTTCTTGTTATTATTTATTGACTTTGACCTCTCTAGTCATTATCAGTTCAGACTTCAGACTCGCTCCTTACATCAATGGCCAGTACATCCGTCCGTAAGGTCCACCCACCTCATGAACAACGAAAGAACTCGTCCAATCTACCACAACATGGCTTCCTAATCGGCATAGCTTAGCGCTGTAAGAATTCAGCACACGTCTGAATTAGTACTTGGGTCCGCTTGGAGGGCAGGAAGCTCACATAAATAAGTAGCAAATGCTTTCCATCGTGCTCTCATGTTTGTCTCGGAGTTGGAAAAGCCAGAATGGCATGTAAGAATTTGCCCCAAGCATTCACTTAAGAGTGTTTGGCTGCCTGGTTCCCAGCAGCTAGCTGTACCCACGCTGAGGGGCTTCAATTCTAAAAGGGCTGGAGCTTAGGTCTGGCGATGCAGCGTGGGAGGGGCTGTCGTCTAACCTGTGGGACTGTGGCAACCAATTTATTATTATTATTAATACTGCTGCTACTACTACTACTACTACTACTACTACTACTACTACTACTACTACTACTACTAGTGATGTGCTTGTGCACAAATGGCAAGCAAGCCTGTAGTTGTTATTTTAAACTACAACTGTATTTAAATCTTAAATCTGATAATGGTCGAGTTTAATATTTCTTGAGGCTAAAGCACTAGCTAGCATGACAAAAAATACATTTATTAATCTACTGCTTGACCCTACTAAATTCAGTAGTTCTATTTTAACATTACACACATATAGCCATCCCTTACCTCTATTTTCAGAAGTGATGATAGTGTCTGCAATACAACTTTAGCTGTTCTTAAGTGAAGTACAGGCAGTAGCTCTTGAACAGGCTTTGTTTTATCTGTAAGTAGAATATGTGTACAGCCGTTGGCTATTAATTTTAGCTAAATACGAAAATACTTTCTTACCTCAATCAATAAACAGTATCATTTTAGTGAAGCCATTCTGACCGTCCAAATAATGACCAGTAGCTCCCGACCAAAATGCACTCTGATACTAAGAAACGGCAGAGTTTGATTTTTAGTCTGGTAAAGAGTCATCAATACCATAGTAACCAATACCATAGTAACCATTTGCCACATGTTTTGGTGACTTGGGGAGTATTTTGAAGGAATTATCTCACAGTTTTGAGCCTAATTCTAAAATAAGACTTGCTTACAAGAAACTGGGGGCAAGCAAAAATGCTGTGTTTTAAGAGAAAGAGGAATCGCGTGTGCGTTTAAAGGGCATACGTACCATCCGTACATATTATGTCAAACATATACTTGATTTTCAATTGTCCACCCCTAATAGTCATGGCAGTGTACAACTTAGTGAATGTCAACACATAGCTAATAATCAGTTTCATAGAACTTAGCTTTGAATATTACAAGCTTGTAATATATACATGTTGAGTGAAATTAACTTTTTTACGGCTGATTTAGGAGGTGGATGGTCTGTTGTATAAACTAGAAAGTATACTAAAAAATTTCATAAAACTCGTCTTCTGTGAATTTATTATTTTTAGCAATATAAGTTCTACTTTGAGCAGACATTTGCAATAAAAGTCATACCAACTCTAGAGTTCAAGTTTCTACTGCAAAATGAGTAATGCCTTTTATCAATCAGACTGAAGTTGTCAGATATCTGGAAATGATCTCCCTCTCTGGCACTGGTTGCAGTGTCCATTGCACAAGTGTGGATGCATGCATAGACTGCAGAGATTGGAAGCTCATTCCATATAAAGACGTACGAAGACGAATGAGTCGAATGTAGCTGAAGAAATGCTACTTGTGACTTGTGTGGCCGGCTGGTCAACTTCCCCATGTAACTTCAGCCTCTTGGTTCAGTATTCTGAGAATGAAAGAGGAATGCGAAGTGTGAAGTCTACCATTTGATGCCGAGATCACAGCGGATACATGGGCTGGATAACGTGTGGTGGTGATTGTGATAGTTCCTATCTCTCCTGGTATTGAATTCCTACACAAAAGAAAAGTAAACTTTTTTAAGCCATCGGGCTACAGCCCTTCTAGTTGCACAAGTGGTTGAGTTGAGTGTGTTGGATTGTGTTTCAGCACAGGTATATTTACTCTTGCTAACTGGTTACCTTGAGGACCCTTTGCCACTACTCTGAAAACCAGAGTTCAATGTGTTGGTGGATTCAGTTGTGTCATTTAATACAAGCTGCTGTTTTACGAGATTGTCTTCTTTTTTTTCTTTTTTTTAACCTGATGAATGAGTCAGCATTATGTACATTCAAAACTAACTGATAAATCAATAATAATAGGGGTTTTCTTTTATTAAGAAGGAATCTTTATTATTTCCACAGGCAATCTTGTTTATGGTCCACAGATTTATCCGTCCGAGTATTTGTCTAAGTACTTGAGGTATTTTTTGATGAGGAGTATCAACTTCATTGCGTCTTTTAGACTTAATAATTCCTTCCTTTCGGTCTGAGGGTGTGGGTTCATTGTGTGTCTAGTGGGCCACTTGGGGGCGTGAACATCAGAGTGTACTAAAAAAATGGAAATATCAATGAAGCAGATTTGCTAGTCTAGGATCAGTTACATTGACAAAGTCATTCCTACTTCAGTGAAATGGAGTGGGTGGGGGTGGAGCTCAAGCCACCTGGTGCTGAAGGCCCCAGGCACATACTTGACATGCTCTTGATATTCTAATCTTGAGGAGAGTATCCTGATGTTGAGGGGAATATCCTGATGTTGAAGGGTCATCTTGAGGGAAATGCTTTGATCTTGAGGAGGATAGATGTTCTGATCTTGAGAGAAATAATCTTAGATGGATATATTCTAGTATTAATTGCTTGTGTTAGGGAGTGTTTTGAGTATTTTCTGGCTTGTTATGCTGTGTGTGTGTGTGTGTGTGTGTGTGTGTGTGTGTGTGTGTGTGTGTGTGTGTGCATGTGTGTGTGTGTGTGCATCCAGGGCATAGAGAAAGGTCTCAGTGATGAGATCCAGTACCTAAACCAAGTCTCCACAACACAAGCCCATGAGGGTTCAGTGTATGGCATTGAAAAGGTTAGCCCATTGTTCCACAGGTCTCGAGATCTGAACTACTTCTATAAAATATAGTGTATACAAAATGTGTCACATGACTGTTGCTTCAGTAACGCCTGCGTGAGTGAGATTCCATAACTGCTGTTAGCAGAATTTATTTATTTATTTTATTTATTTGTTTGCTTGTATATTTATTTATTAATATTGAAGGGGTGATATCGGGGAGGGGGAAGGTGGCTGGGTTGCTTAGTGTCTCCCATTGTGCAAGCCGAAACATCTAAAGAAAATTTCAATTGATGCTATATAATGCTCTATCTACTCTAAATAAGTATAAACATAGCAATGAACCTGTACCACCATTGTCAGTGAACCTGTACCACCATTGTCTCGTTGCACTAATAATGGGAACAGTATATTCAGTTGTTTTTTTCTTTTTTTTCTAAGTGTGATTGTGTTGGCTGGTTGGCGGTCTGTCTTATGTTGCAGTATTTGAGAACCACATGTGGTTGGCATGTAGACAGTAGTGTGGGAATCTCAAACATTCTTTGGTAAAGTGAGCTTGTAATTTGTGCCCATCTGGAAGCCCAACAACTATGCCGGCTCTATTTCACGCTTGGCGACGATCTCTTCGCGTCTCCTGTCGTTCAAGTGGACGGATTATCTTGTGACCAATTAAGGGTTATTTATTGCATGGGTCGTTCGAGGTAATACTGTAAAGTATGTTGTGTGTGTGTATGTAATGAGTCTCTCCTGCTATCATGTATGTGTGTGTGTGTGTGCGCACATACATATGTGTGTATGTATGGTGGCTGTGTAGTGTAGTGGTTGTGTCCTTGGCTCAGGGCCTGAGGTCCCAAGTTCAAAACCAGCTCAGGCAATTTTCCATTTGATTTTCCACCTTCCTCCCACCAGCCTTACCAGTCCACCCACCAGCCTTACCAGTCCACCCACCAGCCTTACCAGTCCACCCACCAGCCTTACCAGTCCACCCACCAGCCTTACCAGTCCACCCACCATTGGGTGCCTGGCATTTGCTGGGGTGCAAATTCAAGGCCTTTCTCATGAAACAGCAATGGTCCAGGTGGGACTTCAGGTGCCCACACCACTTGCTGTGAGGAAAGGCCTGTTCTCCTGCGAGTTCCTAGCCCTGCTCCAGGAGCTTTGCTTGCACGGCTCACTGTGCCTGCTTAGTGCACAGGCATCCTGGCTCTGCCAGGTGCACATAGCCGCTAGCAGTTGCAAGAGAATTGCATGTGTGTATACACGACTACAAACTATTTCCATTGACAAGTTATGGATTGTCTAGGATGTGTGAACTGCATCAGCTGTTGGTTGGTCTTGTGCCATTTCTTGTTGCCAATGGTTTACTTTGAAATAATTAGTGGCCAAGAGTGAGATATTTGCCTCATGGCACTCTGCTTATGTTGTTAATTATGCCGTACTTTGTCTTTTATGTAAGTCAGTACATTCTAATTGATTAGCACTCATTAGCGCAAGACCTTTATGAACTGGAGTGGTATAAGGAAAGAAAAAATGTAGTATATATATTTTTTCTCTGTGAATTTTTTCTCTTAGGATTACCAACTGAGTTTGCTGCAGACAGTGGTTGCTAAGGACTACTTGAAAACCTTTGTGGAGCCGTCCAACTCAATGTCTTCGGATGAACCTGTTACCATGGATACCAGCACTATAGACAGCATTTGTACAGACTGAATTACTTTACAGTTGTTATTGTTATTGTTATTGTTGTTGTTGTTATTGTTGTTGTTATTGTTGTTTTGTACTCGCACTCATATTCCCCTCACTGTTGTCTTTTAAATAATTTCATTTAAGAAATTTAAAAAAATAATTATCACATTATGCTTTAGATTTAGCACCTTTCACTGAATTATTACATTATTACATTATTACATTATTACATTATTCGTTTGTATGTATTGTCATATCAGACATCAGGCTAAAAACAAGTTTGAAGACTCAGAAAATAGTTTGGTTTTCTGAGCATGAATATATATTATGTTGGTACTGTAAGCTGTACTTCTTCATCTCACTCAATTCTGTTTGAGACCATCTGATTTCATTTGCTGCAGTCCCCCTACCATATGAATTTCTTGCTCACGTGCATTAGGTCCGGCTACATCTAGCAGCTCTGAACCGTGACATGAGCTTTGTGCTATGGACATTCCGTTGCTTGTATGGATTGCCCCAGACTCTTGCTATTCAGTGTTTTCACATGCTTGCATGCAGAACATATTTGATCTCCTAGCTCACTGACGAGTGTTGCTTATGTGATCACGGCCGCTTAACCTACAGGTATAGGACAGGAAATAGGAAATACTCCAGTGATGTGCACTCCGTGCTTGGAATCCCTGCACATGCTCAAAATATTGAATGCCATTCACATCTTAATTCATTTTAAGGCGACAGAAGTATTTGTATTATTATTAAAGATCATCTCGTATGTCAGCTTGTATTAATTCTCTTAGCTACCTTTGTATGTAGATGAGAGCCTAGGTTGATTGGGTAAGAGAAGTACTGATATGATATCGTAGCTGGCTAATTGGGCCAGGTATGGCACAGAGACTCAATGTTACAGGTTCATCCTCCATGTTAATACCTGCTGAGTTGTGATATCTGCTGGCACATTCACAGACAAACCTGTATCACAGCTTACACATGTGTGACACTAAGCACAGACAAACCTGTATCACAGCTTACACGTGTGACACTAAGCACAGACAAACCTGTATCACAGCTTACACGTGTGACACTAAGCAAGCTTTAAGATCTGCTTATTTTACAAGTTAACAAGTACAGGCAGGTATATCAATCCAATGCCAGGGAAAGGGGATCACATGAGAAATTTACATCTTATAAAACCCGAAAAAGTAAAACAACAGTAATCACAATGGTAGTAGGCTTCTTGGTTCTCACATATTCTATTTTATTAGTTCTCCTGGCGTGTGCTGGCTGCATCTATGATGTGAGAAATATACCAGGATGAGGGATGTTATTCTAACGAGCTAAAAGCTGAACTTTTGCACTATTAATTAGCTGTGCCTGTGGTAGGTAATGGACTCACTTCTCAAGGAGCTGTTCAGACTCAATTTGTTGTAATTGGAGTCGCGTCAGCAAAAGTTCATTTTGATATGGTAACAATGAAAACCACTTGAGAAGTCTTTTAGATGAGATATGTAAACCTGTGACTCAAATTGTAGGAGGATTTCTTGTTACTTTATTTAGCATTGAAGTTATTCAAAGGTGCAGGTAATGAACGTGTTGAGTATTAATGTGATATAATATATAGGTGCAGAATCTTCACACTATATTATAACCCAACATAACCATTGTGTAACTTGGGCATGCACTATAAATAAGGGAACCTGAGTCTCTGACATACATTTATATACTTCTAAGTTTTTTTGTCTTTTGTTGTGTGTGTGTGTGTGTGTGTGTAATCATTAAAAATGCACACACACACACACACACAACAAAAGCGTAGGAATATCATGTAAAGGCTCCATGCGTTTGCTAGGTATATTGAGTGAAGGTTCACCCCGAGTAGTGATATGAATGGACATGCAATTTGCAGGTAGGAATTATGGTATTTCCCTCAAGAGAATTCAACATTATTACTCAATGCCCACCCAATGATACTCAACTGCAGTGGTTTTAGAAAGTATTTGACACCTTCTTTTCAACCCACCTGTTTCCTAGTTTTCAAGACTTGCAGTAAATGTGCTAATGACATACATAAGGCTGTTGTTATAAGACCTCATGCACACACGTGTATTGTCCACATCATTTGAAGGAGCTCTAATACGGAATGATTACATCTCCCCCCACATTCAACCTGAGCTCTATGGTGTCTCATAGTGGTTAAAAAGTGGTCCCTTTGATTGACCAAGAAAGGACAGCTTTAATTAACCTGTGCAGATGAGTGTTTATGGGTTAACTGCCAATACATGTGCACTCAAGATAGACTAGTAAGCAACCATTAGATAGTTGTAATTCCTCTCATTTGATGTCTTTTTTTTTTTTTCTCTTGCAAGTCTAGCTTACATACCTCTCTGTAATTCAATAGCATTTTCTCACGGTAGGCATTATTGGATTTAATTATGGTCATAATTGGAGCGGACTCTGGTCTGCTAAGCAATTAGTGTTCCAGAATGCATGCTTATATCTGCACATGTCAATCTGAAGACAGCAGACGCCACATGTACCATGTGATTATGTAATTTGCATTTGTTTATCTCAGACCTTAGCTGATGTTTTCCACCATGTTTGGATATTATAAATTCATGAGAATATTTGCAGATAATAATTGCTTTGATAAGTGCAGATCAGAATGTCAATGAATAAAATAATACTTGTTTGATCAGATCACAAAAAGAAAGAGGAGATAAGATAACGAGTATTTGAGTTTAAGTGAGTCAGTAGCACAGTTGGTTCGCAGACACGACAAGGGTGAAATATTGCTTGCTAGACCAGTTGACAGTCCTGTTTGCAACCGACTGAGAAGAAGTGTTCAAAGGTGGACTGCAGGGTGCGAGACGATGAGTTTGCAATGTGGTCACGTTCTTTTACGGAACCGATAAAATGCGATGACCAGGTGCGAATTAAAGTCGCACATCCTGCTGATGCCGATGGGGGATGCCCAATGAGAGATGAATGAAGATCGGGAATTGATACAAAAATAAATCTGAGATGACAAAAAAAAAAGTACAAATGAGACTGAAGTTAAACATAAATGAACAGACGTGAGGTTTGTAATTGACACCTAGTGCAGTATTTTCAACTTGATAGGAAATGCAGAGTTTCTGAGTAAAATTTGTTTTTGAAATATTGCTGATTTCTTGACTGGTGAGTAACACAGGAAATATGCTATAAGTTATTTATTATTGTAGCTTTCCAGAGATTTCAAGTACAAATTCGCCAAGTATTGATATTGTTCATCAGTTGAATCATTCACAATAGCTTTAAGCTGGTCCACTGATTTTGTTGCCAGTACTCTCAACATTTCAAAGGTTTGTAAATCCTATAAAAAGAAATAGTTGCAATTAATAACAAATCTCAAACAAAATAATTATTAAAAATGCTTATGCTAAGCTGTTTATGGTTCTAGCAAACGTGTGAAAATGCTGCATGAATAGTTGTTACTAACTAGAACTCCATTCTTACCTTATCTCTTTTTTGTCTGCTGTATGATTTTCTTGATGATTCTGTAGGTTCTATGAAAAAAAACAATAAACATATTAAACATGTGATCCAAAATGATAATTATTATAGCATGAAGCCTTACCAGTGCTTGGTGCTCGTTTTCTTCTGTTCCCACTTGAGCCACAGTTGCAAGGTAGTTCATTGTCAGTTCTTTTGTTGTCTCTTGTTAGACAGACGTGAGCTTTGATCCCTCTCCCGGCTATCGCATCATTACTGTGAAACTTCAGCTGAACACGCCTTTTTCTGATTTCTATCTTGTTCAATGTGTTGCAGTACCTGTGGATATTTTGCTGGTCTTTCTCATACTGAACTGTGAAGTTATCATGTTGGCACATATCGGATATTTCGACTTCAAAAAGTGTAAAGTACACAACCATTCTGCAGCCTTTTGGGACAAAAAAATGCCATATTTTGTCTTGATTATGCGGGTAAGAATTGTTCAAGATGGCACCATTAGACTTGTTGATGTTATCAGTTGTAATTATGTGCAGACTCAGAGGATCCAATTTAGTAACATCTTGCAGTCTTCGTACGTAAGTTCTTTTCCAAGTAGGCCCACTAGTCACTGGTACCTTGATACGCTGGCTATAAACACATAGGGAAAAAAGGTGAACATTTGCTACTAGTTGTCATTTTCCTCCTTCTTACCATTTCGAACTTGAGTCATGTCCTCCAGTACAGTCATGTATAATTTTATACTTGGTTTCTCCAGGCACCAGTTCATCCACATACGTATAGTTGTATCTCAAAATTTGGTTAGGTCTCCTAAAACAAAATAAATAATCTTAAACAATGACTTCCAGCAAAGCAGCTGATGGGCTTTAGCAACCTCATAGCAACCACTTTTCAACACCAAAAAATATGTTACTCACCAAGTTTCTCCACACCAGTGCTTAGAACAGTTAAATGTGCTAGTAGCTGCGTCCATATTGTCGTTGTAGTGGCCACCGAATGAACAATGAAGCTGACACATCAGCACAAGTAATAAAGGATAGACTAAACGGACACTCTTCCGTGATTCTGCAGAGGAAATTCTGCAGCATCTGCTGGTAGAACTTTCTAAATGCGACATATCTATTCAAAAACTTTTGTCAGCACCCGACTTCTTTTACTTAGATTGCTGCACTCCTTTCTTACTTAGAGAATGGCTCAGTGCTCTTATCTACGAATCAAAATCCTCGGTATTTTATAGAGTGCCGCTAGGAAGGACGCACCCACCCACCCACTCGCACTGTATCTATCTGATTAACGAATTCATGAGCTAACGCCAGACGACACGGAGGATTAGAAATTCCTTTCTACTAGGTCATGCTGGACTTCATAAATTAGTATTATTACTGTCACTATGGTTTTATTGCTTTAAATATACAATCAATACACAAACACAATGTAGTAATAAAAATAATATTTAATAATAATAAAAAATAAAATAAAATAAAACACACACACACAAAAATCCAACAACAACAAAGTGTAACAATAGATGAAATAACGAAAGTTCTTTAACTGAATTTTAGATGGAGTTCTGTGCTATGATGTACTGGAGAAGATACTTATTCCCATCACAACTGCATACACAAACATACAAAAGCGTTACATGGGGATCAACTCATTGCTGATCTTTACATACATTTGGCCAATGTCTGCTTGTTTTTGCAAGATGCTCTTCTGCATATGTTGCAGTGGAGCCATAAGAGCCAGCGCCCTCTGTTTCACCACAGTCCCGTGCAAGGTCAGCAGTAGTGTACACCAACAAAGGTAGAACTGAAGATGGGCTGAATGTTCCAGCTGGTCTGCTAAAAATGGCACAAGTTTCTCCACATAGACCTCAGGCAGCTCCTGGATCACCAACGGAACTGTAGCACACACACACACAACACACACAAGTACAACCAACATAACTAAGAGCCCAAAGCTGCAACACATAAAAACTTAAAAATGAACCACATTGTTAGCAAGAAATTGTCTGCCACTCCAACAATTCTGAAATTGTACAATGTACGCACACACACACACACTTGTTATTTAGTAACTACAAATAACATAGTTCCACAGCTTCTTGTAAGTGATATGGGCACACACTTACAATTATAGCAGACAATGGAGAGCCACTTATTAAATTCTTACACAATGACCAGATTTAACTAGGCAAGCAGTACACAAGAGGTAATCCCTTTGCAAGAAATACCTCACTATTAACCTAAAAAATAAAAAAAATAAAAAAATAAAGTTCTATAATAAGAAACACTTGGAAATGGCAACTGTTATGGAAAGCAATGTCAATATGAGCTAAGACAGCTTGCAGTACATTCTGCAATTTTCAGTTAGGATTCCCATACTGTGAGTATTTCCACTTTGCAGCGAATTTTATTCAGCTAAAATGAAATTTCTACACTAACAGAAAATTTCAAGAGTAACAAAATAATGTTAACAAAGAATATGGGACTATTTAGTAAACAAGCATCTAGTGCCACAAAGCATCTCTAGAACAATTACTAATACAATTAGTACCACTCATTCCCACACGGTGATCACCATGGGAATAAATGAATTTAAAGTGCTGCAAACCTTGCACATCAAAAACAATAGCAACTACTTCCCCATCATCATGTCAATACAAAAGTTATGGAAAAACCAAATACCTGCTGTAATAAACTTATTAAACGCAAGAATCATGAATAGAAGATTGTGCCAACAGACAGCCAGAACAGACTGGGAAAACAGCACTATGACTAATTCATGGAAAGGTATGGCCGGCCATACTGGCCACTCCAATACAGTGTTATCTAATAGGCTAGCAATATTCCAATACAGAGATATCCAGCCTGCCAATATAGCTCGTCTAGGTATCATTGTATTGGCATATAGATAGCTGGCCTGCTGTACTGGACTATAGCTCTGTACTGGACTATAGCTAGCCTGCTGTACTGGACTATAGCTGGCCTGCTGTACTGGACTATAGCTAGCCTGCTGTACTGGATTATAGCTAGCCTGCTGTACTGGACTATAGCTAGTCTGCTGTACTGGACTATAGCTCTGTACTGGACTATAGCTAGCCTGCTGTACTGGACTATAGCTGGCCTGCTGTACTGGACTATAGCTGGCCTGCTGTACTGGACTATAGCTGGCCTGCTGTACTGGACTATAGCTAGCCTGCTGTACTGGATTATAGCTAGCCTGCTGTACTGGACTATAGCTAGCCTGCTGTACTGGATTATAGCTAGCCTGCTGTACTGGATTATAGCTAGCCTGCTGTACTGGACTATAGCTAGCCTGCTGTACTGGATTATAGCTAGCCTGCTGTACTGGACTATAGCAAGCCTGCTGTACTGGACTATAGCTCTGTACTGGACTATAGCTAGCCTGCTGTACTGGATTATAGCTAGCCTGCTGTACTGGATTATAGCTAGCCTGCTGTACTGGACTATAGCTAGCCTGCTGTACTGGACTATAGCTGGCCTGCTGTACTGGACTATAGCTGGCCTGCTGTACTGGACTATAGCTAGCCTGCTGTACTGGACTATAGCTAGCCTGCTGTACTGGACTATAGCTGGCCTGCTGTACTGGACTATAGCTAGCCTGCTGTACTGGACTATAGCTCTGTACTGGACTATAGCTAGCCTGCTGTACTGGACTATAGCTAGCCTATAGGTATCATTGTATTGGTATATAGCTGGCCTGCTTGCCATATTCCAATATAGTGAGTGATATAGCCTTTAATCATGATCTTGGATGCAGTTATTCTCTCATGCCCCATCCAATAGTGACACGTGCCAGTTCACAGAAGTGCACGGGAGACACACCCCTATTATAAAAAAAGACCAGGGTACCTGGAATTCTCACCACCCCTTAAACCACACCTACCACATGCAACTTGTTATCTTATCGGAAGAATAAATGATTTGGGTAGCCCAAACTTGTGTCACGAGTGGAACTGATTGTTACTATAGCAATGGATAACGTCATAGCCCAATAAGCAATTATTCGCTTTTACGTACTTGCTAGGGACTGCGTGTGGGCCACACTTTGATCCTGCTACCACATGAATACCACTACTTCATTCATCATTAGCTTGCAGTAGGAAGGGAAAAAAATACAATAATTAAAAACAACAACAACGAAACACCGTATTCCAGATAGTCTAGTTTTATTGTAATGAGAAGAAAAAGTTTTGTCAAAGCAACTGACAATGCAGAATCATTGCACACGTATGGTGACAACAGGATAGCCTTGCAACTAATTTAAATGAAATTTGAATCTATTGGCAGAGAAGCCATTGTGCAGAAGTTTATGTTAAGACAATATTGACATAGCTGAATGGTGTTAAAGCAGTTACCACATTTCACACCCACACCACTCAATTGTTACACTATCTCACCCTAACATGGGTTAAAAACAACACCCAAACACATACTATTATTTTTTTCAATCAGTAAATTCTAACTCAGCTAAGCTAGGACAAACTCGTATAGTCCAGCACCATTAAGCTGGTTTGTACGCATGCTTTCATATGAACATGTGTGCGGTGATAGAGAAGTGTGATATAAAGTATTGCCTGCCCCCCAGCAGAGTGTTTCGGTTATTAAATACGTGGAATGTAATGCCTTCAGGTCATTTAGTGTGTTTACACTTTCTTAGAATTCCACAGAATGTTGTCACCTACAGATGACAGACTCGTGGCAGATAGGCCCACTACTGAAGTGTACGTTACACACCAGCACTCAATCAATGACCCAAACATAGAAAATAAATTACTTGGAAAATCTAAAAATCCACTGGTGTCCACCAGCCTTGCCCTTCTCTTTGATCTCAACGAATATTGTTGTCACTTGTCTTGGGCAGTTTGTTTTTAGTTGTTATATTGCTGTACCCTTGTCCCCGCCATGTACTCACGCTCAACTTCCTGAGACTAACTTCTAGCTCCTAGCCAGGGGGAAATGTAACACACACTTGGAAATGTAACACACACTTGTAAATATTTGAACAGTCTGTCCCTCACAAAACTAAACTGTGTGTGCGTGCATGTACGTGTGTGTGTGTGTAATATGTCTCCAGTATATTATTATTAGGGTAAGTGACATAAGTTAGCAAATAATATAGCAATTATCCATGCCACAACTGGAGTGAACACTTCCTGATTAGATCAAATGCTATGATATTGTGTAGACAAGTGGCAGCCAAGGCTTATTTCACATTCTTGAGCTTCTTGAAATCATGCACATATAAATTCATTGTACAGGAGATTTCTTCTTCACCAATACAACGAGTGGCTTATCAAAACAAACAAGCTAACAAAGAAAATGATCACAACAACAAAAACAAAACAAAACAACAACAACAACAACAACCGATAAAAGCTCAATAGCTCAATCTGATGGAACATTTGTTCCTCAAGAGAATGAAATGAAGTAGAAGATTCCAATGTCAAGCTATTCAGTACATAGCGGTGTGGTGTGACTGACTTTCCAGAACAAAATACCAAAATTCTTAGCATGACCAATTGCATATTATGAGCATCAGTCACATGATTGGTATGGTAATCATGCCTAAAGTATATAATATACTGCACGTATAAATTAACTTTTTAAAGAAACTCTGAATGTATTAATATTGTCTTGAGGAAACAGAAACTCATAATTAGATTGTACACAAATATTCAGACCTGCTCCACTAATTCAATCTTACATAAAATCACAAGATGCTAGACTGCCAGAGTATCAAGTGCAACATACGTAGAGGAGCCAACTGCAGAAACTAGCGCATATCACATGCAGGAGGACACAAGAGCAACACAACAACAACAATGCATTCTTGGCCGTCTTCTCACTCTTTTCTGGCATCAACGTATCCCATAACATCAACACCCAACACAAACTCTATTAGTGCAACTGTGAACAGTATGTTAACATGCTCATAATCTAATTAGAGCACGTTCCAAGATTTATCAGCTCACATTAGTCCATTCTTTCCCACAATTTGAGAGATACTGCATATGATAATAAAAACTATGAGACACACCCACTACACACATACACACACACTTCATTCTATACTTTCATACTAGCACATTTGATTGAGGTCACCAGCAAATTCCTGGAGTATTTCTGATATGGTTGTGCTCACCTATTTATTTACTAGCTGCTTGTTTGTGCAAACTTCAAAGAGAATTAGATATTGTCTTGGGAGGATCCATTATCACTTACACCATCACCATGGATACTAGTCATAGTAGACAATAAAATACGGAAATAGCTCTAGCGATACTACAAGAAGAGATACGGACATTCTCAATTGATTATTATATCACATATTCACACATTCCTGGGAAAATTAGTTTGTGTGATCTCAACAAACAAAAGTCTTTGTACAGTTTCTACTGCTTCCCAGCAACAGTGTAGCACTCATATGATGTTAAGTCTGGTTCTATTAAATAATATACATCTTAATTAATCCTCAGTGTGCATGCATGTGAGGTTTATACACATCCTATCTGTCTGCATGTCTGTCTGTCAGAGCAGATCTTGAAATAGCCATGCAATTAGACATTGAAAGCGAAATTTAACTGTAACCAAAGTGTAGCAATCACTATAGATACACAGACTTTTGTCATTTCGTACTTAAAATCATGTATTTTTGCACATGTGTGGGCGTTGTCTTCTTCCAGTCAGTCATACAAGTTAGTATTCATATACCATTCAGACTGCTGACTATTGCTTGCTTCTGCTAAAAAATGGAATTATGGTAGTACATTATGTGGAAACATGAAAGTCCAAATGTTAGTAACTGTAGGTAAGTGTTGACAGTACCTTTTCTAGTTCTTACACTTCTTTGGGCAACCTTACGCCGATTATTTTAACTATAATAGTCTATTATACCTCGTCATAGAGATATATTCTAAAATTTACTATGTCATTTGCACTAACTATTCATTATGAGAGGTAAAAATGAATACAAATTAATACATACAGAAATTTGTACGGCCAATACAAAATGTACATAAGACTGACAGCACTTAAAACACACAACCTATTCAGTAATACAAAAGTATGCATTTATCCATCTAATTCAAGGTTCAGAGTAATATACTTGTGCCTATCATGACTGCCATTCCATGTATTTAGATTCTCCTAACAGCTGGATTTTTACCAATAACAACACAACGTATGACAGAGCCCCCCCCCCCCCCCCCCCACTTCTAAAATTAGTAACATGGCTTTATTTAAAACTATAAATAGGGCACAACAGTGGTGCAACCAAGGAAAATATAAATTAGGTATAACAGGAATAGTCCCTTGCATGTCAAGTCAGAAGTGCGAACACGAAGAGCGCTATCCCAATGCCCAATCATGACAGCTTACACATCAGCGACGGGCAAACCCCAGGTGACATGAAAGACTAAAGACTGTCAAACAGGAGTTACAGAAGAGTGACCATTCTTCAAAGGAGATCCGAGAAGTGTCAAGGTCTTCTTCAATGGAAACCGGCCTCATGTCACAAATGGCAAACAGACCCGTTATGGCGGGCACTGCGAGATAGCGGCCAACTCCAGAGCTGCGAACAGGCCAGTTAAGTTCTATATATGTACCATATCACAGGATAATTAAGGCTAGAACAAGGCACAGATATTTAGGTGCCCATGACAATGGAATCAGGCAGTCAGTCCTGTAGCCAAAGATTTAATATTATACATCCCCTGGGAACTTTCTGTTTGACACGGAAAGAGGACAACACCGCAGAACTCCAATTAGTAAAGCAGCACTTGAGACGCAGCGCCCTGAATGTGTGGTGACCTGAAGCCTCGGAAGGTGCTGATTTAGCATTGAATCACTGCAAGTTGCCTTAGACAGCATAGTTCACCAACTAGTGCCACTGCTTTCACTCAACAATGTCCACAGCAGGAATAATCTCACCACTGACTGACTAACTTGAGGCCATCTTCATGGGCAAGACACTATAACAAGAGACATCAGTAACTAGTAGGGGAGAGACGAGAAGGCAAAAGAAATATTTTAAAAGTAGGGAAGAGATGGGAACAAAAGAAATATTTTAAAGGTATCATGATTTCATTCATTTTATAAGTGCATGCTATTAACACACACACACACACACGTATGCACACAATAGTTGCCATATAGCTAGAGAAGTGTGAGGTGCCTGCAGGTGTGAACATGTGTCCAGACAGACGCATCCTGCTGCAGGCATGTCATATGAAGTGGTCAGTCTAAACACACCTGCATAGCTTGCTTCCACAACCTCTATAAATAGACAGAGGAAGTAGCAAAGTGCAAGCAGCAGTCAGAGATGCTGGCATGGAGGGAGTCCATTAGATTAAGTGAAGCAGGTCAGGATGGTACATTAAAAACTTAACAAATTCCTTGAAGATCTAAATTTGCAACATTATTGTTAATGTACAATAGACACACGCATGCACTTAAAGGGTCTTTTAGGGTAAGGGCACTTACTCCCTGCATTATTTTTAAATAAAAAAATAAAAGTATTCAAATCTGCTTCTTTGTTATAAAATTTCAGATAAGTACTTTAGTTAAAATACTATTGTGGAGGGCGCCTCTCCACCTGAACATTCTCTCTCCTTTTCGTTCATGCATATCATTGTGTTAATAAGTTGTAAGTGGTCATGTAGCATAGGGGTGTGCGTGCATTAGGATGTATGTAACGCCTGCGCAGGCATGATCACGGCTAAGTATTTAAAGTTAGTTTTGTATCACGTGAGGCAGAGTTGTTCTAGTTTGTTCATTGTTGTCGCTCTTAGAGTTAGAGTGGTATTCAGTCACTTAGCGTTGTGAGCTGGTCATTGACCGGGGGACTTTCTTACTTCTTTATGGTTATGTTGGCATTGTGTTTCTATTAAACCTAAATCCTCTGGTCAAGGGAGGGAGTAGGCGGAATAGAAACTGGGAGGACTAATCATAGGGGAAGGAGGAGAGACCTGGTGGCAGCGGTTACCGTATGAGGACTCTGGCGGAGCTGAAGTTAGTGGCGAGTCGGAGCAAACCTCAACAAGTGGTGGCAGCGGTCGGGAACAGCCAACGTTCACCAAGTCACAACTGTCGGACCGAGGATCTGTTGTGGGGACAAGGAACCGTCCAAGTTGAAACTCTGAGAGGTGGTGCTGTGTTCGGGATCGAGACCGGCCATCTCTCAAGGAACTACGGGAACAGCAACTGAGTCAGCCAAGGAACCGGTGTAACACTCATTGCTTGTAGTAGTTGTATCTGAGTTTCATTTTGTTGTGGTGTGTATTCCTTTCATAATCACCGTGTTTTTTTATTTATAGGACACTGCTTCAGGACACGCGTGGCCTGGGAAAAGCTTAGGGCTAGGGCTAGGGACGCAGGGGAAAGGAGACATTAAAGAGGACATACACATTCAGACCTAGAGAACAAGGAATCAAGTACGATGATGAAAGGATTGAATTGGACCTTGAGTTGGAACCACCTGAAGAGGTCCTGGACACAAAATCTATAGATGAAATTATCGAGGTAGAAGACTCACCAATGGCTAATCAAGCTCAGTCGGATTACTCTAACAATTCGCCTATGATGGAAATGATGGCGATGATGAGAGCACAATGGCTCAACAAAGAGCAGCAGAGTTGAGGGAAAAAGAAATGCAACTGAAGTTTGAAGAGCTAAGGATACGTGAAGCAGAAAAGGTAAAAGCTGAGGAAGAACGGAGGAGAAAGGAACGCCATGAAAAAGAGGAACGGAGGAAAAAGGAACGACAGGAAGAGGAAGAGAGGAGGAAGATGGAAGCTAAGTTGGCTGAGGAAAGGGAAGAGCAGTTAAGAGAATATCGAGAGAGGGATAGACTGGAGAGGAGAGCTGAGAATATCACTCGAGATTTGCCGGAGATGAGAGACTCGGATGACCTGGATGACTTATCACCAAAGTCACCTCTACCTTCACATCTCATGACATCCCTCAGGAGAGGTGGAAGTCAGTATTGATTAGCCACCTCAATCAAGCTTCCCAGGCCCTCATCCAGGACTTAATGCTGGACCTTTATTCCACCTTTAACGAAATCGTTGCTAGACTCAAGAAGGATGGCGGATGGACTAGGATGGATAACATTAACTCGTTCTTCATTGCTCCACAGAAAGTACCGAAGATTGAGTCAGTGGCTGGTTATCTGCATGAAATCAGCAGGATGGTCAATCGCATAGGGGAGAATACAACCACAGCCAAGGAAGCATTGGAAACTGTAGCGATTGCCAGGACAGTTTACATCTGTAACTCCAAGGCGAAGGAGTTTCTGATGGACAAAAACCCTCGAACATTGGCTGAACTCAGGACACATCTTACTACATGGGCTGACCTACACGGTGGCGTGGACTGCGGAATGTCCTAAAAGGAAAAAGAAAAAAGATAAAGAAGAAGAGGAAGTTAAGGCTACCAATAAGCTTGCTATGGTGGAACCTAACAGCAGATCTCTCAAGGCGGATGAGGCGATGGCCACAATCAACGGCTATCAGTTCCCAGTCTGCGTGGATACCGGTGCCAGGATTTCTCTCTTACCTAAGGAGCTTGTGGACCAGAACTCACTGACTGGCAAAGTCATCAGATCTAAGATGGTCAACGGGATTACAATGGATCTGGAGGAGGTCGAGTTGAAGTGGGAGGTAGAAAGTATTGAGCTTGAGGGTAAGGTTGGCGTGGTAGAGGGAGAGTGTATTGGTCTATTGTCTGTATGTTTTAGCCCTGAGGAAGATTTAAGGTTAATGAAAGAGATAGGGGAACACAAGATAAAGACTAGCATGGAGCAAGAGTGGTAACCCCAGTCAACACTTCGGGCGTTGATGACACTCCGACAAACACTGGTGAGGAAGTTGTAGGTGTTGACTCGGTTTGCCGAAAACAGGAAGTAATTACTCAACCTGAAGTAGATATTCCATTAACCAGCAACCATGGATAACAAATGAAACAACAATAGCCTTATTTTAAGCAGGCATGGATACTTTGGGGAAAACGTGGGGGAGCATTGCATGTGGTTGAATTCACATTGAGATCAACAGTAGCCAACGAATATGTGACTGGCATAACTTACCTGTGAGCTAACCCACTGGCCAGCGGTCTGCTGGAAAAGGGCGTGAGAGGCTAAACCCACTGGCCGACAACGAGCAGGTAACGGGCGCCAGAGAAACCCGCTGGCCTACAACGTGCCAGAAATGGGCGTACCCCGTAATGCTATAGCAATGATACTGACTATGATTGTCGAAGCTCGGGTATCGAGCATGACAGTGTCACACTGTATCAACAATAGGTACCAGAGATCCCCAAATTACCCACAAGTTCCATGACAATTACCATTAGTGACCACGAGTAATCCTAGCTGCTGACCCACAGAGAAGATGGAGGTGCGAATATAGGTCTGGTAAGCGTTGCTTTTCCAGCGACCCAAGGTTTTGACAAGGTGATCAGGAAGACCAGCAGCAGCAGCCGTAGTTGCAGCGCCTATGCGGAAACTGTGGCTATTATATCAACACCAGCAGAATGGAGGAGAACTCGGAGCATGTAGGACACCTTCTGGCGTGTAAGACAGCATCCACACTGAAACACAACAAAGGTCCGTTGCGTGAGTGGTCCTTTTACGCAAGAAGGCTCTCATCGCGGCCACTGGACAAGTTGAGGTTCCTGTTGGTCCAATGACCAACATCACAGAGTGACCAAATCTGTCAGTTTTAGATTGTCTAAGCTGCATTCGAATGGACTCCTCCCTAATCTGAATACTCGACCACGATAAATGATATCTTGGATTGAAGTGGCGTGACAATGGCGAAGTATACTCACTCGCACATAGGAACCCATAAAATGCCAGAGTAAAGGCCGCCCAAAACATTGCCCGGTCTCTAGATGCCAGATCAGACTGGTGCAGCTGAGTCTTTAGGGTGACCAGGAGAGTGTGAGTTAAATCGTGTCTCTGCAGAGGCTTGCGGACACTAGACCTGATGGCTGTCAGGAGGTAGTGAAGCAGAGGGGTGTTTTTGGTTGGATCAGCAAGCCCGTTCTCGATATGAAGCAGCCTAATACCTGAAAGGTAAACCACAGTCCGGTGAGAGACGGACTGTGAAATGTAGGTGCAGAAGTAACGAAGGGACGTCTTCGGAAGCAGCGAGGGAAGGGAGATTAAATTGCTTGCAGAATCGGCAGTATGCCGATATGCCAACTTAATATGTGCGCCTGGTGGAATGAGCCACGCCCCTGGCCTGGAGGCGAAGGAGCCGTCTTGTCAGCAGAACGTCAGATTGGCAGGGATGGGTGTTGGGTAGGGGCTGGCCTCGGGGGCCAGTGCAAGGAAACGAGGCAGCTGCAATCGAGATAGAGCATTAGCAATACAGAATATCGATGAGGCTTGTCTTGTCGAACAAGCCAAGTCTGACAGGGGGGGGGGGGGGGGGGGATGTAGAGGGTGACCCTACACCTGCACATTCTCTCTCCTTTTCGTTCATGCATATCATTGTGTTAATAAGTTGTAAGTGGTCATGTAGCATGGATGGGGGTGTGCGTGCATCCGGTGTTGCAACAGGATGTATGTAACGCCTGCGCAGGCATGATCACGGCTAAGTATTTAAAGTTAGTTTTGTATCACGTGAGGCAGAGTTGTTCTAGTTTGTTCATTGTTGTCGCTCTTAGAGTTAGAGTGGTATTCAGTCACTTAGCGTTGTGAGCTGGTCATTGACCGGGGGACTTTCTTACTTCTTTATGGTTATGTCGGCATTGTGTTTCTATTAAACCTAAATCCTCTGGTCAAGGGAGGGAGTAGGCGGGATAGAAACTGGGAGGACTAATCATAGGGGAAGGAGGAGAGACCTGGTGGCAGCGGTTACCGTATGAGGACTCTGGCGGAGCCGAAGTTAGTGGTGAGTCGGAGCAAACCTCAACAATTATATATTTTAACCCATCCTTAGGAGAGTTGTGATTTCATAGGAAATACATGCAATGTTAATTTAATTTCATAAACAACAACACAGCAAATACAGGAAACCTGTAGTCAACATGCTAAACCACAGCTGAGCCACTAATACATCTCATGGATAATAATAATAATAACAATAATAATAATAACAATAAAATTAATATAACAATAACAATAATAATAAAAACAATGATAACTATAATCATAACAATGATGATGATGATAATAATAATAATAATAAATGCATTAAAATACGACACTCTACAAAATCAGTGCCAAAGGTAGTAGTTACTAATTCCTCTTCAGCCTCTTCCTTTATAAATACAGTATAGTGAATTGCCTGCTACTTTAGCTTCCTATAAAGAATCCCCTGTCTACTGCAACTTGCCCCACCTCACAGGGGCTTAGAAGTTGAGCTCCAAACAAGTTAAAAATAGAATAACACTGTCCCCACAATCTAACCAAGAAATAATCTAATTATAGGAAGAAGGAGCACAATAACCACACTCGCACCTGCACTGAAATCCATCAAAACAACGTAAGAATTTGTCGGCAATTATAGAAAGACTTCTAACTAATTGCCCCGCATCGTGGCATGAAGTCTAGATGTCTCTCACTCAAACCACCTGCGTTCCTCTGCCCATTTGTGGTCTGCTGCTATCAGAGTTCTTCACCTCATAAACAGGCACAATTCCCCACTTTTACCAGCCACTTCTATGCCCGCCACAAATACCAAATGTAATATATATAGAGCCATTGTTGTAAACTCCCGTGGTCAAAGAGAGACCAGGTAAATTACAATCCATTTTGTAACCGATTATTGAGGATTGATGAAGTAAGTTGTAATAACGTCACAACACTAGTATTTCTATTAAGTGTGTAATTTATCTGAGATAGTATTTAGATTAAAATGATGCACATATTTTATTATTTGCAGGACTACAATCTTCTACCGCACAAATAATAATTACTAACCAAATATACTACCAACTGAACAGGGATTAATAAACAAAGATTTACCACTGACATAAGAATTGTAAGCATTTAACCTTGACCTCTTGGACTAATTCAGCAAAACTTAATTCTCCACTGCAAGATAAAAAATTATTATTTTTTAATGCCATAATCAAAACCTCACACACAGAGTGAAGGTAAAAATTTGTAAATAAACACGCATACTTCAGAGTAGCTAAATCATACAATATCAAACACAATGAAGAAAGATGCTAACAAGCTTACACAAGTAGAGCTTTTACAAGCACCGATGGAAAGACTTGCAAGTTCAGCAATTTGGGGGGGGGGGGGCAGGGTACTAACAGCTTTATAAGAGCTAAAATGCCTACGGCCTGTTGGCTCTCCAAGCCACATCCCAAATGGCATGTGCTGGGTTATGTCATTGACCATAAGGAATCCACACAAATGAATGCCGACTACATCTAGAGTAAACCTAACTATGAACAGAAACTACTTCTTGCAAGGAAAATAGAAGCCGGAATTAAAATAGTAAACCAAATGAATCAACGAAAAACATTTTTTTTAGTCGGAATGTAAACACAGGAGTGAATGGCCCACATGCTTTCTCATACTCTATTCAAGGCTCATACTGTAGTAAATGACACCAACCCAACAACCACCTACAAATGTCTAGGTGTTCCCCAGGCTATACATGTGGTTAGGTTAGGATAGGAAACCAGCAAAGTTGCTGCTAGAAATGTGGCCAAACATCTAATAAGAGTTGATTTCCACAATCTGCCTAATGTAAAAATTCAGAGTTCCTTATTGCTACCGGCATTAAGGGGATTCTCACAGTCAGTATTAACTGCTTTGATGTACCAACAAATACTCCATTAGCGGCCAGTGTGTGAGAGTGAGCGAGAAACCATGAACCCAACCAAAGCCAAGACATATCTCCATGTAATCTAGACACGGAAATATAATATTTAGTTCTAGTCATGAGCACATAGCATTTACTCGCATTTAAGGTAAAAATAAAGGTGTAAACAGGATATCTAGCAAGCACAGTCAATTGTTTGTGCTGAGAAGCATTTGTCACCTACAGTTTACGCCAGTACCTGTCTGACAAGTTCCCACCCATGTGGCACCACTGCCCAGGGCTTCATACAGGATTTTTTTCTGGGTTTAATCCTAATATGAGCTGCTTTGTCCACTGTTAAACTTCAGAGGTATACTGGGATTTTTTCAGAAACATTTAAACTTTTGAACACTCCTCGTCCTTCCTTGGAACAGCATCAGTTGAAAGATCTTCCAGCTACATATGAAGCTCATTAAGACCGTATACGCAGCAGTATCACTAACTAAAACCTTCGTCAGCTCGTAAGAATTGCCATTGAGGCCCTGAACTTTCGGCTGTAACTTTGATGAAGTTCTAGAGATTTTCAACCAAAAAAGTAGAAGAATTGTGCTTTGGTTTACATTTTTTAATATGTAAATATTAAAAATTTTAATATTTGCTCTGAGTTACCATTTATAATTATAATTAAGGGGGAATTCCAGGGCCACCCCCCCCCCCCCCCCCTCTGTATGAAGCCCCATTACCAAAAGCTACCTTCGCCCTCAATTAGCTCATGGTACTATAACATACACATTGCGTAATAATATTCACAACATGTACACTGTTACCACTGAAGAGGACTTTGGCAATAAGTCAAAACGTCAAGTTAAGTTTTCGTCATTTATTATATTGACTGTTAAAACAGAGAAAAACTGCTATAATTTTATCCTCTGATGGTTCTCCTTTTTATACAAACCCCAGTAATTTAACTACAGTATTCACATCATATCAGCTTTAGAAAAAAGTAGGAAACTAACCATCAAGATGTGTGCTATACATGAATACTAGCCAAAAATAGAACATTATGCTTTATGGTTGTCAGACGACAGCAAGGAGAAAGAAAAATTTCTTATGTGATGACCATAATATATGGACATTTAATTGTGCTATAAAGGAATGACCTTATTTTAATTTTATCCTTAATCAGTTGTTGTTAAAAGTGGAATATCACCATCACGTTGAATTAAAAATATGGTAACCTGGCACATATGAAACTATTTTATTTTCATGAAGCTTTTATTATTGTCCTAAATACTTCCATCTACAGCATAACTGAACAACCATTTAACTTCTGGACATTCTAAATAAATTTCAAGCAACAACTCTATTTCTTTCTCTCCCCATTCAATATAATACATTAGTAGTACACCAGTTCAGCTCTGACAATTATTATTGCGAAAGTCTCTTTGTACATTGTGGTTAGGATGTCATCAAAACTCCACAGAAAACATTTTTATTTAACTAAAAATTTACAATTAAAGGTACCCACACATAATCAACAACAACAACCCCCCCTCCCCAAAAAAAATAAATAAAAAAAATAAAAATAAAAAACAACAACAACTGATGATGCAATTGAAATGTCACTATAATTTTAAGAGGGGAGTTGTTTAAAACTGGAATGTTACACCTGTCATAAAAGCGGAGTGCTAACGTTCTGTTACTTTCATTTCCTTATACAGATCTTGAATCAGACATTCTTTTGTACAAACATCAAGTTGTGAAAATAATAAAATATCCATCAAATGACGCCACAAGGTCCTCCGACAAACATAGTCCTACTCAAACTAGTCCAGCAATGTGGGACATGATGCGGATAATGTTAGTATCAATTGCAAACAGAAGGAATTCTCACAGAGAAGGGCAAAACACACAAGTTTCAACACATTCCTGCAAAGAAATGATAAATTCCTACCAGTGGGAGTGGCAACAAGTAGCCCCCCCCCCCCCAAAAAAAAGGAAAGAAAGAAATAGTCCACATTTCTAGTGGAGTTAAAGTTCAACCACAGAATAAAGAGAAAATCTGTTGCAGTGTCCAACAAAGCTCCCTAGAATTCGAATCCCTGGATCACAGTATATTCTAGTACATAATGGACTTGCTTTATAATATAATAAACGTGAAGCAAAATCTAGAAGAAAAAAAAGAGATGTCCACACTGCACTGAAATCAATCCGATATAAGAATCAAATGACAAACACTATAGTAAACAAACACTTTCCTCTCTGTCTTAGATGTGCTACATTCTAGACATTCCCAAAACTAAGATAAGTTGAACATTATAAAACCAATCCTAGTATACCTATTACAGATAGGCAAGAGATAAGCAGCAGCAACATAGTCTATAGTGACATGGATACACCACCACCACACACACATACACCACACACACACACATACACCACACACACACACACACCACACACAGTACAACATAATACAACTTAAGAAAATAACTTTCAAAACTAAGAAGCACAGCAAATAAGCAGAGTATCTATCAATGGTAAGGTAACTTCTGATAATCATAGTCCTGCTCAAACTAGTCCAGCAATGTGGGACATGATGCGGATAATGTTAGTATCAATTGCAAACAGAAGGAATTCTCACAGAGAAGGGAAAAACACACAAGTTTCAACACATTCCTGCAAAGAAATAATAAATTCCTACCAGTGGGAGTGGCAACAAGTAGCCACCCCCCCCCCCCCCCCAAAAAAAAAAAAAAAAAAAAGAAGGAAAGAAATAGTCCACATCTCTAGTGAAGTTGAAGTTCAACCACAGAATAAAGAGAAAATCTGTTGCAGTGTCCAACAAAGCTCCCTCGAATTCGAATCCCTGGATCACAGTATATTCTAGTACATAATGGACTTGCTTTATAATTATAATAAACATGAAGCTAAATCTAGAAGAAAAATAAGAGATGTCCACACTGCACTGAAATCAATCCGATATAAGAATCAAATGACAAACACTATAGTAAACAAACACTTTCCTCTCTGTCTTAGATGTGCTACATTCTAGACATTCCCAAAACTAAGATAAGTTGAACATTATAAAACCAATCCTAGTATACCTATTACAGATAGGCAAGAGATAAGCAGCAGCAACATAGTCTATAGTGACATGGATACACCACCACCACACACACATACACCACACACACACACACACACCACACACAGTACAACATAATACAACTTAAGAAAATAACTTTCAAAACTAAGAAGCACAGCAAATAAGCAGAGTATCTATCAATGGTAAGGTAACTTCTGATAATCAGGACTACAGTATGACCAAATCCTCCTGGTCCCATAATATGGCATGATAACTGAAATTGCCACTGTATCCAGTTACCAATGACCAACCCATGTAAACATATAAATAGCCACCAACTATCAGTCACATTGGGTTTGATAAGCACATTATTTAAGAGATTGTACTGGTAAGTTACGCTCACTTTCAATATACCATAGTTGTAGAGACCAAGGGGGAAGGGGGGAGTTTAGATAACTGAAATGTCTACATAATTTACTCAATATAAAATTGTATTGTAAGTACTAATGAAAGTGAGAGAACAATTGAACTTTGCATGGATGTCATATATTGCTCTAACTGAAGTGCATAAATAAAGTACCGACCTTCTAACATATTGAATTTAATTTTAAAGGAATTAAGGGTGGCCGCACATAGCAACACGCACCGCCTGTAGATCCGGACATTAATTTATTCCCCGCCAATACCCCACCATTCGATAATACACGAGCAGAAACAATCGCGCAGTAGTAGCAGAAGTATACTTTGCGAAGTTGTTGTGTTTTAGTTTAGCTTCATGTTGTCTCATATCCGTTTACAGCAACTCTCCATACATCGTCTGAGCTCACGCGGCAAGGTACACCAGGCTGCTTCTCCTCCTGTAGCCGTTCTCATGGCTCTGCGCACCTGAACTCAAGTGGATGGATCCACCAGGCTCAATTTCTGAGGAGCGAAGACTTCCCAAGCTGCGCAGATCTAATACCTTCACTTCGGACTATCTCCAAGAAACTGCTCTCTCTTCTGACTCTCTTGTTATTGTTGTATTGATGTTTGTTTACTCTTGATATAGGCGGACTCTTTTTAGAACCAATACAAACTAATTGAAAAAAAAATTTGCTCGTGTACTCGTAGTACGAGACATGGGGGTGGGGCTATTTCTTAAGAAGTGCAAGTGGAATTAAAGTTCCAAATTTTGTATCAGTTTTTCTTGGAATCTAATAATGAGAACGCCAAAAAATTTTTATACACGGGTAAACCTAAGAACTGCACCACAACAAGAATTTTTCAAAATCTTATAAATAGAAAAAATTGCAAATAAATCATAAAGAAATATTGAAATGGAGAATAACTCGTTGTCTTGCAGTAGAGTATCGGCTTGGCTAGTAGTGCACCAAATTGCGGAGCTCCAACTTACCGCACCGCTCCAAAAAAGTGCTACAAAGTTTTATAACCAGGCCCCGATATTTCCTCCAGATTCGCTCTAAAATTATTGAGCAGCACCTTCGGCAGGTACTTTGTCCTTGTGTTGTAGTGGAGAAGCCCCTGTAAGTATACAATAGTAGTAATCGTGCATAGCAACCATCAACAAAAAATTGCGTAGGCGGTGTGCGGCCACCCTTAAATGAAATATTTACACGTCATACAACAGTTGCCAATTCCCAAGAAAGGATTATAAAAGTAAACAGAAAAAATAAACAATAGAAGCAAATGATAATTAGCTGGTTGTGAAACGCCAGTGTGTGCAATATTGTTCTAATGAGTCATGTTACGAGATGATTAATTAACAATCACAAATGGAGTCAACTTCGGGGAAATTTCACACTAGGTAATGTTAGTTCTAATATCACCAATCAGAGCTGGATTGTCCAATTAAAAATTAAACATATAATTAGGAAAAAACAAAACAAAAACAACAACCACGAGTAGCCCAGTAACACCATCCAATTGTCCCATGTGTAATAACATCTAATACAGGGGCGCTGATCGTGAGCGGGTTTCACTTGCTCTTCATAAAACTTTGAATAGTAATCGGATGATCAATCCATGAATTCTTTGATAGTACAGCACATAATAAGAAATGACACCAGAAAGTAAGCTCTCAGAAGATTAGTTCCTCCCATTGGTTCCAATACCACTACTATGCAATTCATTTTTAATGCTAGAATGATTTTGTATTATTTCCTAATTGATTTGGCCGCATGCATCCTACATTCTGAGCTATTCAGACAATGTCAGGAACCAATTAAATCATCAGTGAAAATAAAATCGCGGTATTTGTAGCATGCACACGAGTAGGTTTCACAGGGAAGGCAAGATAATGCACTGCATTTCTATAAATGTCGAAGTGAAGTCAGCCTCACCAGTATATAGTTCCACTACCATGAAGATTAGTGACGTTTGTGAACTAAACATCTGCTATGAACAAATGCCATTTCTGCTGAATGAAATGTGACCACTGACGGATAAAATGTATCAGTGCAATGTGGTGTAGTAAACTTCACACATTCTCAAATACTTCCACCTCCGACCACTGCATGTTGGGCCAAAGTAAAAATTGCTGATGTATTTCACGCTGTTCCTGTGGCAACTTGAGGGGTTGCAACTAAAATTTGATGATAGACCTTAGTAACCGTTCTTGTAAAACAACCAGGTTATTCATTAGATTATTGACTATCTGTTGTCACCGATTTTGAGACAGCTAACATTTAAGAATAACTGAATGATTTCTCCTGTCATGTACAGGAGATAAACAAAACAACAACAAAAAAAACATAAACAAACTAAAACAACAAAAAGACATGTTTCTAGACCACACTCCTTAAAGCAATGTCTTATCAGTGAACAGCCACAATACTTTATAAGCCATCCCCATAAGCATAAGAAATGTATACTAAGTAAGATACAAAAAAAAAGAAAAGAAAAGAAAAAAGTACGAACATATAAAGCAGGTTTCTTCTTTTTTGAAGCATGCCCACAAAAGATTCATGTCACTTTTAATTGAATTTAAGATAGCCAGTTCTTGAAATACGCTCTATTTAAATTACTGAACTCTGTCTGATGCTGCACTTGTTTGCGAGTTTGTGGTCATAATTGAGTGTGATCAAGCTGTCGTCATGTTTTCATCTCTGCTCTTGGCAGATGTTATGTAATAATAATTTAATTATAAAGACTGCAGGAACGGATGAAGTACAGAACTCCACCCAGATTCAAAAACATCGGCTCTACAATACGCTAAAATACTCCCAGGGAGTGGATGAGCCTCCAATTAACCTAACTGCTCTCCCTTCTATTGACCATCACAAATAATAGCTACAAATAGAAAATGGTAGGGATAAAAGGTCTCTTGTAGTGGTATGTCCTTCAAGACTAAGGCCCGCTCTTTTCCTTTCTCTGTTCTTCTTGATTAGCAATTGTGTCACTAATTTCTGCTTTAGCAAAGCTTTGGCCAGACAATCTGGCTTCACAGACAACTCCACCTAATGATAAAAAGTCCTTCCTTGATACATTAGACTGAATTAACAAAAAGCTGCATCTTCTTTCAAGTGCCAACAAAACTCCTTCCCCTATAGATTGTTTGCTGAAAGAGGATGTAATTTCATTTGGATTGGTTGGTAGTTGTATTTCTCCGAAATAAACGTAAATTACTGTATCATCTTAGAATCTCATGAGAGAAACAGAGGTCACCAAGCATAAAGTGCAAGCGAGCTTTTGCTTGGACTAGAGTTGATTTTGTTAGTTATGAAAAAATAAACAAAAACAAAACAATAGCAACAACAATAATATATATAATAATACATTGACTATCACTCTTATGATGTGCAATAAAGAGAGAAATCTCCATTAATGAACATTTTATCATTTCACAGCTAGTCGTCACAATTCATTGTTGACCAACTAACAAATTGAATACAATCATCCTTGTGCTCGCATGAGGGTCATTAAATTAATGAGATAAAACCAAATCAATTCAGACCATTTGAACTCCATTCTCAGGTTTGGTTTAAAAGGATGCTGTAATAAGTTAAAGTTCAGTAATAATACAGCCCAAACTATTTCCACGTCACGATTGCTTGTGTACTTGCCAGTAACCTCTTCTAGTATCTCTTTTCATATTCCCAAAGAAATCGCATATTTCAGACTCGCTTAGCAAGATTAAAAAAATCCATTATGGCAAAATTAGAGCAGCCTCATACCACTAAGATTCACATTAGTTCTCTTTTTCATTCGTACATCATTTAGTAATCGATCAGTAGTCGTAGACATACCAGGCTGATAAAATAGCCAACTTGCAAGACAATCTTTTTCCACCCAGCCAGAAGCCTCTCAGGCAAAGAATGTTCCATCAAAGTCCAGCGACAACGAGCTTTTTTTTGCTGATACTATGGGATGGCATGTGGCACATTAACACTTGCAACATGAGCTTCAGTTGCAAGGCTTAACGCAGGAAGCCTGCTAAAAATAATGACAACAATGAAAGACTGTCACACTTGATAATTAAAGTAATTTCTTTGGGATTTAGTGTAGTATTACAAGATGATGTTGATCAAAATCAATTACAACAACAACAAAAAAAACAACAAAAAAACAACAACAAAAAACAAAAACAAAAAACAGCACGACTATGACACACTCTTTCTCCACCGAGCATGCTGCCTTACATCCACCTTGTTCCCTTGTCATGTTATAGTATCTGAAACAAAGTGGGAATATCCTATATGTGCTGGCTTTGGTATAGCCAACTTCACATTCAGACTTGGTATTCGTATTTTGGAAGAAAAAAATAAAAAAATTGACAACACTCAATATAGTCAAGCCAAGTCCTGTCCAATGTCCAACATCTAAAGCACAACAGCAAGCGAATTACATCTCAGTAATATTCATTTAAAAATAGGAATAGTTGAATCTAAAAGCAAGAATTTAGGAATGGTGAATCTAAATGCAAGGAAGCACATGCGACTCTCAAGCCTAGCTATGAATGCTGGAAACATTTTACAACCCTAAACAGACCTCTGTTTGAGTAAATAGAAACCTGCAGAACTATCTAACCTGCTCTAGCCTTGCCTCAGTTGAGGGAATAAACCATCTTACATTCTTCCATGAGAAAGGAAACCAACAGGAATCATGAGGACAAACTAGACCAGGATTAAACAAAGACATTAACTATGAAGGGGGGAAACTTTGTGAGAAAGAGCTAGGTCAGTCACACCTAGATCTTGTCTCTCTGCCAGCAAATATTTGACAATGAGAAACTTCATAAAACAAACAATTCCAAAATATCTGCAGTTAAACACTGCATTGGTAACATCCAAAACTTAAATAAAAAACAACAACAAAACCTAGCAAACAACACCTGTCAGAAAATCTATTTACTCTCTAAATACGGGATGTAGGGTCGGCTAATGGGTATAAATAACTTCATTGTGGACTATTAAATTCAATCACAGCCTTCACATCACTGTTATTAAATGACTATAGTGACCACTACAGCTGTAGCTCAATTAGGTCAATGTGTGATTTACGTATGCTAATTGAAAGCAACTACGGAAACCCCTCTGGGCATAGCGGCTGCTCTAATAAAATTAAACAATAACCAGAGTTTCATACAAATTGTTTTAGGTGGGGGGGGGGGGGGGGGGGGGGGAAAGGGAGCCTGAATACATAAAAATAAATAACAATATCAAAGTCACTGGATAAAATATCAGAGCTCTTAGAGGTCCTAGAACTGTAAATCTCTGCTGCCTTTCCTGTACTTTTTTTTTTGAGACGTTCAAACTATTTGATAACCATCATGCTTTCAATTCCAAACAGTGCAGCTACAGCAGGGAAATCTTTAATATTCAGATTACAAAACTGGCTGACAGAAATTTTTTTGGCATGGCTGATAAGAGATATTATTGAAGGTTCCAAACTAGAAGAAATAAATTATTAGATCAGCATGAATGATTTCAAGTCTATAGAAACACTAACACATGCACACACAAAGACAACATAAAAAAAGTGAGTTCAGAATCTAACACCAAGCATGTGATAAGAGTCAATAGTATTTTAAGGGTGGCTGCACACCGCCTACGCAATTTTTGTTGATGGTTGCTATGCACGATTACTACTATTGTATACTTACAGGGGCTTCTCCACTACAACACAAGGACAAAGTACCTGCCGAAGGAGCCGCTCACTAATTTTAGAGCGAATCTGGAGGAAATATCAGGAAATATCGGGGCCTGGTTATAAAACTTTGTATCACTTTTTTGGAGCGATGCGGTAAGTTGGAGCTCCACAATTTGGTGCACTACTAGCCGATCCGATACTCTACTGCAAGACAACGAGTTCTTCTCCATTTCAATATTACTTTATGATTTATTCGCAATTTTTTCTATTTATAAGATATTGAAAAATTCTCGTTGTGGTGCAGTTCATTTTTTTTTTGGTTTACCCGTGTGTAACATTTTTGTGTCGTTTTTAATTCCACTCGCACTTCTTAAGAAATAGCCCGACCCCCCATGTCTCGTACTACGAGTACGCGAGCAATTTTTTTTCAATTAGTTTGTATTGGTTCTAAAAAGAGCCGCCTATATCAAAAGTAAACAAACATCAATACAACAGTAACAAGAGAGTCAGAAGAGAGAGCAGTTTATTGGAGATAGCCAGAGGTGAAGGTATTAGATTTGCGAAGCTTGGGAAGTCTTCGCTCCGCAGAAATCGAGCCCGGTGGATCCATCCGCTTGAGTTCAGTGGCGCAGAGCCCTGAGAACGGCTACAGGAGGAGAGGCAGCCTGGTGCACCTTGTCGCGTGAGCTCAGACGATGTATAGAGAGTTGCTGTAAACGGATATGAGACAACAAGAAGCTAAACTAAAACACAACAACTTCGCAAAGTATACTTCTGCTACTACTGCGCAATAGTTTCTGCTCGCGTATTATCGAATGGTGGGGTATTGGCGGGGAATAAATGAATGTCCGGATCTACAGGCAGTGCGCGTTGCTGTGCGGCCACCCTTAAGGTCACCATTTTAGCGATTACCACAATAATTTTCTGGGAAAGCGTAGTACCTGGTAATAATGCAAACCTCAACCGGTCTGGGAAATCTGTGGGACATCAAAAGCACCACTCAAGTCAACTTCTGAGAGTCCGCCACAACCAATATTATTTTAATCGCAAGATATCACAACTGCTGGTTTAGTCCATCACTCCACATTTCAGGTGAGCTTTTAGTGAAAATGTAGCTCTCTCTTGTGCAGCAGTACAGCTTTCTAATGTGTAGCTATCCTGATATTGAGTCTGGTCACTTGCCAATACTACTATCATTGCACTGATGGACAACCCAAGAAACCCTATCATCTTACAAACAACTATTAGTATTATTGCTTAGCCTTGTAACTACCACCCACACATTAAATAAAGTACTGAAAATAAGTACAAAAATGACAATTCCACAAATGCAATGCCTTCTCGAATAATCCAAAAACATGATTTACATCAGAGGGAAATAAAGTAGAGCAAGAGTGACGAGTTAACGCAACGGGTCCAAATTTGTGGCATCAGCGACTGAGAAAACAGTTCTTGTTGATAATAGATACCTTACATCAACACAAGAGGGACATCCATAAGCAACTTTACCAAATACATCTGTAAACAAGTGTACAGAACTAGATTTACAGAAGTAGAGAGGGGAAACAAAACCACAACATTAGCCTGCAATCAAGAAACTTTCATTTTTCCTCTGCTACACTCTTTCCTCATTCGGAGCTGTGCTGACGAAGATTGAAACAGACTGCGTAGCTAGGGGATGGCAGACAAGAGAGAGAGAGAGAGTGGGTGCACCGAGTCAAAGGAATGAAAAGCAAGTTAAAAAAGCAACCACCTACTCCGTTGTCTTTTCCATTTTCATTATTATAATTAATCTCTTTAAGTAAACATAATTAAAGACTCTAATGTTTTTTCTACCAGGCATGACTGATAGGTAATACTAATATGATGCAAGGTGAACATAGGCCCATGTGTCCTAGTGAGTTCCCACCGACTGATGCGCAATAGTAGGTGTGAGAAAAGGACCGGCATATCTAGCTATGACTACTACAAGTGGCGAGTGAGAATCTGGGACTCTCTGGAATGTATTTCAAGGGATTCTTTTCCTCCCTTGAAACATCCAGCTGAGGTCACTTGCCAGTTGCATGAAGAGGATATTCTGATCTCAGATCAAACTACAACTTCTTCATACACCAAATTGGGCAAGTCTTTGAAATAGGACACATTTGAAAATAAAACAAAACCATCATTGCTCTTATCCCTTCTTTCTATGAATAATGCTAAAAAAGGAAAACCGAATTCGCCATGATTTCGATAGTTTGTAATTACGGGCCATAGCTTAGCAGTTAGGACTCTTCTATTTATTTCCTGTAATCTAAGGCCAGCATGTGGTCAACTCACATGCACATATGACCACAACATCCATTGGCGTAAACTACACACGCATGTAAGCAAAGTACACGAGAACGTATAACCCCTCACACACACACACACACTTTTAAGTAAGGAAAAAAAAAAGGTTGGTGTTTTTTTTTCCTCCCCCCTTTTAGCAGAACCGTACTACTACTCCAGAATAATATCAGTTATTTAGCAGAAACACATTGTTTTCTTAGAAACTACTGACAAGGAAGTGATCAGATATCCAATTATGGCCCTTAGTTGTTAGTTGAACTAACTCAATAAATACATGTCTTTGAGTGTTGAGCTGTGGTAATAACTGCTGACGTGCCAGAGGGTTTGCAGTTATTTGTGGATTGTGAAGTGCGCGCCTTCGTGACGAAGTGAAGCATGTGGGAGAAATAAAGCATTCAATTGGTTTCTCCATCACAACCAGTCTCCTCTGCAGCAACCATTACGTTTGTCTCTATAGTAATTCTCTGGGTAGAAAAAGACTCGCTTCTTCTCCAAGTAGAGAAAATGTTCAAACATAAGGTGACTGATTGACTGCACTGCCCACAGAGCTGGACATGGACAAAGAACAAAAAACAAAACAAAACAAAAAACTTAAAAAAAAGATTGAATGTCACTGTTAAGGCTAACATTATGTCTAATAGCATTAAGACCATCAAGATAGTCAGTAATTGAATTATGCAGGGTTGATTCCTCCACATTCATCATATCCACAGTGCTATCCAAACAATGTCACATAACATCATTACATGGAATAATCAGTTACCAGTTAATTCACACTAAGACGAGACACTGTTTCCTGCTCACACTGTTGCTAACCTAGAATAGTATGTCTTCATCATAACTTACTCCTAGCTTGGGCATTATCTACTAATCTAAAGCAAATATTAATTCTGAAATATTACTCCAACTATGATAAAAGAAACAGAGATAACCAATAATTAATGCCACCTTCCAGTCATGGCACGAGTACTTTAAGCTGAAGCTGAATTGATACGTACAGAAACTACAATAATCGGTTGTAATTACTCGACTTCTAAATAAAGTAGAAATATAAAATTCATTTTCTATTTTAATGTAGCCACCAAATGTGGAAGTTTTAGTCAATATTAAGTTCATTTACACCACTATAGCTAATCCTGATCATATTTATGAAGTCATTTGACTTGATTCCTTATGACAGCACATCAACCCAAATATCCAAAAATATAAAGATACGACATAGAGGTTAATTGAGCAATTCTGTGCTTAATTAATACTTTACTCATGTCACCTTCTATAGCTGGCCAGCCCATGATTCCACTGACCATAGGCTTCTAGGCAATACCTCACAGTTTGGAAACAAAAGCCTAATGAGAACCAGAGATATTCCAGCTATGAACTAATCACGAAGCACGAGAGCTATTATGAAACCTAACAGACATGGACTATACGTAACACCATGACAACCAAACACCTGGTGGTGGTGAAGCATAAGCTGCAGTATAACATTGCCCACACACGAGGCAATCTTTTTTTTGCCAGTTTTCTAGGCGGAGTTAGTAAACTATTGAGATTCAAATCTGGACAACTTGTAGCTGCTTATCGTGCCATTGCCAAAAGAGTAATTAAGACCTTGGACCAGTGACGATGGAATCGGGACAATCTTTTGGAATTAAGACTAAAATAATGAAGCCATAATTTGTTTATAGTGAAATATGTTCACACATTTTTGAAATATTAATGCATTGTTTATGCCCTTAAAAGGACACTCAAAACACAAACAAACCAATTAGAGTTATTAAGCAAAGGTCGCCAGTTATGATGTTGTCTCCCTGGCTTCAGTTCATTCAGGGTCATACGTAGACAACTATCTCAGTAGCAATGTTGAAACTAAATTTAGAATAACAAGACTAAATTTAACTGCAAGTAATGAGGTGGAAGGATAAGACTTGACACTTTCCCAAATTTGACTGAAACCAAGCACGAATGGTATTTTCGATGATGCTGATGTATAAGCCAATAGCCCGCCCCAGTATTGGAGGTGAGACTAACAGCACAGTGACAGTGAAGCTAGCCTGCCAAGCAAACAGAGTTTTACTAGATATTTACTTGATACAAGTTGTCAATATTTACTATATAATAATGCTTTAGATCATCGAATGGTGAAAAGGTATAAAGAGAGTGTAAGTATACATCGCCTTGTGAGCTGATGAATACTTATAATCCTTTGGAATAGAGAGCTAAAAGGTTTTAGGAAAGAAAATGGAATGAGTAAAATTATAGCTCTGACCATATATAAATATAATTATTATACACATGTGAAAATTCAAATCAGTCCTCTGGGTTTCTTCACTCTGGGTAAAGACCATTGCTGTGCAGCACAGCACATAGATAAATCCCCACTTGACTAATGCACCAAACAACAGGAGCTCCACATACACAAGTTGTAATTGTATATAACTTATTCTTCAAAAGAGTGGTAGCCAGCTTACTCTCCCAGCCCTAGCCTAGATTCCTCGCACACACACACTTAGTGTGTGTCTACATGTGTGGCGCAACAGACTTTCTTCATAAGGCAAATCATTTTAACTGGTCTACAGAATGCATCACAACATCTACTACACTTTGATCCAAGACAACAATTATGCTTTGATGCCAAATAACAAAAGAAAACATTGCACCTTGATCTTTTTACTCCCAGCAGAGCTGTTAAGTCCTTTTTCCTTTATCCGTAATTGTGTTAGCCAAAGTCTTTAAACTACTGTGGTAGAAATCAATCATACTTGCATTTCACTAGCATGCCAGAACAATCAACACACTCCAGGAATTATTAAAATAACTACCACATTTGTAAATATAAATTAAGTATAAAATAAGTGAATAAAATTAAATAGAAACATAATAAAGCAGTTACATGTTTTATGTTTAACTTTTCTAATGAAAACAGCATTTAAGTCGAACCGTTTCATTGCACCAGCTACATATAGACTTGCATGAAGTACAGTCAACATTGATACTACACAAATAAAGTCTTATTTGGGTCTTTGTAATAGCTAGCTAGATAGCTACTTTATAATAACACTGAGGGTTCACATTTTAGATATGAAAAGAGAAGAAAGATAAATGGGGAACAATAGCATAAACATTAAAATGTCATAACAAAATGGTGTAACTAGCACATCAAAGGGACTTAAATAATTCAGTACAGCAGTTTCAATCTTTGGGAGGCTGCCGTCTTCAAGATCTGTTATTTGTTGTGTGACAGAATGACTGAGTACTGTAACCCCCTTGTGCATGCCTGCTGAGGGTTAATAAATAAAGCACCAATGGTGTGAATACTATGCACAAGTTAACTAATACACACAGCCATCCTGAGCACTTACAATATTCCAGACAGAAAGAGATAACAATTAGTTAATGAAGTAAATGAATTTTACATCAAACACTCGACCATAGCAAAAATATGGTGTTGCCAACAATTTTCTAAACACTCACTATTCTAATTGTGACGCCAATTGTTCAAAGGTATACCTGGAGGTCTCACAATTGTCTACATAATGTGCCTTATTTTTGACTTCTTCGAGAGATGCCGGGGGAGGGGGGGGGGGGCACAACAAACTGGTAATTAACAAAAGGCTAGTCTCATTACTAAGTGTAGCACTAGTGGGGCTCTAAGTACAAAATGACATGTATTCACCTTTTGATAACACCCTCTTGGTATGAAAAGTTACAATCTTTGTAGTACATTGACAAACACTTACCAGAACTCCCTCACATATGTAGGTGTGCATAAAATAATGCCCACCTTCTCTGACTCCACCCAATGCCTAACCAAGTGTTGCAAAAAACAACCAACCTCTTTTTATAAATCACGCTGCCCATCAGCCATTAATTAATCACAATTAAATGATTAAATTAAGGAAAATGCACACGGCTCAGCTCGTGTGCCAGGTATGTTGCTTACTGTCTTCCACTGGCACCGCCTCCACAGCCTCAATCATTAGCGCCCTCTCATTCAGTCTGAAGCTCATCATTAGAGCAGCGGAGAACTTCTTGGCGATCAGAGCAGACTGCACACCTTCTGGAGTCACATCCTCGGCTAAATCAAACGGGTCAAAAGAAACTCCACTGTCCAGGGAATATATGAGCAGACCTTCTGTAGTGACAGCTGCCCAAGCTCTACCTGGAGGTGATGAATACACATTACCATTCATAAAAAAAGTATTTCATTTGGAAAAATAGCTGCGGGCATTTTTGTCTAATATATCACATATATAACAATGATGTGCTACTTACTCATGGAAACATTCTTATTCAACGTATGTAGCAATATAGTGAACAACATCATTTCACAATAAAGGTGATATTAAAAACAAACAAAAAACAAACAAACAAATTACTTCTGTGCTAAAAATGATTTTGAACCACTTTTGTCAGTTCAGTTATGAGTGATATTAAGAAACCATCACAACACTCCTATGCCCAGATTAGTAGAACCAATTCCAAGCAAGTTTAATATACATATGGGCAGTCCATATAAATCAAAACCACTGATTACAATTGTTCACATTAGAGGCCCTTCACTGAGCTATCACAGTTAATAAATAACGGCTTTAAGGAACAAATTATATCATCACAAGAATCTTTAAAGAATTCCTAAAAGAAGCTCTACTTACTTTCACACCTCCTCACCTCATTGACCTGTCACCTGGCATAACTTAACCTTCCACAACAAAATATGCAACCAATAGTTCCCAACCAAAATGGCAGAGGAAAACTATAAATTCCTACAACTTCTTGGAAACCTAACCAGCCACACAACCATATTTTCATTAATCAAAACTTAAACTGAAGACTTACTGAACCACTAAATAGCAAAAAGATACAATACGAAATGGTACAAATGGATGTGAATATATTTTTAAAATTGAAGCAATGTGAACTGCACACCTGTGGAATGCATTTCAGTCTGTGGATTTCAATGATCATACAAATGAGGGCCACTTATGTTGAGAGGTCATGCAAACAACACAGCTCCATCTCTATATTTAGAGCTGCATTCTTCAACCTACTAATGAACATGGAAAACACAAATTCCTTCAGCATCAATGGCACAATTGTCTGTGACAGTCATAATGACCAGTCTTTGGTATTGGAACTGTCACATACAGCAAAAAAAAAAAAAAAAAGAAAAGAAAAAAGTGCAATACTAAAAAGAGTATTTTAGATGTGATGAAGACATTGCTGTGGAGACACTCCCAGTCTAGGAACTAAGCTAAAGGCAAACGCTTGCACAATCTTCACACATGTTGTAACAACCCAAACCCACCTCACAATTATAAGTAAAAAAAAAAACAGGAGAGAAGAAGAAATGGCATACCATTGAGTAACACTAACAGACATATCAGACTACAAAGAGATTCTCTTGATGAGTCCCAAGTCACAGATGAGGCTCAAGAAACATCAAAACAATGGCTGGAGTTGAGAGAGCAAAGGAATATTCACAAGCACCAGTAGGTATTAGACGTGCATGAAGAACTCATAAGAAGGGATGTGCGTCATAGACCTAGTGGCATCAAAGAAAGCTACTTGGACTAAAATATGACAGGCATGATAGTAATCGGAGAATAATAAAAAAAAGTAATGAGTTTCAACAAAACTAAACCAGTTCCCACAACTAAGGCTGTTGGCTACCTGGTGAAATAATAAATTAATTCTTTCAAAGATGAAGTATAATTGGACACATCAATAATTATATTACGTTCGGGTAGAAAAGTAGACATCGTAAGGTCTAATTATAATAAAGGTTTTACACACTAATTTCTTTTAAAATCTATTAATAATATGTAAACATAACACCTTCAGATCTATACCTGACTCTAAAAATGTATGACAGGCAGCTCAAGAAAGACTCCCACTTTCCCATGACTTTCTAAAACATACTCCACTCCCTCCTAATAAGTAATTAGGACACCACGAGAAAAATGATCAGTCCTTCTTTACCTGTAGGAGAGAACTGCAGGCACTTCACTCTGATCTCGGGTCTGGTCTTGCGACTGCTCATATCCCCTACGTCATAACAACAACGAATTTAGCAGCAAATTATGTATATAATTGAGTGATTAATCTGGTGACTAGTTCACCTTTTGTGACTCCAGGCAACTTGATGCTGACCTCTCCTTCATCGCTGTCTCTCTCATCTTCACTCAGAAGGTCTACTGGACCAGCTTCTGTCATTCTACTACTGTTCAAATGTTGCTGCAATTAACAACAACAACCACAACAACAATAATGATATATTTGATTATAAGGTTAAGATGACCAGTTACGTATATTATTAATTCAAATATTTTGGCTGCTTTCAGCTAGCCATCATCAGTGAAATAAAAATATAATAATAATAATACCATAGATGCGGATTGTTAAGTGTCTCTGCTTATAACTTGCAAACAGTAAGGAAATAGGCACTTAATAAAAAATGGGTGCTTAACAGGGATTGGTGACCTGAAAAGTGGAGCTGAGCTCCTAATCAGCAGTCGACAAGACTGACAGAGCACTTGATAAAAAGTGCCAAAAGCCGGGAGGAAAATGGGCGCTTAACAAAAAAAGAAAAAAAGAAAAAAAAAAGAAAGAAACAAAACAAAACAGCTCTATAAAGAGGGGGCGCCTAAAAACCCCTGTCTACGGAAATAATAATAATAATAATAAACATAATGATTATGATGATGATGGTTGTGGTGGTATGGTCACAATGATGGCAATGAAGATGATAATGGTGGGTGACAATGATGATTATGATAACACAACAACATTATTAAGTTTATATGGATCTATTATCCAATTCACCATTTATTTACAAAAAACAAAACAAAAACAAACAACAACAAAACACAAGTGGACTGCAAACCACGCAGTGGGCCCCAGGGAATTTAGCTTTGACTCCGTATATGGGCATAAAGCTGCCTTAGTGTGTGTTCTTGCCTCCTGGGCACAACAACTACAGGATCCACGCATGAGCTCAGTCAACTCTTTGTGTAAAATTAGGAGGTGTCAGAAGTTGGCACATTCCTGAAGTTCTAGCAGGGCTTGAGTGGGTGCAGTTTATCAAACTTGTAACAGACGAATACCTTGGCTCCTTCGTGAAAACCCATTATTAGCAACATGCATGAACAATAAGTAAAAATAACCCACAGCATCACTGGAGAGAAACCAGAGCCTGAGTTTCAGACAAGTGAAGTGACTATCCCAAAATTCCTTTGTTTTTACAGTTAATTAGATCTTAAGTTTGGTTGTGGTATGCAAAGGGTCTAATATATAAAAAAAATGAGTAGGAGTGCCCAGGAAAAGGGGAGGGAAATAAGATGATGATCACCAACTTGCATTATACACAGCCTGTAGTCAGGACTAGCCTCTCCAAACACAACGATAAGAAAACACAGGATTTATTTTTAACTTACAGAATGGCCACAATAATCTATCAAGCACAGATAACAGGATTATGAGAGCACTACTGTGCAACAATCTACACCTCCACCCACCCACACACGGCCATTCAGAAGAAGCACAATGCCCAGGATTACTTCCTATCATTCCACACAGTACACATTCAGAGAATGTCAGGAGCTTGGGGTTTTATCTATGCACTAGTTCATAAGGAAAGAACAATGATTGTAGCTCCATCCTCCCCTTCAACTTTTCATCACCTTAATCATAGCACACACACACACACGATCCTAACAACAATAAAAAGGGAAAATCCCCAGTAGATACTTGAATGCACAACCACACACACCCAACACTTTATATCTCCTATATTGTTTGAAGGTGACTGAGTCTATCATATGCAGCAACACTGAGATCTGTAAAGTGTGGCTTTGTCTATCACATGTTAATCATTGAAATGGAGTGTATACATTTTTTCCCTTCCATCTACCGCTGCATGCAGTCTATTCAAGAGTGTGATGTAATCTAGTGAACGAGACATTCTCCTAATATATGAAACGCTCACCATCATGCCGTCAAATGCCATGTTACGTGAAACTTGAAACTTCTTAAGGAGGATCTGGTGACGGACATTGTAAATGCACACAAACTTAGACCTCCCTCCAGCCAACAGGTTCACACCGTCAGCAGAGTAACACAAGCTAGAGAAGAACCTACACACACATACACGGATGCAAGTAGAAGAAATTACACAAAAAATAAATTTACATACTACAAATTACAAATGTCTTCTACACACATGCACACATGCTGGTCGGCACCACTTGGCCAGCCAACTTAGCAGTTAAACTCCCACAAACCACCAGACAGTTGGAGTAACAAGATAATGCTAGAACTGTACCCTTATGTATGCACACACACACAGCTATCCCAATACGTGGTACACATGCGGATTGTAATTCTGTTAGAATTTGTCTAGACTTCCTTGCTTTTGGCAACACATCCATCCAACCCCACTAATTAGACACCTGTAATTACTTAACGATGTTACCTGACACAACCAGAAAAAAAGGAAGAATTCAGCAAGTCTTTTTATCAGAAATCGGTGGTGTGATTAAAAAAAATGGGAAAAAATAAATTAAGAGAAACTTTTCAGCAGCTACTCCATGCCATAATACTGACTCAGAAGGTTCTTTCAATATACTCACTACTAAAACAATCACAATCTTTTATCCAATTCATGCCTCCATTAGTGTCAAAACAATATATTTTTATCAGACCTATTACTTCAAGTGTCTTCTTGTACCAATCACTTCTTACGTGTTTCCAGCCATCTTGTTGGCAGTGATTCTGTCTGCTACTCTCCTTCCCACCTGCAGGTCCCTATGGCCCTCAATAGAGCCAGTCTGTATAGCATTGATTACATCCCAGAAAGAAATCTGCCCGTCTAAAGTAGCAACTGCCAACTCTTTACCATCCGGGCGAAATGAATGAGTTACAACTGGGGTAAAAAAATTATTAATTAAATAAAAATATGAACAAAAATAAATTAACAAATTAACAAGCAAAAGCAGGGTGCAAGTAGCCAGTTTGTAAATAAAATACAAAACTACAGCATAGAAGAAAAGCTTACCATCTGACGTATGAATGAGCTTGTCAATATTGCCTTTGTGCTCAAAAATGTCCCACAGTCTGACACTCTTGTCCCAAGAGCTGGTTGCCAGGAGAGATTGGAAAGGACTGAAAGACGTTGCACTCACCGGGCCTTCATGAGCAGACAACAGCTATAAACAAACAAGCTAAATTTGAGTGACAAATTCAAAATAATAGTTCAATATATTTGACGTATTTTCTCTCATTCACAAGCTCTTTTAAAAAACACACAATACATAGAAAATATTTTGCTGTCTATTTTCCTTTCTTTTCGTGCTAAAAAAAAAAAAAAAAAAAAAGCCAGAGAAAGAAGGTAACTTATTTAATGATAGATAGGCTGAGAAAGAATTTGTGAAGTTATTCATTTATTGTATGCATAAATACCATTATCCTCCTCCTTCACTTGTCTTACTGGGTGACAAGCAAATGATGCATGACTGACTGATCAGTCAGACTGTGTAAAGAAAGCCACACATGCTACAAACACCACCAGCCAAAGCCAGAGGTCGCCCCACCACATCACTGTCACACCCATCCTTGTATAATAGGATTGTTTGATCAATGGGTGGTTACTCTGGTGATTAAAGTAGCCGTATTTAGCAACCATAAAAAGCAGGGGCATCTACTCCAAAATAAACAGATTTGATTGAGTTTAAATCACCTAATTAAGCTGTACTTTGACCATTAAACTATTTCAGGATTATTATTAAATGATAAGATTTGTCCTAGGGAAAAAGATCAAAGTTGTCCTTTGGTCCACAGACTAGTGGCATAATTATATTAAAACGAGACACCCTCTCAAAGGATTACATCCGGAGTGCAACAGTTTATCAATATTCATAGCAACTCCTAATTCCTCTCTGGGGATTGTCATTCTGCAGAGTTATTATAGCTACCTTAAACTGAATGCTCAGCCAACCAATAATGCAAGGCTGGGAGACAGAGCTTTCCTCAGTGCGACATAAAAGTGGGCGGGTGCTGCTTGTGAGGTAGTGAAGGGATAAATTGAAAGAGATCAAGGGACACCAATGACAGGATGAAGGCTAAATAGAGTGGCAAAAAATGCCAGGTATTTTCCTCCCTTCAAATACAATTCTTGCTCCCGGGCGAAGTGTCGCACAAACAGATCTCAGATCTTCTGAGTTGCTGGAAACGATTTCTTAGAAGTTGTCTTGTGTTTCCAGCACAGAGATCTGACAGAATATGCTGATGATGCAAGCCAATGGCACAAACAAGACCAAGTTTATAACGAGAACTGTGGGAGAGGTTTCTCACCTTCAAGTGTTAAGCCGGTGCATTGCAAGAGGTGCTAAGGTGATGCCCCAAGAGACCTGCATGTAAAAATGATCAAAGTTTCTTAGTAATTTATGATGACCTCTGATTATTAATAACCAACTTCAGACAAATGTCACAAAGTGAGACCTTCTTTAATGAATGAAAGGGAGTGGAGGTGAAAGTCACCAGGCACTTTTATCCTACTGACTTTATCTTACAAATCACTTTGCCAACAAATGTAGCCATGGGAGACAGCTTTTGTAAATAGCCAGTTCCCCATTCTGTTAGCTCTGTTACCTCAACAACCAGCCATATCCAACTTCCACAAAAGCATGAACACAACAAAATTAAAAGGTAAAGCAACACATTATCCACAATTGCAGTGCACACATGTGTGTATGTAGGGGGGAGGTAGATAATTGATTGATAAGATGGCCACAGGCTATTTCAACTCACGGTCAGTTTCAATATCCAAACATCCACATACACACAAAAAAAATTACATTCACAAAAAAAAAAAAAAAAAAAAAAAAAAAAGGGGGAAAATTTATCCTGTATCTTGACATCTGGTAAAAAATTATACCACACACATAAAACACATCCAGAGACCAAACATTACAAAAAGCAAAGTGAGCTCTAAACACTTCATTTCCTACTTGGAATTTATGCTCTAATAAGGAAAGCATACTCTCCATGCAAGCACTAGCTCCATTCCCTTCTTAAAGTATTTGTTGCCATGGATATCTTCCACTTCCTAAATGTCTGTATTTACCCTGAGACCTGACTTGGGGCTACACCTTGCAGAGAAGGACCTCACTGGTATGCATGCATGCATGCATAGTACGCGAGACAAACTCCACTTCCTCACTCACAACTGGAGGCAACCATGACTACTCACCACAAACTTCCTTTATCTATTTCAATGGCAAACATCCACCACAAAATAATTCAACAGACTAGGCCTCGTACTTCCAAATTAGACTCATTCATATGGTAGCAATGTCTATAGCTGTCAGTTCTGATGTTCAAAAGGAAATGAAGCTTTGCATTAAGGTACAATGTAACAACACAAGCATTTCGTAAATGAAACCCATCTACTCTAGTAGGGTCCCCTATCACCTGGAAGGAACATTGTTAGCATCTTTATCATCTAAAACATTTTCAAATGTACTTCTGACCTTCATTGTGTTGCTGCAACTATAACTTTGGCAAATTATTAAAAAAAATTGCCAGCACATTTTTAAGTTAGACGTATTCTCTCTCTTTCACAGGCTTTTTTTTTTTAACTATCAAACGGTCCTGGGTTAGATTCCCAGTGGCGACCAATCATTTTTAAATTCTGTATGGTTAAAAAAAGCCTGTGAAAGAGAGAGAATACATCTAACGAGTAAAAGAAGGCTGAGAAAGAAATTGAAGCTTTTAAGTTGGTCAAGTTAAGAATTCTAGAGTAGATGGGGCATTTTCTAGTTCAGAATTTCCCAATCTTGCTTGAGCTTCCTAATCTTGGCCATCAGGGAAACCTAACCCTGACTTGTAAAGATTGTGGCAAAAAATGAGGTCGTCCCTTTAGATTAAATAATTATCATCCATCCACACCAGCTGTCTTGTCTGGCCAGCAGCCCTTCATAGTCAATTAGGAAAATTAAAACAACAAATTATATTTGCATCTTATTGTGCTGACCAATCCATTATCTTGCTGCCACACAAGAACACTGTACCTAATTATTAGCTGGTACTTAGCAAGTTGTTCTGTATTGCAAGCTCAAGTGCAGCAAATAAAAAGAGAAGGTATGGAGTGACAAGATGTGGCATGCCGTGCAGGTAAACTGTACACTCACTCACACACACACACAAAACGGTTTGAACTGGTAAAGGGTTGACAAACAAGTGATAGTATACCTCAATACTAGTGAAAAATCAAACAAATACAAGAATAAATCGATGACTAATTTATCAGATAACCGTTGGGTTACCTCCACACTTTTTAAAAATTAAATACCCTGCTATGATGTTCCTGTTATGCTGTACTCCCTGTAAAAAGGGCAGCAATGGCATTCTTTTTTTTTTTTTTTTTTGGTTCAGCTGCTAGGAATTTTTACTATGATACGTTCAATTTATTTGATGCTTAGTAAGAACAATAACTATTCTTTATTTTATTTTTATTATACACATTGGTTGTAATGAACTTACCAATAAAGGGTTAAAAAAAACCATGAGTGCTAATTAAGGGGTTATAATGGCAATGATCTATAAGATTCCCTGACAGAGAAACTAGCCCTAGCCCTAGCCACTAGTACAACCTTATTTACATGCTAGAGATGGATAACAAAAAGTGAATAAAACAACAACAACAACAAAAAAAAAACAGTAACAACTTATGAATCAGTGAAATACACTAGAGCACTAAGAGTGCAAACCCTCAGCACAAGTTAGTTAGTTCTAATTTTCTAATGAAGTCACTACTGCTTTGAACAATAAAGTTATTTTATACATTTTCAGCTTACTACAATAATTGATTTGATCTATTTATAAATTTTAACGTATCTAGCTAGCTTTTGTAATTATGTGAGCTATGGCTAAGCGTGGACCACTTGAGTCTTACAGACTGAGGAAATCACTGATCTGGCTTTTTAGCAGCCAATAGTGTCAATGTGCAGTAACCACAGGAATATTTAGACTTTTCTGACATGCACGTTACATGAACACTCAAAGCACATTTCTTCCTCCCAAAAGCAGGCATACTTACAGTGACAAAAGAATCACAACTCCAGCTAATACAGAGTCTTCTTAATTGTAAGATAAACCAGATGAATAGATCAGCACTAGGACCAGGAGTGGTAAAATAAAATGTGCACGCTCATATGAGTGCACGTGATTCTGAATGGCAAGTAAACAAATGAATGGGTGTGGCCATATAGCAGTGCTCATCACAGTGCCTGTCTATTCAGTCTTTTTTCTTCAACCACAAAGCCAAAATTTCTCTCAAATCAAAATATCACCGTTTTCGAGATCCACTGTTGACAATGAACAAGTGAATGACAAAGAGACTACTATAACCCTCACGTGCATGCGCTCAGAGGGTTAATTACAAGTATTGCAAGAAGAACAAAACTGATAAAGAGAGCTCCATCATTCCTTGCATATTAGCCAAGATAACTAAAACCGGTTACAAGAGATCATTGTATTCCTATCTTCTTTCCAACCGACCACCCTCAGCAACCACCCCCCATCACCTCTCTCCCTGCAGCCCTGCCATCCGAGGTGTTAGATTTCATCTTCACATAAGAAGTGCTCACACCACATTCTTTGCCAGCCTCCACTCCCAAGCTCAGTGTCTCAAATGCTTTTGTACTTGGTAATCAATTTATAATTGTAGCTTCATGAATGAAAACTTGTTTTGTGAACTTATCTGAAAAACAGTATTTTTGAAATTCTTCCAGAGCCCCACCTAGTTCTACCACACAGCGAATGCAGAGACTTTGCTTGCGACCCAGGCTTCCGATGGCCAATTCTGCCATTGGATAGGAATGCACTGAGGGAGGTCCCAGAAAAATAATAAAATTTAGGTTGTTGAATTGAATTTCTAATGGCGGCAAGATGTGGCGAAGCCGAGATAATTATGTCAGAAACCTTTGTGGAATTATGACAACTTGCATAACAATAAAAATGTTTCCTTGTGGTGATTCCATTGTGCCATATAACCATACAACTTGACACCATCAGCAAAATGAAATTATTGGAACACATTTTTACCATTGTGTACCAGAAGTGTGTCATAATGAATAATAATAATAATAATAAAAATATATATAATAATAATAATAATAAATTTTCTCGCTCTAACAGCCAATATTGTTAATTAAAACTAAACCCGACGTTTCAAATTGCTGAAGTCCTCTTCAGGGGTCAACTGAGGTTGAACTCTGTAAACAGCAAGATTTCTGGAGGACTTTGGCAAGAAATCGAAACATTGGGTTAAGTTTTAATTAACAATATTGGATGTTAGAACGACAAAATTTTCTATTATTATAATTATTTCAGCTGAGAATGACTGAATCAATATTATTAATATTATTGTAGCTGATGAGAAAACCAAATTAAATATTTCTCAGAAAGGAACCAAATATTTCTCTATGTAAATACGAACTGCCCAGCCATTTCTAATGCACATGCCCACACATGCATTGTGCACCCAGGCACATACCTCAAGCAGCCTTCCTGTCTGCATGGACCATACAAATATTTCAAAAGTGTCCTGAGATCCAGCGCATATCACATCTCCACTGGGATCCAGACCCACAGATGAAAACTGAACTGGACGCGGAGATGCAAAAGTACGAAAATTACGATACCTAAAAACAAAAACAAAAAAACATTAAATAAGTGTTTTAATCTGTATTTAATAGAAAAAGTATTATTCTGGTTAATTATTCGCTATAAATAAACTAAAACATACCCAGTAATTTCTATTTTGAAAATTGATCTTTCCCCACATATCAGAATTTAAAAAAATCTATTGAAAGCAATCATATGCTAGGCCTTACTAATAACACAATCAAATTAAAAAAATTGACCATGTTATTTGTCTATAAAAAACAAACAAACTGGATTCATACTCGACAGCCCTTCCTTCTGTGTACGATTAGTTCACTAATTCCTCAGACGGATACCTGTGAAGATCAAAGGCTCGTACAGTACCATCCAGTGAGCAGCTGACCACCACCTTGCCCGAGGCATTGAAACACAGTCCCGTCACACTGGCAGAATGGTCGGAGAAAGTCACAAAGCAGAAACCAGATGCTGTGTTCCACAACTTCACCTGCAGTGGCAAAACAACAACAGACAAACAATTACTTAATAATGCAAAACAAAATTCCAAACATAAAAACAACCGTTATCTGGTGTTGCAGACCAGCAATCTTAATAATTCAAAACAAACACTAACATATCCAGCCCATATACCCAGGGGAATGTACAAACATAAAACCACTAAATATTGTTACAGGAAGCAAGACACAAACAAGATCAGCCATTAGCAGCTGCCGGGAAGACATGAAAACAAAAACATCATAGGAATGGTCATGAAAAATATCCCCTGCAATTAGTAACTTAATTATTGTTTGCTGTCACCTTCCCATCATCGCCCCCAGTAGCGATGATCTGTCCGTCTGGGCTGTAGCTAAGAGTGTTCATGTCGTAGTAGTGTCCCTGTTGTTTGAGGATGTACGACTCAGACTGCCATTCCCACACTAGCAGCTGGCCGAGACTGGAGCAGCCGAATGCAAGCCAATCACCGGTGGAGTTGACAGCAACACTGCAGATGCGCTGCTGGGATATGCTACAAACAATAACAGCAACAATGACGACACCAGACAACAACACAGAAAATAATTAACTATAAGATAGTCTACTTTCTGAGCAAAGTACATCCCACAATACCTTTTTTCTTCCTTTTTTTTTTTTTTTTTTTTTTAGAACTAGGGCTGCAGAAAGAAGAGAGGAAAAAACAAAAAACAAAAAAAACCAGCACTTAAACAAACATGTTACTTCACCATAAGTTTAACAGCTCATAACAGCCTGAGAGAAAGTTAGTCAGTCATCAACTACCACTTGGCTTGTTGAGTTGTTGGTGATTCGTGTGTGTTTGATTGTTAATTCTCCAAGACTATGGCACTGTGGCTATGGCTAGATTTATAAGTAATTATGGAATTCAAGTGTGCATTTAAAAATTTTCACACGCACACAAAAAACTATAGTGTTCTATAATACTCCTGAGATTTGTCACGGCTTGTTCGAGCCAAGAAGGTGCAAGAAAAACTCCTTTTACTTGGCTTTCCCACTTGGGTATTTAAAAAAAAAGAAGCAATTGCTGACTAGTCTTGTTCATACAGTTAAAGTGCACCTCTCAGACACAAATTATAAGTGCACCTCCCATACACAAATTATAAGTGCACACACACAAATTATAAGTGCACACCACACACACACACACAAATTATAAGTGCACACACACACACACATTATATAAGTGCACACACACACACACACACAAATTATAAGTGCACACACACACACAAATTATAAGTGCACACACACACACACAAATTATAAGTGCACACACACACACAAATTATAAGTGCACACACACACAAATTATAAGTGCACACACACACAAACACACACACACACCCTAACCTGAGACTGTGTATGAGGTTGAAGTCCGGCATCTCGTACAGGGAGAACACACCAGAGACAAAACCTACCACTAGCAGCTGAGATGGCTTATGAAGAGTAACACACGATACCTTAGACAGGTCCTTGGGAAATAGGTGCCTACACAAATAGAAACACATACCCAACCAAATATTCCAGTATTAATATATTATAGACTATCCATGTCATGTGTGTGTGTGTAATGTGCGAGTATTCACTAGCAATTTGATTATGAAAGTACAGCTGCATTTCATTCTTTGACCCTTTATAGAGACAAGACCCAGTTTCGGTAATTAGCTGTCTGATCACGGCATAATTTGCCTGAACTTTCACAGAGGTGAAGAGAATTTCCACAGAACCAGTGATGGTGTCTACTAGTAGCTACATTCATACATGCCATTCCCTTCAAAGTCACAAATCCTATAGGACTGTGATTCCAATTTAGCAATAACTCGCAAGTGATGCACCAACTTGCCTCTTTTGCTCAGTTATTTACGTCTACTGAAGTGTTTCCTGCCTAACCTGTCGAGACGGTAATAAGGAAATCAAATTTTTGTGCTTTATTGTAAAGGACACCACTGTGAGAATCTGATTGGTCAAATATAAGACTACTATTGTCACAGTCTCTTTGTTGTTTTCTAGCTCAGTTATCATTCAAAATTTGTATAATAAACAGTGAGGTTACCTTAAATCATGGTTTCATACCGGGGAGTGGAAGATCTCTAATTAATTTTTAAAAAAATAATACAAATGCAATAGGAATAATTCTTTCAAATACTATTTTGTTCATACAACAATGCTTTCTGCAGTAGTAGTAGTACAGATATGAAATGATGAGATGATGCCAGGTGAAGTAAGATACAAAGATTCAACAATCACAATCTGTATGATTGATATAGAATTACAGTTTCTAGTTAACCTGTTTCTCTGGTGCTTAGTTACCAGCCAATACTGCTGGCAAGAAGGTTTAGTACACATCAACATGATACTGGTCAGTGGGCTTACGTGCATACCTCCAGCCAGCTTCCAGATATTTTCTCTGTGTACATTAATTAAAACCTACTTGCAATGTCCTCCTACACTCTCTCAAAGAATCAGTTCGGTTTTAGTAATTCATAGTGTAAGGTTACATCAAACCACTTGACTGCAGGTGCATCTTTCCTGGAACTATGACAAGTGGATTAGAGAGCACAAGAATGTTGGTCTGATTTCAAAGATTCCCATGGGTTATGTGTGCACAATTAGAACCTGGGATGGGAATGTGGTTGGAAGAACTGGATGTCCCTTGCGATTTCCTACCAATGGACTCCCCACCCTGTTGTTTCTGTAGTAAGTATACATGACAAAATTCCTATTCCCACCCACAGTAATTAAAAATTAAAGTCAAATCGTAAACAGATGGTTGACAAAGAGGATGAGAATTTCATGAAACTCGACAAATCCTAGATTTCATAAGTTCTGTGAATTTTTAGTATAAGCAGTTGTCTGGCTTCAATTATTTGCACTCCAACAAATTCAGACATTGATATCATTAAAATTAGATAAGGTAATGTCAAGAAAAAAGTGAGCTATCCTGCTATTCATTCATTATTCTTTCAATTGCAGATTTCAAAATTTCTGCCAAATTAGAGCATTAGACTTAGCATTTGTTATATCTGAACACATTATTGGGTAAGAGATGTCATGCACGATCAATTAATGGGTAATGGTCGTCAATATATACCCTGACAAAGATAGAAGTACATTAGATTTTGCATTGCATAAAATTGAAGGTATTTGACATTTCTTGTACACTCACTTAATCTTCTTCATCCAGTAACAGACTAAAGCTTGTTTATTCTTCTTGGTGTCCACCAAACCTAACAGAAACAAACTAAATTGTGTACTTTTATGCATCAACATTATTGTCAACCTCCTAGTAAAAAATGAGTTATGAATTATAGAACTTACCTTTGCCAGATTCCTCTACTGTGTCTTCTTCTTCCATAGCAATGGTATCTCCTTCATTCTCACATGATTGACTGCCACTCCCACTCTCCTCATCACACTGCCTTTCATCATCACCCTCACCATCCTCACTCAGTGCATCTGTGTCAGGCTTCCTTGCCACCATCACATCTTCTTCCTGATCTTCAAGCTCTTCTTGTTCCATTTCACTTCTTTCCTCTTCCTGTTTCCGATCAGACTTGATATTAACAAATTTATTCTTGTTCTTCTTACTGGTCTTCTGTCTGTATTCCTGCATAGCCTCTAATGTCTGGCTGCACTCCCATATGACCAGAGCACCGTCTTTAGCCACAGTGTACAGCTACAGAGGACAAGGAAAGTAAATCCCACACAAAAGTGAGGATTCGGTCATTTTTGACTGATAAATAATAATGGCCAATTTCTGTTTATATAGCCAATATATCTTAATTTTAAACTTCTGACATTCAGACTTCTCTAACTAAAAAAGTCCTCCTTGGTATGCCAGGTTTAAGTTCAAATTAATACATTTTAGGCTGCATGAGAAGAGAAAATTGCTGTAATTAACAGTTTTTATTGGATACTCTTGAACCTCACTAGTCCTACAATAGTCATTGGCCACAGCCTGGATTCCTGTAAATACATGTGATGCTCATTATGACCATTTCTATTGCAACACATGTAGTCCCAGCAATAATACTAGCAATCACATTAATTATGGAATAACAATAGAGCTTTCCCTTCCCTTTTGATTAATCGCATACAGATATTAAAACTCAGAAGGGCGAGGGTATTCCTTGCCAACTGGCCACCATACCGAGTCACTGTCCATGCAGATCACTTGATGACTGGCTATCATGTCAGGAACTCGGGGAATGTGCATGGTTCACAAAGCAAGACCCGAAGCAACCAACCAGGACTGGCTGTCAGTCATATGGACAAAAAGGACATAATCTTAGAAAGCGCACCACTATACGGTGCCCACCCACCGTTTATCACCTCACATCACATGATATGTATTAATACTACATGTGCAGTAAATACCTGACTCAGTGCAAAGTCTAATTTCACTGCGGCATTCGTGCACACTCTCTCTAAGTTTAGTCTGGGCTTAATTTATACATTAACCTTTAACTTACAAAATAAATTCCACCAATTTCTCTTCAATTTTTTAAATGTTAAAAATCACTTTCCCCAGTTCCTAGGGTGTATGTGCACATGCATAAATATATGCATGTAATTTGCATGCTTGTGTGTGTGTGTGTATGTATAGGCCTACAGGTGGGATGTACTTACATTTAATGTGTCCTTTTCAAAGTAACAAGCGACTATCTTCGATCTGTGGGCAGCTAACGTGGAATAGCGAAACTGTGGGAGGGGCTGAAGGGAATAGATGCGACAGCTGGTATCTCTTGACCCAACAGCAAAGAAACTGCACATTTACACACACATACACAGAGAAAGAGAACAGTTAGCTTGTATTAAGTTAAATAATACTTTCCTTTGATTCCAAACTAGTAAATATGTAATTCAGACATTTTCGACGGAAATAATTATAATAATAGAAAATTTTTCTCATTCTAACAGCCAATACGCTGATTAAAACTTAACCCGACGTTTCGACTTTTTGTCGAAATCCTTTTCAGGGATCAATATGTTAAGTTTTAATAACATATTGGCTGTTGCTTTTAACAATAACGGGTTTTTTCCTTCTATTTATGAATATAAATGTTAACATTAGCTAGCTGTATAATTATGTCATGACAACTTTAGTCTTACAGTGTAAAGATACTTATCCCGACAAGCTGATGTAGCTTTTCAGCAACCAATAAAGTCCATGTGTGCAGTAACCACAGGAACATTTGGACTTTCTGACATGCATGCTGAATGGTACACTTCAAGCTACAGAAGAGACTTAACATAAAATACACCAGAGGAAAAAATCAGCACTGGAATGTTCGAGACCCGCTGCTGACAGAGTGAATGAATGATTGAATGACAAGAAACTACTGTAACCCTCTCGCGCATGCACGCTGAGGGTTAAAATATAGATCTGTTGGTCCAGATATTGCTGGTGAGTCTGTCTCTGGTGTCTGTCTCTAGCACAGCTGAACAAGGCATGAAGGAAAGCTATGATAACAAAACCACTCCTAACAAACATTCGTTTCTTAGTTCCTATTCCTGCTAATTAATCCTAATAAACTCCTCCATGTATGTGCGCTGAACAATTAAATGCCTGGGGGCGAGCGTGGCTATTCAGAGGCAGGTGTCCCCCCCTCCCCCTCAAATCTTAATTAAATGTGTAATATTAAATGTGTAATATGTCTGAATTAATAATCTTGGACACAGTGCTGCCAGTGATAATCAGTAGCCTAGCAACAGGGGATTATTGTAGTAAGGTTCTTGTCCTAGTTCCATAATCTCACCATGAATCCTGGGACCAGTCAATACACGTAGTGTCATCATACTGACCAGGAAATGACCGGAAGAGAGAGAACGGGGCAAAGTTAGGGGAGTGGCCAGGTGCATGCCATATCTGCACACGTCTGCCGTGAGTGACAGCCAAATATCTGCAGCACAACAACACAAACACAACAAATGCAAACAACAAACAAAATCAGTACTAACACTTATAAGTCAAATAGAACTAAACAACAGATGCATGAACATTCATAACAAAAATTAAATCACTGTATGGATTTAGAGACAGCGATGATCAACATTGAGAAGAAAAACAAAATTAAAATTATGGGAATCACTGTGGTTTGAGGATGCCATAGGTATCTAGAAACGCCGTAAATTGTCCATCCCATCCCACAGTCCCATGGGACAGTGGGACATTCCACGGGATGTTCACCTGTCCCTCTACAGATGCGTGTGTGTCTTACCACTTTAAGCATACTGAAAACTTCAGTCATTCAGGTCAACCATACCACTCCCTTTCACTCCACAGCCTCATTCTTGCCAGGAGCTAGTCATGAAAAATTAGCCAACATGCATGCATGTGCTTAAGGTTGAAGTAACATAAAGGACTAGTTCATGATCCTATAAGCATGAATACTAGTAGTGCCAGTAATAATAATAATAATTATTATAATTATTATTATTATAATAGTATGGCGCGTAAATTGCCCATTCAGCTCTAGCCTTGGAAACGTACAGTTCGAGTAGTTTCAAGTTAGAGTCTGTTGTTCTTAGTGCAGAAGTTCTACCTGTATTAGCAGAATTTATCACACTTTGAACTTAGCCCCAATTATGCAATCAATAGCCTCTGAATGATAAAAAAACAACAACTGTCCAATCTGAATCAAGTGTTCACATTAATGACTATTTTGCAGACTGCAGACAGGAGGTCAGCAAGGAAGTAGTTTTGGAAAATGACTGCTTCAGGCAACCTCACCTTTGAACCATTTAAACAATCAATTCCCATCTATCAATCACTATAATCAGTCCATATATATATGCTGCTCTTGAATACAGTGATTGCTACATATGTACGATCACACATACAGTATTTACCTTCCATTTGGAGAGAACTTGATGTCTCGAACTTTCTCTTTGAAATTGAAGTGATGCAGTACAACACATTGCTGGAGATTAATTAATAAGGACCGCCCCTCTACACATTAAAAAGAATAAGGGAAAAAAAACACAAAAATTTATCTGAAAATTTACTCTGACCTTATACTGGTGAGTGGCTGCCACTAAATTGATTTGGGTTTATCTGTAATTTAATGAAGGTCTGCCTATAGAGCTTCCTACCACTTTTCTTTCTGTTATTACTTTATTTTTAATTATTATTTTAACCACCCCCTCCATTAATCTTAGAACTCGTGAAGAATCCCATTATGAGCACTCACGGAAGAGTTACATATATGCTATTTCAGTCTTCTTTCAAGAATCCAGTCATACCAGAACATTCAGTTGCCATTACTAACTCAACACTAGATATGAGGAATGGTCACATACCACACGCACGCACACACACACACACATACATACACTGATTTAACTACCGTATCTACCTTTTGCATCAGATACCAAACAACTAACTTCCTGGAGAATCTCTCCAGGTGCCATATGTCATGAAGTTCCGACGGAATCAACTAACTATAAACATAAAAATTCCCTAACAACGCAATCAGAGGGACACTAAGCGCTATTGGAGGGACCCCTGCCCTCAAGGCAGGAGCACTAAATTAATAGTGTCCCTCTCTGAAGGACCTAAGCAGTTGAAAGTTCCTCTGTCACAATAAAAAAAAACTACATCAGTTATGTTCTAAATGGAGATAAAAGTATAATTTACTATAAAGAAGTCTAGAGGACTACTCTGCTCGAGAAATAGCTGCTAAATCATTTGTGCAGGCATGTGTTGTAAAAAGAGCTGTACGTCGTTTACAGGTATGCGTGAACAGCTGTGGACAAAGCAACTTAATTAAGCTAATAAAATTTTAAAAAAGCTAATAGAATTTCAGCATACCATGTGCAGTTGAATAAGCATCAGCTCCTAAATTAGGGGCAGCAGCTACAGCATGCAGCTCCGGTCCTCCCATGTTAGTCTCAATCTCTTTCTCTCTCAAAAAAAATAATATTTATTTCGAAACACACCCACAGCTTGATAGACATTAGAATGCACTGGAAATCATACCAGAGAGAACAAAAGACCAACTCCTATTGGTTGTTAACTCCAGTGTAATATAAGGCTAAACAACAACAACAACTAAATGATAGTTGCCAATGTGTGCGAGTACAGACTACCCTTTACCTAACCACATGCCAAGATCTAGTCTCACATACTCTGTCTGACGTGACTGGTTGAGTTCCATTAAGTTTTAATTTTGGCCTCTTCTAAGGAAAAACTTAAGCTATGATTCAGTGCCCAATAACTCAATATTTTTCACAGCAGTGCCTTCAATTGCTCTGTGGGAGACGAGGAAAAGTAAACTATAGAAATTGCACATATATTAGCAGTCTTTCTGTCTGAACAGGTGAGAGAGTGTAGCTGAATTGAATTACTTTTAAAAGTTTCTCAATCCAAAAACCATATACAAGACAGAAAGAGTAACTAGAGCTCAATTACCCACAACTACCTGTGCGAGTACAGACTACTCTGAAATATGCCTATAATAAGATTAACTCTAAGAGGCAGCAATAGGATTAAAGCAAAATACCACATACACACACTGAGAAAGAGGGCTGAATCCATACTGTGTTTACATTCTGCAATGAGTAAAATGAGACCACCACTATGCACAGAAGTCCACCATGCACCCAAATAAAGTCCACAGCGAGACCAAGAGGCTCGCCTCTCCTTTGATAGTTCAAGTCCCATGACCAGAGACAAAACTAAGCCAGTAGTTACTCCTTCAAAGGAACTGGTAAGCCTCCATAGAAGCTCTACTCTATAAACTTTACAGAAATGAGAGATGATAGTCCATTGGGTAATGGGATTAGCTAACTATTCCAAAGTGAATCTCATTATGTGAAGATGCACGCCATGAGCAGTGGATATATACAAACACTCCTGCCACAAGCCAAGACCCACCCGGTCTACTGGAGTGTTTTAATTAGATTACCATAACTGATATTTCTTTGAACAAAAGTTCGACCCAACAATTGACCATGTTTAATCCTTACGACAGCTTTTCGGGGTTCGTATGGCGAGGGGAAGAACCTTGCTAGTTCTTTGGATAAAAACAAACTAACAACAGCACTAAACCTACATACACTCTACAGTATTTTATATTGTGTTACATGCAGACCATTACATTTCCATTTCAATATCCAAAGCTAATAGGGCCGATTTGGGCCTGTCTAAGAGAATAATGAACAGGTCCTTCGAAATACCTGAAAAAGTACAATAAGACTTGATTGTTAAAGAGAGTAAAAACCCAAAGAAACAATGTTTAAATATAACTTCATGAAAGGATTCAGAATTATTGCCTGAGGTACAAACCACATTGGTTTGAATGGCGTAAAATAAAACAATCAACAATGCAAAATAAAAAAATAAAACTTGTAAATAAACTATAAATTTATTAAGTGCTAAGCTCTTTTCAAAATGTTTGCTTCGCTGCCATTCACAAACAAACTAATCTAAAATCCTTAAACCAATCAAAGAATTTGCACACAACGCTCAGTTGAGCCAATACATGAGAGTTTCAGGTCACGTAGTAAGCATCAAGAGCATGTGAAAACATACATTATCACTCGTATAACATGCCCTTATTACTCCACCGTATGGGGACTAATAGAGTGTTCCAGAGAAAACAGGAAAGAAGCTAAGGTTGGGATGCCAGAGATTTCTGATGGCTTTTGTAATTGGTTGGAATCCTCCAGACTATGCTACGTTTAATTCCTCATGCCACAAACATATTTAACTGAAGCTGATAGTTTACAGCACCGAAGAAAATACACACAAAGGAAAAGCATCACTAACAATAGTAGGATGGTTCCTTATACAGTAAAAAGTGTGCAGCAAATACTGTATATGATTGTGTCTATGTCTGTCTACTTTTCTCTCCCACCACTAATAATACATTGGAATAAGTTTAAATTCTATGAGTTAGTAAGATTATAAAATCAATCATGCAAATGACCACACACTGATCAGTGTGAGGTATACACGCTCACATAGGCATGTGCATCAAGTAGTATGGGTTTTAAAATGGGTGTGGCTAAGCACGCACAGTATCTCCCACCTACAGCGAAAATTCTATCTCCCACCTACAGCGAAAATTCTGCATGAGACCCTGCATGTGTTTGCAAATCCCCCCCCCCCTCCCCCTCCCGTTACTGATACCTGAAAAGAAAGGATTAAGACAAAATTAAGAAGTACGTCCACTCAATATGCTTACAACTGGTTCAACATCATTACAGAGCAAACACACTGACCTCACTCACGCTACTGACATGCACTACAGACTATGTTATTCCACTGAATATGTCTCACAAGACGAGACTTGAAGCCCAGTAAATTAAAAGGGGGAGGTCAAGGAAGGATTTTCAAGATGGTGACACAATATTCTTCATGCCAACTGTCATTAGAACAAGCCTCCCTCCCCTATTAAGAAGTAATTAATTAACCAAAGAAGGTAAATTAAAGTAATTGAATTCCATACTGACTGTTGATGTAGCATGAATTCCAAGAAATATCGCATTACACAGCATCATTTCAGACTCATTCCTCATAAATTTCACAATAATGAACAGGAACTACAACTTCTCTTCTCTCCACAGTAAACCAACAAATATAAGTATCAAATAAAAATTAAAAACAAATAAATGGGGGGGGGGGGGGGGGGGGAAGAGAGAGAAAGCGAGTGGGTAGTAAATTAAATGCAAGAAATTCATAGTTAGCTGGGTTTTTTGTTATTGCTTGCTCTAAAAAGCCAATACAGAGTAATACACTAATGAAGATTATAACTAGACCTTAAGACTTCTCTCCCATATTGTACAATGCTCACACAGATATATCGCAGTTTTCATGAGGCCAACCCACACACTATCTCAGTTACACCGTAATTACAGACCATGTTAGAATTACATGGACAAGTGCAAACATTTCTATAACACAAAGTGCCTAAAATAGGGAGACGGGGAAGGAATTTATGTTTTGTCATAGACATACGCCAGACAATGAAGACAAGTGTGACCTTGTGCCACAGCCAAACTCCTCCATCAAGGAAATGACTCATTATAAATCTGCCAAAGCTGACTTGAGGTGGGTGTGCTCTATATAAAGTGTTAGGATAGTGAGTGGAAGTGTTTCATCAATCATTACCCTAATGCCATTTTCTGGATTTGCACCAAAAGTTTGAGTGACACCTGCATGCTCTTTTTCAGTACTGCAATTTGATCAAATCGTCAGACTATCTAGCGAAGAGTCCAAATTGATCCAGTCACTCCCAAGAACAAACCCTATCTAGGTAGAAGAGGGAAATATCCACCTACTGGCTGTTGTTAAGGCTGCTTCACTATCCCCTACCACAGACAAGGTCTAGACCTCCATATCTTCCTCGTCATCATGAAGATGGGATGCCCCATAACCTATGCCAATAGCCTCCAAATGGACACACACATGTATTGGGCAGAAAGTCAGTCACTCGGTGAGTATGCCTCAAACGTAACCCTGTATTTCTGCCTCTGTTTTGTGTTATTGCTCCCTCTCACTTTTAGTAATTATAAACACTGGAAATAACTAATGAACTAATTTAGATTCCAGGAACAAATTAAGGAAGTATGCAGAACTTCACGTCCTATTACGAGGTGCATGGTGAGGAAAAACAACAACAACAAAAACAAAACAAAACAAAAACCAAACATAAAAAACATACACTAGTTATAATGGCTATTCAACCACACTGTGTCTTTTCTCTGGCTGATCCAGTTGGAGTAGTAAGTACTACTGAAACACAACATGATGTGGTGAACTTTTGTTTCATGTTCTTGATACACCTCACAGATTGAGAATGACGTGGCAAATACTCACACATACATACCTGTGCATGCGCACACATTCATACACCAAAATTATTTTTGCAGTAATTTTTCTCCCTTTGAAAGGCTTCAAAACTCTCCTTTTAAAACCTTTCCAATTTATACCTCATTAAATCTCAATTAGAAGGTATTCACGCAATCAGGCACTGAATTATAGATTAATGATAGAATTCCAGAATTCTAAAAAAAGTCCACCTCAACAAAATGATTGTTTCAATTAGTAGAATTAGTGCATTCTATGCAAGGTGTTCATTCTGATACCAAATACTAACCTCAATAAGTTATGATATTTCATGTGTCTGTTTACTAGGACCTGCACACTCAACTCAATCACGCAATGACTTGAAGTGGTCTCTCAGGGCAGGAGTCAGAAGTTCAATAATTGCTGGCAAAAAGCACTAGCCCCAGCACTAAACAATAGTCTACACTCTGCTAAATCATAAGCTAAGATGTGAAACCAGTCCATTGCAACACCATCGTTGTTTTAACACCGAACAGAGTAGTAATACAGGAAGATCCGATAAGATACTCTAACCCAATCTTTCTCCTTGACTGGCCAACTGCAATGCTAATTGGTAAAAAGTAAAATAGAAGTTGTTCAAGTACTCAGAGCACAACTAACAACAATCACAAGACAAAACAACAACTAATAAGACCTTGTACTGCAAGATACACACACAATAAAGATGGCATGATACCAGTGTGTATATATATATATATGGCATGGGTTCAAGCACTTAGTGCTTGTGCTTAGCACTTTTTTTGAAGTGCTTGATAGAGCTTTCAAGTACTTTGGTAAATAAATCACTTGTGCTTGTATTTAAGCCAAAAAATTCAAAGTACTTGATAAACACTTTCTATGAAAGTGATAACAAAAACGTAAATTGCACATGAGCACTGACCGATGGAGGCTGAATACGTGACATTTGAAAGACTGATGTTCATCAGATGCAACAAATAACAGCTTTTCATTATAAAACTCTTAAAGTATTTCAAATTAACCCTTTCACCAGGTGAAATTTTTAAGCAGATGATAGAAGTTGTAAAAGTCATAATAAATTTACTACTGAAGAAATTACTCAATTATATCGTATTGTTACTATGAGTTATAGATTTTGAAAGCCAGTATAAGTTGCCTAGCCTAGCAGCAAATCACACAAATTTAATTAACATTTTCGTTTATTTTTGAATTTATGTAACTGTATTATAATAATAATATAAAAATTAAAAGATGACAAAAACAGTTAATTATTTCAAAACAGTTTTATTCAGGTGACGATATTGGAGTAACAATCACACAACTCGTACTTGTAATGTTTTATTTGCCATATCTGTTTCCTGAGCTCTACAATAATACTTGTGCCTGGTGGCTATGTCTACACTTTACTGACCCATACTTCTTGCCTCTTTTGGCCTCAGAAAGGCCAAAATAGAAAGCCTTCAACTCTATTTGTGTCGAACTGAGAATTTATAACTGTCCCATCAATAAAAAATAAAAAAAAGTAATAAAGCAAAGCTTTAGCTTATTTTGGTGCTTGTAGCTGAAGACAGTTCAGTTTTTATGATTTTTTAGGACTGTGGGTAGTCTAACCACCTTATGGCGGTTACACTGGTGAAAGGGTTAAATCAACATTATGTTGCTGTAGTTCATAACAGAGTGCACAGCATGCTTTAAAAGTGCTTGACTGGGTGACAACAGAATGGATGAAACCCAATGTATAAGAGGTAACAGGTGAAGGAAAAAATCACACACATGGCGTAAAATTTTGAAACGTGGTAAGGTATCTTCAAAGTTTACAATCACAAGTAGTAGCATTACGTGTATGCATGAACTAAATAAGATGACTCTTCTTGAGCTTATAAAATGCTCCACCAAGATATCCCCTACATTGCACGAACTGAATTTTTTTTTACTAACATCAATTTGTTAATATTAGTGATGTTTAGCACAAAATGGTGAGCGAGTCATTGTGCACAAGAAATTCAAACTACAAGTTAATATACTAAACCTTAACTGATAAAAGTTGATTCTAGCCATTACAAGATCTGTATGCAAAGATAACAAAAAAAGGCTACACTTAATTAAGTTAATGTTCTAGCAGTTTAGGAAGGCATCATTCAGTTCATTTATTCCTGAAGTACAATACATAGCCTTTGACCATTAATTGAAAGCTAACAAATACGGAATAACTTCTTACTATAATTTTCCAGAGCAGTAAGTCATTCTGACTATCTAAATGACCAGTACCTCCCAACAAAAAAATGCCAAAAAAAACAGCTGAGTTTTTAAAAATTACTTATGGTAAAGTATTTCGGTCCCACAGTAACCACTCACCACAACATTTTGACTTCAAAAGAAAACAACAACAACAACAACAAAAAAAAAAGCATTTTGAGGAACTATTGCACAGTTTTGAGCCTAACCCTATAATTAGACTGCTTACTGCTTCAGTACACACTTGCTCATCGGATATACCAACACAAGCCTTGAATACTTGCATAGTATTCTGTTCACGACTGACTATAGGACAATGGATTTTCAAGTAACAACAATACTGTTGGGTAGGGCGTATAACCAACAGCACCTTAACCAAGATAACCTACCACTGCCTCTAATTCAAATAGAAATGAAATCAGGTAGGTTTGTAAGACATGACTGCATCCCGCAACTTTCAGATCATGTCAGACAACCTAATTCAGACAGGTGAACAATTAAATTCCTAGGATGATCCAGGTAAGGATCAATACACACAATATTCTATTTAGTGGAGTAGGGGATGAGGTTGATCATCTAGCAAATGCAAAAATGTGAGGGAAGTACAAAAAACATACAAACATCAAAACATAAACAAAAAATATCCCCAATTTTCAGTTGATAGCATCTTGCTCATTCGCTCGCTTGAATAAGAACTTGAACAATCAAATTTTAAAGTTTGGTACAATTGCATCACAATTCTTATGTTGAGTGAATGACTTGACAATAGCTAGAAATGTTCACAGTAACTTTACATCATAACAAGTTGCTCTAAACTCCATCCACTCCTATAGAAAAAGGCAACTTCCTAATAAAGTATGGAGATTGTGCAATAATTAAAATTTAATTGTACACATCATATTCGTCTCTACTTCAACAAGTGAAACTTTAACACGCTTGTATAATGAGGCAGAAATTTAACAGGCAATATATTAATCGGGGTGAGGATGCAGTAGCCCTTCCACTTTTGTGTGTAGTGGGTCAAGTGTTTTAAATCAGAAAAAAAAAAAAGTAAATGAAAATGTATATTGTTCTTATTACTTCTTGAGATTGACACTAAGAGTTACTGACAGCAACTGTGCTTCTATATGAAGCACATCATACAAGTATAGATATGCCAGCAGCTTATTAGAACTAGACTGCCTTGCTCTCTTAGGGATAAAACAAGTCCCACTCTAACCTTCATCCACAGAGATCATAAGCAACCCATTGGGAGACACTGCACAGCAGGCAATAGGCTTCCTGTTCTCAAACGGAAATGTGGAGGACACGTTGCTAGAAAAACACACAAGTAACAAAAAATATCAATCCGCATGCATTCAGTAAGCAATGGTGTCTGCATACTGACCGCTATGATGGAGAGGGGGTAGTTCAAATTGTTCACTACAATAATAATAATAGCAAACTTGCCTCACTTGACAGCGTAGTTGTGCCATATTAGATAGAAAATGCTGATCCAGGTAATTAAACAGGTACAGTGTGTCCAACTTAAGAGTGGCCGCACACCGCCTACGCAAGTTTTTGTTGATGGTTGCTATGCACGATTACTACCATTATATACTTACAGGGGCTTCTCCACAAGGACAAAGTACCTGCTGAAGGCACCACTCACTAATTTCGGAGCAAATCTGGAGGAAATATCGAGGCCCGGTTATAAATTTTTTTAAAACCAGCCTAAAGGAAAACTGTAAGCATTTCTGAGGCTACTAATAGCATATAATATTATGCTATAATATACGCTTACTGATATTATCAGTAAGCGCTTTTTCCAACATACAGAGGTCCACAACCCTTACTTATGCGACTATAACATACAGTTGTCTTACGAAGAAGCATCCTAGCCTTCCAAGTTTTGACGCCATTTTGAGCAGCTTACGTGCGGCTGAACAAATGCCACGCCTTTTAAAATTAATGCTGACGTGTTCGTTGGTAGTGCATGGAGAAAAAAAGAGAGTTGTATGAATCGCTATGTCTTCCTTGCGGCGGCCATTGGAGAAAACAGTAAATGCTTGGCGTAGATTGTTTCAGAATTAGTAATTATTTTTTAGAAGTTGCCATGGATAAAGGTAATGTAAATGTTTGAAAAGTGGGCAGTTGAGACTAAGATATTGTAGTAAAGCGTAGCTAATGGAACTGGAATGACATACGAAGATGAATAGTCATAGCAAAGATTGTAAAAAAATATATGAAACTAGTTGTAAAACATTTGCTAAATGTTGAAAAAAAATTTTAAGGTTGCTCTAAAAATAGGGAAACAAGGAATTTTAAAGCCAACTGATTGAGAATGGTGATTCTGCAACCCTAAATCACTGCCTTAAATAAATAAAAATAAAAATAAATAAAATAAAAAAATAAAAATTAGGTTTCTCAAACAAATTGGGGATCAAGAAAGACAAAAGTCAAACCAAGTCCCATGTGTCTGGCAACTTTCAGAACTTTTGGAGTTGACAAATGGCAAGGCAGTGATTTAGGGTCGTAGAATCACCATTCTCAATTTGGGCAAGTTTGTAATGCTCATATTTTCAATCAACACTTTGGCTGTAAAATTCCTTGTTTCCATATCTTTTACAGCAACCTTCATTTTTCTTCTTCAACATTTAGCTATGAAATGTTTTTTTTTTACAACTAGTATTCAGTAAGCTGTACCATCACCCCTAGAAAACAGGTTCTATAACTGAAATTATTGGCTCACGGCACCAATAAGAATATCTTGATCATGAACTCCAGGGGGTGTGACCTGCAGTACAAAGCTGTATTATAAAAATTGGAGTCACCTTTTCTTGAAAGTTAAGTGGAAGTATTAAAATTGTTGTTTTCAATACTTAAAAAACTACATTACAAACTATAGGCATGACATCACTCTCTGATTAGGTATTTCAAAATCACTAGTTTAGGTCAAGTTACTGCCATGAGGCAGTACTTGCCAATACTAGAAAGCCCTACTTGTAAATTCACTGAATATAAAAATCTTTACAGCATTAAGAGTAAATCAAAGTACTGAATAAAATAACCACCTTTCTTCATAGTGCACCCTCTGCAAAAAATATTAGACCTCTCGTTTTATGGCCAATCTCCATATGTTGGGTAAAGGGTTTTAAAGTTTCAACAACCATTCACAAGTAAATTCTGCCCTTAAGATCTTGGGTATTTGGCGAGCAGTAGCTACTCCTAAACGTGTGTGACTTCTAGGAGTATCTGAATCTAAGAAACTGTACTGTCATGCCTCATCTGGTAAAGGGTTATCAATGTCATAACCACTCATCTGGTCACAGCTTTTTGGACCCACCAGTTACATCCCAGTAAATACTTTTTTAGGCGTAGCATAACTCACTCCTATGTGTGTCTACTGGGTACAGCAATTTGCAAGCAATGTATTACGGAGCAATAATGACTTAGTGAGCCAAACTTGCAGGATTATTTTCATTTCAAAATCCACTCTACCCCAATCCCCTTGCTTACGTGTGTAATGCTAATGTTTACACATAATGCTTTACTAACTTTTTAAGGTCGAACAAAGACACTCTGTTTCCAACTGGACTCAAGACACCGTTGCCGTCTCTGGTAAATTGTATATTTCCCTCTTTGTAGACCGCACCGCAGAGGTTAGAGAACTGACAGAGAAGAATTATCATTTAGGAAGTCAAGGAAAGAATGCATCTTTACCTTGAAAGAAAACTTTGACATTACAATTGCAGCTGCTCACCAAACAAACAAAACACAAACGCCACAGTGTTGACCACGTGGGTGTATTGGAGGGCGCGAGCGGTGATGGATGGTTAAGCGCATTTTAAACGATCATTTCCGAAAATCCTAGACGAAAATATTTTTAATTCAACGCCCAGCGCCCCCCGCCCAAGTGTCTGTTATTGGCTTCTCTTCGGGGCATACACTTTGCAGTTCAGTTCCACGTTACATTGGTAACTAGAAATGCCTGTGATGCATACACGATAATTGGCGAGCGAGCGTAGCGAGCGAGACACTTACAGGGGTAACACAATTGAAAATCGGGGATGTTTGTTTATTTATTGGCGAGCGAGCGTAGCGAGCGAGACACTTACAGGGGTAAAAATGAAAAAATCGGGGATGTTTATTGGCGAGCGAGCGAAGCGAGCGAGCAACTCTAAGATGTAGTCTATGGAAATCCTGAATACGTCGTCGTTTAAACGCGCGCGCATGAATACGTCGTCGTTTAAACGCGCGAGCGCATACGTGGTCGTTTAAACTGAATACGTGGTCGTTTAAACGCGCGCGCGCATTCCAGAACTTCGCTGGCTCGCCCAACCAATGCTACACGAGCATGCTTAGCATGTGGACACTTCAGAGTATCCCCCATCCCCATTTCCCCTTTACACGTTTCCCCCCTTTTCCCCTTTTCTGTACTTTACACATTATTTTGTTATCATTGTTACTTTATCATGAGGAGTACCATTCTTTACCCTTTACCAATCATCATTTCCCCCTTTACATGTCATTACATATTCTACTACTAATAATGAGATGTGAATTCAGATTTGGCAACCTGCAGGAAGAAAACCAATGCAAATTCAAATCAAACGACCCCAATGCAATTGAAAGTGTCAACATTTCCCCAGAACTTCGCTCGCTCGCCCAACCAATGCTACACGAGCATTTTCTAGTTTATTTGTATATATGTTTGGACGTACGTATGTCATTTTGTACTTTGACCCTCGTGTTTTTGTGTTAGTTAGGTGGTCGACCCCGTCCCAAATTGCACTAAACAGAATCCTCTGGTTTATCGATCAGTACCCGTATCACCCTAGAAATTGAATTGTTTACCGTTTTGAATTCTTTTGCGGGTGCAGTTAAAACTTGAAAACTTAAGGGACTTCCATTTCTATTCGAGTTTGTGGCGGTGGTAAGTCAATGCGCTCTTTGTCATGGTTATAAGCCGTGCGCAACAGTATTACTTGAAAATACATTGTCCACTAGGCTACCGCTAAGGTAAGTCTGTGTAGGTGCATGTCCAGTTAAAACTTTGTGTGTTACAACCACTACTTAGCTAAAGAATATCACAAAGAAAACTTTTAAATAACGTGTATTGTTTTGTTGTTGTTTTTTTCCCTTCAATTCAAGCAGTTGCAGAGAGTTGTTACTATGGCACTGAAATCCCTTTACCGTGTATGCAAAATTTAAAAACTGGACCTTATTTTCAGTAGCTTCAGTGTTAGAAGTCAAGATCATTCATATAAAAATAGTATAGTCTTTAGGCTCGCTCGCCATTTGTGCTCAAGCACATCACTAGTTTATTTGTATATATGTATGGACGTATGTATGTCATTTTGTACTTTGACCCTCCGTATTTTTGTGTTCGCTCCGCGTTCGACCCCGTCCCAAACTTCACTAAACAGAATCCTCCGGTTTAGCAACCATTACCCATATCACCTTAGAAATTGAATTGTTTACTGCTTTGAATTCTTTTGCGGGTGCAGTTAAAACGCAAAAACTTATGGGAGCTCCATTTCTAGTTAGTCGATATTTGTCACAGTTATAAGCCCTACTGAACAGCATTTACTGGTAAATTCATTGTCCACTAGACGAACCACGAAGGTAAGTCTTGCGTAGGTATGTTCAGTTGTGTGAAAGTATTGTGCGTTACAACTACTATTAAGAATATCACAAAGAAATTTTTAAATTAGGTGATTTGATTTTGTTGCTTCTTTTTCAATTCAAACTGTTGCGGGAGCGGTTACTATGACATTGAAACCCCTTTACCGCATACGTAATTTAATAACTTGACTTTATTTTAGTAGCTTGAGTGTTAGTTGTTAAAATCAAATTTAACAATAGTGTAGTTTAAGGCTCGCTCGCCATTTGTGCTCTAGCACACCACTAGTTAGTATTAATGAGTTCAATGTGCTCAAAACAATGTATTCCTAGCACTGAATTCCTGCTTGACAGTGCCAGAGAGGATTTCAGTGCCTGAGCTGGTCAACATAACCAACACTGTAGCACAGTCCCTCAAAATAGATGATCCACCCATACATATGCAATACATTTTTTATGTAACATAGTTATTTCTCTCTATCACGATTCATTGACGGTCAGTCATAGTCAAACATATTCATTAAAAATTGTGGGTTAAATTTTGTGCTCTATTTACTGGTGGGTGTGGTTATGGTCCCTGAAGCTCCTCAGAACAAGTTGGAGTTTATGCTATACATACAGTGTTCAAAACTTCAGGATTTGAAGAGCCAGGATGGAGCTAAAGAATGGATCAGCAGTTAAAAGTACACTGTTGGCTTGTAATTAAAAATTGTTGAACTACAATCACCAATCACTAGACCTATAAATGTTAATGGATGCACAAAAAGCATCAAGGCATTCCTTGATGGTGTGTGGGTAGATGGGGTTGACTACCTGAGTGTATTATAGGTAATCAGTCTTACTCATATATTTCTAATTCTTCTAAAATGCTGAGTAAAATTGACTCAATAAAAGCTCAGTTATAGTCACCTATAAAGAGTCTTTATCATTAAAGGCAATAGCTATGTAGAATGAACTACATTATTATAATATTCTTGTACATCTAATCATGAACGCACATCTGATGCACCATGTATTAATTTATGGTGTCTTTATTATGTTTTTCTTTTTGAATAAATTGATGTGTGTTTCAGTTGAAATTTTTGTTGTTATTTTTATAAAAATGTATCTGCTGTTAAATTCTTTGTATTCTTTGTCTATTGCAATTTATCATTTCACTTGCTGGTAGTTGATGAAGTTTGATCAGACAGAGTTTGGGGCAGTTGAAAACGTTTCCATGGACTCCACAGGATATATCTATGTTCTTTCAAACTGCCAAGGCAAACAGAAACAAATTTCATTTATCATTTTCTGCTCTTTCTGCTCCTTATTTCTCATAGAGTATTTGTATCAGACACTTATGCCAGACATGCAGGCTACAATGAAATGGCAGCTATAAGTAATACATAATCTGCTCAAATTCAATTTCAGAACGATTTGCACATAAAGATGTTTTCAATCAATTATCTAATCTCTTAGTCCACTGCATGTATAGCATGCAAATCTGTAAAATAGAGTTCAAATTAGCAAAGGAAAATGTTTGATTTGTCAAATTGAGTCTAGTTAGCTCAGAACTAACACCAGTAAATGAAGACACCAATTAAAAAAACAAAAACAACAACAACAACAACAACTGCTGCTTATTTAGAAATATAAACCATTTCAGGTACAATTTCCAGCCAAATTTTCTTTCAATTCTAATTCATGTGTGGGAAATTAAAAAAGTTTGCATAGCATTCTCATACCAATGGAATAGATTGAGTGCGGCAAACTAGTGGTCAACTCCTCAAAATTGAGACGATGGTTACCAACAGTTTCCTCAGCAAGGTCTTCATGCTTTCCACTCCAGCTTCCCATATTCCTCAAAAGCGGGGAGACCAGCTGGGTGAGAATTTCCAGTCGAGAGAGTGAGAGTGATGGATTCTATCTTTTGTCTCTTTGTTATGCAGTAAATGAGCCATAAAATTGCTTTAATTTTTATTTTAGGTGGGTCTATTAAATGAGACCAATCTCTTTCACCTTTTTATTTATTTATCTTTTTTTTACCTTATTGTTGTTGTTTTGTTTTTGTTTTTTCTAATAGCATATAGCTAGCTAAAGATGGTATTCAAATGGCCCAAGTGAGAGCAATGATGGACAGATTGAAATGACATCTGGATGTAGAGAGACACTACACAGTTCTATTATCTTCATATTTGTGATTAGCAATATTGCTATTAATTTGCTAGTGTAAATACATCCTTCAGCATAGTACAGTCATTGATTAGCTAATGGTTGTTAGCATTTTATTTTTCTGAGTAGCTAGCTTTAAATCTTTTTTTTTTTTTGCCTTCAGAAACTGCTGCATTACTTTTAATTTTTTTCCATCAGATTAGCTATAATATTTTTGTACACTTTGAAGCTTCAATTGGACACCAATGTTCAATGATAGTGAAAAAACAGTTATTAGTTTAATCAATTAGAAATGGCACCAATTGCTCATGTCTAGGCCTTGACAAAATTCGCTTAGCAAAATGCAATCAAAATGGGTAGCAAAAAGAATAAAGAAATGCACAAAATGGACAGGAAAAGCACAAAATAAGCAATTCTATTTGGCATAATTGACAAATTTGAAGCAGTTGAAGTGTGAGCATGGAGTGAATTCATTAGAGTCAATCCTGTAAGTTTTTTCTCTTGACCTTGTATCTTTCTCTGTCATGTCTGTATTCGATAGCTAAGATTTCCCAACTTCTGCTGGTTTGATCAGCAGCAATATCATCTTCAGAATATTAATAGCTACAGCTTGTCCATAAATTTTTTCTATGTTTATCACACTGATAACTGAATTATTTATTGGGAAGCAAAATAGGAGCAAAGTAGGTTAATAGAAAAACAAAATTGGTAATTTATTCAGCAAAAAAGAATAAACACAGTTCCATTATAAAACAAACCTCATCATATCCCATATTCTCATCTCAATAATGATCTGAAACACCAGTGTCTATCAAACAACAAATATAATAAACTAACAGGTTATGAAACAACAACAACTAAAGAAAAACAACAACAACAAAAATCATTATTTAGATCTAAAATTCTATCACCTACAAAATTCACTACGTGTATCAGTATATTCATTTGGAACAGACAAAAACTTGTTGCGAGGTGGATCCCATTCCTACGTGCTCCTGAAATGTAATATGGGAGTAGTAAGAGTATTTGAAACTCAAACTTGTGAATTCTTTCAATTTCAATTGCTACCTAATAATAGTACAAAATTACAAAATAACAAAATCCCTTAGGATAAACCATGATGTACCAAGAAATTTTATGGCTAGAATTTTTGCATCATTTTTATAGTGTAAGATAATGCAGCTATTTTTGTGAGATCATATCTTTTACACCATTTTACCCCATGATTTACCACAAAATTTCATGAATATCTAATGTTATTTTGCAGAATCACATATCCCAAAATATTTTTTAATTTTCTAAGTAATAGTTAGAGCATAAGCGCTTGGGTAGGTGCATTTAGTGCACTAAATCCACCAGTACCTAAGTGGCATGCATGCTCTAACTATTTTATATCCCTTTTACCCAGGCCTGCCCAGTGGTGTCAAGCGAATTTGGTGTCAAGAGAATTCCGTGTCAAGTGAATTCAAATCCTGCACATTTGAATAAGTGCAGACAAAACTAGCCATTGGGCGGAGTTGTGGAAAAGTAATTCAAAAGACCAGCCTAATTGTAGGGATAGGCAAGGTGTCAAGCGAAAATTCTTCCGTGTTGCCGCCCAAAATTAAAATTCAATTAAAATTCAATTGAAGCACTCCAGAAAGTTTACTTTAGCATTGTAGCTGCCAGCTGTTATCTCCAGATCTAACTCTAACAGTAAAGCAGCTAGCTATGGTAAATTCCTGGGTACGAGAGCGGCAGCAGGAGAGTTATATGACAGGGCTGGTCCCATATAGGTGGATATGAGAAAGTAGTAGACCCTGCATATCCGGCTTCACATAACCTGCTCCCTACTTTATGGCCTATTCTATTAAACTAAAACTCAAAAATAGCAATACCCCAAGGGTGGTTAGTATGCACAGTTCATATACCTAAAGGCAAAAAATAGTGCACACTTACCAAGTTAGTACACCTAGTAACAATATAGCAACGGGATCTAAGAAATTTAATGTAATTTTATGAGCCAGTGTAAGTGACTGCTTACAACAAACAAAAAAAGAAAAAGTAAATGCACTTAGCCAACTGGTATACAGATGCTAAAGTTTCGAGATGAACGGAGGTTGAGTTAGCTCCAGGTCTTAGTCTAAACTGGATGTTAAGTTAGTGCCCTGTTTTAAAGGCTTCAGCAAGCTTCCTGGGGTAAAGAAAGAAGTCTTTAGATTCTTTTTTTTTCCTGATGATTGAAATTTTTTCTTTAATATTCGTGGTGGAGTAGAAAGGGAATTGAAAGGCAAGAAGTACCGCCATCTTGCAGCATTGAGAGTGAACAATCAGTCTTTACGATGAGGAAGTACGGAAATCTTTAGAAGAGCAAGACTCAAAAGAAAACATTACCCGACTTGAGAAAGTCGTGTCGTTGTAAGGGATAAATGAAAAGCGAAAAATTGAGAATATTCCACCCAAAGAATTAGACAAGACTTCTCGCGGAGTGCAAGCAGTAGTCTATATGAACCGAGCACTCTTACTTCCATTCAAAGATGTTTGGATAGACATCTGACAAAAGACCATCACAACCATGCAGCATCATAAGAGATTCTGAGTACGATACTTTCCAATTCAATATATTTTCTACGTAAAGGCACTCAATAGACCACGCCCGGGTGTATTAGGGGGACGGGCAATTTGGCTAATCAAAACATTAGTTACGGTTACGTATAACCCACCTACTGCACTGTAAATCGTCTTGCGGCCACCCTGTCTTGACTTGAAAATGACCTTTTTCACGTATTTTTTCTTGAGTCTGGTTGTAGTATATTCGACCAGTGTTGAAAGCGCTAAATTACGTAAGCTTCGCTATTCACCCATTAATTTCATTGATAATTTTCATTTTTGCAGAGTCTTACAATGTCAATAGTGACTTAGTGTCTGTTTCTGGCTTCTCTTCGGGGGCGTTCTTTGCCGTTCAGTTCCACGTTGCGTTCTCAAAGGATGTCGTGGGAGTTGGAGCAGTGGGGGGAGGTATGTACAGTAACTAGAAATGCCTGTGAATTAATGGGAACATTTTTTTCCCCTCTCAGGTCCATACTGGTGCGCTCAAAACGGTTTATCCATAGCAGTTAATGCCTGCACAATATTTCCAGAGCTGATTTCAGTGCCTGAGCTGGTCAACATAACCTACACTGTAGCACAATCCCTCAAAATAGACGATCCATCTAATATGAAGAATGACAGAGTTTACCTTTTCTCCAGTATTAATGACTCTGTTGTAAGACCAGGTAAGCATGTTGCAGTATAATAATATGCTTACATTAATATGATTTATACTAATCAGGTGTTGTCAGAAAACTCGAGGAGTATTACAAACAGTTCACGATGAACATAGAGAGTCAATTCTCCTTACTTGGTGAACATGCTGTGGTCAGTGTCTGTATGTTTAATGGTTCAAAGCAGAGATAATTTTTTGTTTCTCATTTTAGGTCACCAATGACTATGGGAATTCTTGTGATGCCCTGGTATCACCATTTATAAACAACTGCAATTATTCTACAGCATTTTATTTACTTAATCAGATTTATAATGGAGATGTCAACAAGGCACTTTCCTCTTCTGCCAAGGAAGAAAATGTAAGATAATATTAGCTGCAGATGGTTTTATGTTTGTGTGCTTGTTTGTTTGGGAATGAATCGAACTGAATAAGATGTTATTGTTTTTATATCTAACATTGGCTAATTATGTACTTGTTTTGTGAGCAGATGCGGCCAACGTAAAAAACAACAACTAACTCTTCAAAAAAATACTTAATAATGTGTATAGTTTATTCTTAGCTACCAGACCAAAAAAAAAAAAAAAAAAAAAAAACAATTCTGGGGATATTAGCTCAGTGGCAGATCCAGTAGGGTTCGACTTGGTTTGTCCAACCCCCCCCCCCCTGCCACACCCCACTTGTTTGCTATATTTTATTTTGTATTTTATTATTGCATTTTATCATTTTTCTTTGCTGACAGTTGATGGAGTTTGATCAGACAGAGTTTGGGGCAGTTGAAAATGCATCCTTGGATTCCACAGGATATATCTATGTTCCCTCAAACTGCAGAAGCAAGCAGAAACAATGTCGCCTTCACATTTCATTTCATGGCTGCAACCAAGGAAGGTTCGATATTATCTTTTGAAGATACATTTCTTTAACTTGTACATTCTCCTCTTTGTTACTCCTTCCATGTAGAGTGTTTGTATCAGATGCTTATGCCAGACATGCAGGGTTCAATGAAATGGCAGAAGAAAATGATATCATCATGCTCTATCCACAAGCTACACGTTCCTTTACAGCTCCGCTTAATCCTTCAGGATGTTGGGACTTGTAAGCAGAAAATTTTGCTATGGCTAAGTAACGTACAATCTGTTTAAAATTCAATTACTGAAATCTTTGCAGGTACTTAATGCATTTTCAATAAATTAGCTAATTTTAGTCTATAGACTACAACTTGGCAGAGGGAAAATGTTTGATAATCATGACTTTTCTTTGATACAGGTTCAGTTTGGTTAGCATCAGAACTAATTCCAGTGAATTCAAAAAATTTTTTTTGCAAAGTAGCTACTGCTTGTAGTTTAGAATTAGAACACCATTAAGTCCAACTTCTAGTCAAGTGTTCTTTCAATTCTGGTTCTCAATGGACGCTCGTGTGGGAAATAGCATTTTAACAATTTAAAAAAAATTAGTTTCAATGCAAGATTTTGTAGGACCTCTATAGGATCCTATTTCAATAGGTGGCAATCAGGTAGGTTGCAGATCAGTCTCATAGTTATAATGTGATAGTTTGAGAGGGAAATAAATTAGCCATTACAATGCTTTAATTTATTTTTAGGTGGGGCTATACATCTTCGGATTATGGTATGTTTTTTTTTTTTTTACTTCAGTGATAGGCACTCTTGGGTGCAAGGAAATTGGTTATGCTACTCAAATTAGCTATCTGATCATAAAAAATGTATAAGGTGGTTCAGTAGATGTAATAAGCTCACCTCTTTCTTTGTCTGTCACCCAAGCAAAAAATAATTATTTCAAACAGCTTAGAAATAGAGAAATAAGAGGAAAATCTTTCTTTCTTAGAGACACAGAAGCTAAAAGTTAGAACATTATTTATTTTACTCCATACTTCTATCAATATTATTGCTTTTGTTGTTGCTAATAGCAAATAAAGATGGTATTCAAATGGCCCAAGTGAGAGCAATGATGGACAGGCTGATAATGACCTCTGAATGTAGAGAGACACTACACAGTTCTGTTATCTTCATATTTGTGATTTGCATCATTGCTATTAACTTGCTAGTGTAAATATATCACCTAACGTAGTACAGTCATTGATTTTTATTTTTCTGATTAGCTGTGAGTCAATTTTGCCTTTAGAAACTACTGTATCATTGTTTATTGTTGTTATTTAGGCCTTGATAAAATTATTCTTTTTTTTGTGCCTATTATTCAATTCTTGTGTTCTTAAAAATTTTACCTATTATTATTTTTAGATGACCTACTATTCTTTTGAAAATCCCTATTATTCTTTTCTAAAAGGCATGAAATCTAGTTAATTAGCCAAGCCAGAACTCTTGGAATTAACAGTAGCTATTAAAAAAAATTCTCGCACAGTCAAACAATATTCTATTAACATAATTGTAATGAAATACCAAAGGTGCCAATCCTTAGCGCTACTAAGCTATTACAAAATCATTTCAGACCAAGTGAATAACTTATTGGCTATTCTAATCAGTGTTTTCTCCAAAATCAGCCCAAATTAAAAAAAAAAGTGGCACCATAAAAGGTCTTAAATCTTCGTTCTGAGTAAGTTCATACCTAAAGTATTGTTAGTCATATTCACAACATTTTTTTGTTATTTTATCTGTTTACTGTTAGGAAGGCCTTCACATTAGCCTTGTATGGCTAGTTGGTCATTTTCCTGTATGATCTATTACACCAAACTATTAAAAAAAAAGTATTCCAAAATCAGAGTGTGGCAGACAGACAAACACAGGACGACTACTATAACCCTCTCGGGTATGTACCTGAGGGTTAGCTGAATAGTCTTAAGTGTTTCAATCTAATGCTGCAGAAATTGCTGGATTAGTAGTAGCTACTTATCAGCCAACATGTTAGTAGCTATAATCAATCTCATGCAACTTCTCCATGGTGAATAAATTATTATTAGACAAATCTTCACAGGAAACCACACACTAATATGTAGCTCTGACTCCAGAGCAGCAACAGTTTCTAGAATTTAAGCACATAATTATTAGTATTTGGCCATCCATTATTCTCAATTCTTCTGGTTACCTATTATTCCCAAAATATTCCAGAATAATTTATCAAGGCCCATTATTATTACTAGTTACTGTTTCCATTTGGAAACTACAATTGGACAACAATGTGTTAATGGCAATGAAAGGATACTATCAAATTGGAAGACCAGCAATATGTCATGTCATCTGCTGGCATTGGTATCCATCTCCACTACCTGGATTTATCAATCCCTAGTTTACTTGGGATGTGAAGCACTTACTTAACTCACAGCTTATTTACTCTCTTTCCCGCCCAACCTTCTGTCTCTCCCCCCTTCCCCCCATTTAAAGGACTGACTGTGAGATGTGGTGAGGGCTATGACAATTTACTCTGTCATCATTGGGTATTGGAATACAGTAGACTCTCCAAATATAGAACAATATGGGACAATGTTCTACTGTCCACTATCTTGGGAGTGTCCTTTTATAGGTTGCTATGAACTCAAGATCAAATGAGTACTTCAAGCTAATATAATAAGATGTTAGGCGCCATTTCCCTAGTAGTACTGGATGGTGGAATACAACATTGAGTTTATAGATTCAAACATTGGTGAAAAAAATTCTTAATTGTTACAGCACTATTAATGAAGCATTTTGGATGCTAGCTGATAGCTAGCAACTGTTGATAAACTCTTTGGTAGATTTATCTCTTTTACATAATTGCATTCCAGTATCCTCCTATATCGACACATTCAAACTAGTTCTTTGTAGCTCCCTTAACTATTACTGTACATCATACCAGTACTTGACCACAACATCATACCGTCGACCCTTCGACTATGGCAACCATTACCTATTAGATATACGCACGATTATTAATATTTTGCGAATTCAGCCCCTCCCAGGCCAACCAAAAAGGCATTTGAAGTAAGGTGATCAGATGTTTACCTTTTTAAGCCTGCTCTTAATTTCTTTGAATAGTATAGAATGTGCTGCACCTAACTTGAGTAAGTTTAAAGCCTGTTTGGCTCACTAACCAGATTGTAAGTGTGAAAACTCGTATGTAGAGTCTTACAATGTGAGCCGCGAACTAATTTCAGTTTCTGGTCTCTCTTCTGGGGCATACTTTGCTGTTCAGTTCCATGTTGCATTCTCAAAGGATATTATGGGAGCTGGAGTAGTGGCTGGAGGTACTCAATGCACCATCACAGGCTAATAATGCCAGCAAAGTGTAAATATTGGTATTTGTTACTACAGTTTGTTGTTGTTGGCTAAAGGTCCATTCTGGTGTGCTCAGGACAATGTATACATTGCACTGAATTCCTGTATGAAGTATCCGGAATTGATTTCAGTGTCTGAGTTAGTTAAAATAACCTACTCTACAGCTCTCTCTCTCACTATAGACAGTCCGTCAAACATGAAGAACGACAGGGTTTACCTCTTCTCTGGATCCCAAGACACTGTTGTAAAGCAAGGTATGTGTGTGTATGCTTTGCATGTTCACCTTAATTCATATGTGATTTGAATAGGCGTGATGAAGAAGCTTCTGCAATATTATTCACATTTCACAGCTAATTTGGAAACTCAGTTTTCTGTACCTTCAGAACATGCTATGGTCAGTTCTATGTAATAAATCAGGGAGTGTAAGGAGTGGGTGAGAGGAAGACAAAAGAGTGAATTGGCAGTAGGCAGGACTCCTGCAAAAATTCATTTATTAAATGTGGTACACTCTGTTCCTACGAAAATCTAAACCTTTTTGATGCACACCTACTCTGAGAGTTTCAGCAGTCATTGTGTCATATTATATCAAAGCTCTCAATCTAAAATTATACAAAATGCTAGAGATGAATAGTAAATACTGAAAGAATTTTTTTAATGTATATGCTTCAAACTATACAAAGGAACATTAGTTTTGTGTGAGCAATTGTTGGTACAATACTTGAAGTTTTACCACACTGCTTCTGTACTTGTTTAAAGACATTATGTGTTGACAGTTGCAGTTCAAAGATGAAGCAATGCCAAATAAACAGGGCAGTACAACTCTTTATCGGACAAGACCATTCATCACCTAATAAAAACTGCTATAATTCTCTGCCCTCAGCCTGGCCAGTTCATACGGATTCTCTTGGACAAGTTTTCTTATGGAGACTATCGCTGTTGCACTTACTGCCACTGTTCATTTGCATGAGAACTTGGTGTATTTGCTTGAGAGCTTGATACCAAGGCTTAAACAAAGCCTGAATTTGTGTAGTCTAACATTATTTTGAATGGTTTAATCATTTCTGTGGTTCTTTTCCAAGTTTGTATAATGGTGACTTATAGTAAGTTCTATTGTCTCCTATTAGGTCACCAATGACTATGGCAATTCTTGTGGGACCTTACACAGTCCATTCATCAATAACTGCAACTATTCCACAACATTTCATATTCTTAATTATATTTATGGAAATATAAAGATGGCATCTTCTTCATCTGCCAAAAATGAAAATGTGAGTGTTAGTTAAATTGCTGACAAATCACAAGTTTTAATAATATGATGTATGTACGGTAGTGGAACAACAGCGGCAAGTGATCTAGTTTGGCTACATATATTCGATGTTATAATGCAGAACTCATTTAGCACAGTCTCAGCTTAAACATTCAATTTAAAGATAGCTGAGACTAGTTGGGCGGAGCCCGACCTCTGCTGGGGAGAGGTCGGGTAACAAGCCTATACCCGGGTTTGTTCCCTGCTGCAACGTACGTTGCAGTCCAATCAGATTGAAGTGTGGTTAAATGCAAAGGAAATTAGCTGACTCAGCAGAACAAACCCAGGTATAGGCTTGTTACCCGACCTCTCCCTTCAGAAGAGGTCGGGCTCCGCCCAACTAAGCTGAGACCATAATATGATTAGAAACTTTGGCAATAAAAATTTTCAGGCCTTGCAAAATAGACTAGTCTTGAGGTAGACTAAATATATCATAATACAGTAGACCCTCAGTTATCCGAACCCTCGCTAATCTGAACACCATTTTTTTTGGGGGGGGGGGGGGGGGTGGAAAAGGGGGGAAAGGGAATTATAATGATATTCATTGGAATTTTGCTGTGCATTAAATAGATAAGAGATTAAGACCCCATTCAAAATGACTTATTTCGAATATCCGAACATTTCAAATATCCGAACAACCCTCGGTCCTGAGGTGTTTGGATAAATGAGGGTCTACTGTATTGCGTACCACTAGCTTAAATTTGTATGCCCCTGATTGTGTCATGCTTTCACTTGATCAATAGCTATTCATATAGTTAGTTGTTGTTTTTATTTAAGTGCTTTGTTTATAAAATAAATTGGCAGCTCGTATTGACGAGTGAGTCAAGCAAAAGGCATTATTAGGAGCGTACAAATTCAAGCACATGACCAACATTCTCTCTAGGGCTTTTTTGAATGGTGCCACACTATTTGGTTTGCATGATGCACCACTTGGATACTACGTAGTATAAATACAGTATGCACCACTTGGTTTATTGTTGTTGTAGCGTAACATTATGATAGAATAAAGAATTTGAAAATGATTGGGGAAGACTATCAGGCTTTTCAAAGCTAGCTAAGCTTTGTGGCAGACCTAAATGCTTGAAGTTTTGTTTACTTCTACATCTGCTGATTCCAATACATCAAAGGGGTCATAGCTGAACACCCCCACTGGTTTAATAAAATTCAGGGTGGATTATTCTAAGGAACCAGATTTGTTACACTTGTTTATGCATTATTTGTGGCAGTTGATGGAGTTTGATCAGACAGAATTTGTAGGGCTAGTTAATGATTCCATGGACTCCACAGGATATATCTATGTTCCTTCAAATTGCCAAAGCAAACAGAAACAATGTCGCCTTCACATTGCATTTCATGGCTGTGAACTAGGAAGGTCTGATTATTTGTAGTGAATTTCCGAATGGTAATTTAACTGTGTCTATTTTTGTGCTCTCTGTCTCTCTCTCTCTCTCTCTCTTGCTCTTCCTTGCTTTCTAGAGCATTTGTATCTGACACTTATGCCAGACACGCTGGCTACAATGGGCTGGCAGAAGAGAATGACATTATCATACTATATCCCCAAGTGTCCTTGTCCAAAGTAGTTCCATATAATCCTAAAGGATGCTGGGATTGGTAAGAGGAATACCAATATGCTTGGAGTATAGCTACTTACATAATCAGTCTCAATCATGTTAGATCATATACCAACCAGTGCATTTCTGAGCCAGTCTTGAGTTACAATAATTCTACCCCGTGAAATTGAAGACCAGTTACTATTATTACATACATTACTTAATTGCTATTGTGTCTCTTTTTGCCATCTCCATTGATTTTAACTTGTTGGGTTCATTGTGTAATATTTTTTTTAGGTGGGGTTACACATCGCCAGCTTATGGTTAGTGACAAATTGAACTTAATCAAAACTGATTGTTATATTTATTTTTTATTTTTTAAGCATCGAAGGCTGGTATCCAGATGATTCAAGTACGAGCAATGATGGAAAGAGTTATGATTGGATCTCTTTAGTACTTGCTAGCCATTGACTTTGTCTATGTGTACTTTATTGTCTAGTGCAGCATTGACTCAAGCCAGTTACATCCCTGAGCTGGTAAGAGATCATCAACCTTCTCTGAATAGTTTGTGATTGCTTACTATCACTTGCACATATAAATACGTATTTGACTCCAAATAATCAAAACAAACAAGATGTCTTTCTACCATGAGACATGTGCTTATACCTTGATTGTGGGGCAACTTTCTTGGATATTGCGATATCCATTTAGGTGGTAAAATACAGATGGCACTTTCATGACTAGTAGACTACTTACTTGAGCAAACATAAAATCAGGTTAATATCACTTTGCATCCACGTTGTTCAGGATTAAAAAATAATGCTGCATCGTGAGGTAAAAGATCGCCTACATAGCGTCACGCTCTTCACCAAGCCAACATCTTTTTTTGCGCGTAAATTACTATGCGAGTTGGTCATGTGATGTTGGATTTCGTCATAACTAGATTTAGAGAGGGGGATGTAAACAACATTGAAAGGAGTATTGTGGGAGCAGCAATGTACCGTTGCCAGCGTGTATCTCTCTCATAGAAGATGTTAGACGGTGGCATGAAGGTGCAGATTCTATGCTTAAGAATACTCGACACTATACGGCCAACGTTTGGGGGAAGCTAGAGAGGGCGTCTCGACCACCGGGCTGAGCAAAGTACGGGTTTATCTCGACTTTCTCTCGGTAAAACTCTTTTTCAATGATTTCAGAAATGCAGCAGAACCAAATCCCACTCAGCGCTAGTCTGGAATCCAGCTTCCAGAGAAGTGTTCACGGGATTTTGCCGTCAACGCCCGCTAGTAGTCCTGTGTCAGAAAAACCTTTTCACTACACGTAAGTCAAGTGGGCATTTGATTCTGTGAGTAAGAAATAGGCTTTGTTTGACTCATACTGAGTATTAGTCCTAGTTGTTGTTGTTTTTTGACTGTCAGGGATAAAATGTCTAGTGATTGCTTAAAATCTCTTGGCTAATATATTCCCATTAGGCATCCTTATATTGGGTTCCTCTGAGACATAATGCATGGTGGTAATGAAAATGGCTTAACATTTTGTTAGAATTGGGTGCCTTCAGTATTGCCAAGTACTGATGACCTGATCAATACTCTGTTGTTGTAGGTACTTGAAAGAGTTTCGTGTGGAGCAGTGTAAGGCATTTCTTCAGCACAAATGTAACCAGCACAGACCATTTACCTGTTTCCACTGGCACTTCATGAACCAGCGACGGAGGAGACCCATCAAGAGAAGAGAAGGAACGTTCAACTATAGTCCTGATGTATATTGTACTTTTTACGATGAAACAACCGGGATTTGCCCTAATGGGGATGAGTAAGTGATGCGTGAGTACTAGTCCATAAGAAAGCAAGAGGGGAAGCAGTGGTAGGGCATTTTTTTGTTCAGTGGTAGGACGTTAATAAGCATTGCACAATAAAGAGATAGAGAAAAGGCTAATAAGGAAAAATAAAAGCGGAACTATTGTACTTAACTGCTTGAACAAGCCAAAATGTAGTTAGTTATTAATTAAACATTTTTTTTTTTTTTGCTTTTTTTTTTTTTTGCATTTTTTTAGCCGTACAAGTCTTAATGAATTGGCTCAGCTGTTATGGCTGGTTGAGAATTTCTGGTTCCTTTTGATGATCTTGTTCACACGAGTGTTCCTCTCCCCCTAAGCTTCACTGTGTTTGAGCACATGACTTTAACTTCTACACACAGCCACTTCCAGCAGTATCCATGCTCTGCCAATATCTGGGAACTTGCTTAGCCTTCTTCCTGTGTCAGATGCATGCACTGAGAGAGAGAGAGAGCCAAGTTGTTAATACTGTATTACTGTACTTTATAGTGATTCTGAACTTTTGAATTTGTATGTTCTCAAAGGTCTACTATAAAACCTTAGAACCTTAGTGATCCAGACCTTTAAGATGTAGTATTTTTAAATCTATTATTTGGTCAAGTTTATTAAGAGGGATACCATTAAGCTATAGTGCCCAGATAAGAGGTTTTATAGTACTCTAGGCTTTAATCAATATCAATTCTTCATTTACTTTACCATTCACTCGTTTACTCATTCCTTCGTTAATCTATGTGATGTTATTAGATGTCCGTATTTACATCGCACTGCCGGAGACACCGAGAGACGCTATCACCTCAGATACTACAAGACTAGCACGTGTGTGTACGAGACAGATGCCAGAGGCTACTGTGTCAAGAACGGTCCTCACTGTGCTTTCGCCCATGGTCCTAATGACCTTCGACCACCAGTGTATGACATGCGGGAGCTGCAAGGGGTGGGGTGTTTGGAAGACGAGGAGGGAAGGTTAGTGTCGTCTCTGGTGGGAAGCTTGGAGAAGGAGAGAGGCGTGTTAGTGGATGACCCAAGATGGCAAGGTTAGTGGCAGCCAACTTCATTCACTTTGTTATAACGTGCTCCTTCCCCTTCCCATCTAAGGCAATCATTGAAGTGGGTGGTACTTAATGTTTATCAAGCATCTTCTTTATCAACCCTTCCCTGGTCTATTCTGGTGGTTCCATTTTGTGGGTGTGGCCTATTGTTGTTATTATCAGTGGTGTTGGTGGGTGACCCACCTTCTTAATGCTATATGATAGAGTATCAATTTTGTGCCAGGTCAGCTCTTGGGACAAATCATGTGACTAGCATGTGATTTCAGAGACTGCTGTAAGCTTAGCTCCTGGAAGATACTTTGGAGGGTGGTTTGAAGTCCTTTTTTTGCAGGTAGTGTAATTTTTGTGATATTTACTGGTATATGTGTTGAAGAGGCCTCCTGGTTTAGTGATGTCAAATGTTGTCGACTGATTGAAAGTTCTCTCAATGAGACAGCATTCAAGATGATGGTTGAGTGGCCGTGTTTTGAATACGTTGGAAAATTTGGTGTCGTATTATGTAACTTGAGAGCTCTAATAGGATTGGGTTTGGCAGACCTGTGTGCCTGCCATGTGTGTGTGTGTAGATGTAGTGGATCACTGTGTGTGAGTGTTGGCATAGGGGAGTGAAACACAGCTGAACTAGACATCTGTTAGGTGTTAAACTCTTTGTTGTTTGGGTATCATAGATGATGAGTTTTTTATTTAGGGGTGGGTCATAACGAGCTATGCTTGTGACCTGGAGTGTGTATCTGATGTCTGAACGTATGAGTTTGATCCATCTTGGGAAAGGGGAGAATAGATTTTATTTTTTGCTGGGAAATGAGAATATAGAATACCATTTCTCTCGTGTTTTTTTTTGTTTACTTGGAAATGTTGTTGTTGTTGTTGTGTGTGTGTGTGTGTGTGTGTGTGTGTGTGTGTGTGTAAAAGGGGCAGGACGTGTGCTAGTAAGATCCTGGGGAGCGAAACAGGACAATGTATGTTTGTGGGTGTAGGCATAGTTGTTATGTGGGGTTGTGTGTGTGTGTGTGTGCTCGTGTGGAGTGCATATGGTGTGTGCATGGTATGGTATGTATGTCTCTGAAGTTTGTTTTCCTGCTGTGGGCTTCATGGAATCCACTAAATATCACCACACTGGCACTGGCAACACGCATTATTTAAACTCAATTTGTACTTCTAATTGAAGCTTGGGTGCTGATGTAAAAATTCACATAAGGAGGTGTGGCACTTCACACCCTCACACTCAGACTACTATTAATGGAGTCCATTAGTGTGTATGTGTGTGTGTTCACACAGTCAAAAGGAGCAACAGATCCTGAGGGCATGGTGCACTTGGTGTGACCAAGTCTGAGTGTGGGGCTGGAGTGTTGGTCCCAGTATGGGAGTGTGAACCTTTTGATGGGGTTCTTGTGGCCTGGGTTGTTGGTGAGCTAATGTAAGCTAATGAATGAAGTGACTCCAGAGTTGAGAGGTTATAGCCTTGTGCAAGATCACACACACACGCACGCACGCACAGCGGTCGCGCTAGTTCTGGCTGCATCTGGTTAGTTAGATGACTAGATACTTTTATCCGTCCAAGTTTGATGGTGGAGCGGACGAGGTTGGTCTTGGTGACAAACCTTTTCTCTGCAAGGGGTGTTGCAACTCCTCAGTACTCAGTACTGGGATGGAGTAGGAGGTCCTACACCTGTGTTCCCCCTCCCCTCTCTTTTACATCTCTATTTTTCCATCGATATCTTGGATATAAACCTGCCATGAGTAATTGGTGATGATCCTGTCATTAAAACTTCTTTAAGCTACAGTGTTGTTATTTATATTTTTGTTGTGATTGTAAATTTCTAGAATCTAGTTTTGTTCTGACGTACTACAAGACCGAGCCTTGTAAGAGACCTCCAAGGCTGTGCAGACAGGGCTATGCCTGCCCTTTCTACCACAACAACAAAGACAGGAGAAGAACGCCAAAGAAATTCAAATATCGGTAAGTTTATGTAACCTTGTGTGTATATTTATTTCTGTGTGTTAGTGTAAGTGTGTTGTTTGAGAAAGTGCGTGGGTGTGTTTAATTAATTGAACGTGGGCGTAGATGTTTATGTGTGTATGATTCTATGAGTATTGAGTATCTAGTTGTGTGAGTATGTTTGTGCATGTGTATTTGTCTTTCATAAATGACTGGGAGAAACCCTAGCTGATTCTCTTTCCTCGATTGTTATTGAACTCTTTAAAATCTCGCTCTTCCTGAAAGCGTTTGGGACATTTTTGAGTGTGTTTGAAAGTCCTGAATGAAAATAAGATGGTAGTGGCCGGGGAGGAGGTTGACATCTCTCAATAGGGAGTGGAGAGAGTGACCTCAGTTAGTGTGGATGATACATATATGTATAGTGGAACCACGTGGAGTGTAGGCTATGTTTGGGCATTTGCTCTAGTTTTTGGTTGAGTTTGAGGCTGCTATAGGTATGGCTTACATGCTGCTGGTCATGTCGTGACACACATTTGCTTTTACTGAGGCTAGTGGTTTTAATGTGGTAATCCTTCGATATCTTGCTTTATCCTAGACATTTGTGTGTATGTGTGTGTGTGTGTGTGTGTGACATCAGCTTGCATATTGAAAGTGCTTTATTCTTCTGAAGTATTAGAAACGTAAGAATTAGTTATAAATGTCAACTTGTGAAATTACTATTAGCTATTTCCTTTCTGTGCTTTCATTTCAAAGTCATTGATCATTAGTTAGTGTTGTTGGTCTTCGTGGGCGTCAAATCTGTAGTTTGTGTGTGTGAAATAGAGACAAGAAAGTTTATTAGCCTGGAAACAGTCATAGTTAGTGTCATAAGGGGAGGGTGGGACGTTGTATCATAGGGAAAGAGAGCGGGGTATTATCTAAGGAGGAGGGCGGGGCATTATCTTAGGGAGGAGGGCGGGGCATTAGTGTTACAGGGAGGTGGGCAGGGCACTGCTGGGGAAAGATTAGAAATGCTTTATGCAGTTCTTAATTCCATGCACTAATGAAAGGGTTATTGTGATTATAAATGGTGCATCAATGACAACTTCAAAGGTCCAAGGTTAGGAAGAGTTGCAGTCAATCCACGATAGGTCTGTGTGGGTGTATGTGTGCATGTGTTTATCTGGGCAGGTGTGTGCTGGCTATCGTTGGACTGACGGATTGGTTGATTACAAGACAAGCCCATTAAGGCAGTTTTACCCTCTGCACCTGAGCATTGCTTGTCCTCTGTTGTTGAAGATGTTTATTCTATGATATTTATTCTGTTTCCCCTCCCTCTCCCAGCTCCACCCCGTGCCCCAACGTGAAACTCAACGATGAGTGGGGAGACCCAGCCAACTGTGAGCAAGGAGATCTCTGCAGTTACTGCCACACTCGCACAGAGCAGCAGTTCCATCCTGAGATTTACAAGTCCACGAAGTGCAACGACGTCCAGCAAACAGGCTACTGCCCCAGAGGACCTTTCTGCGCATTCGCTCATGATGAGAGTAAGTGTGTGTGTGTGTGTTTGTGTGTGTGTGTGCGAGGGTGTAATTAATAAACTAGTGTCATTTTGAAAGTTGGTCCAAAGTGAAGTCGTAGTCCCGGGGAACTAATTGGATTCAATTAGTGCTGTAGCGTGAATTCACAGCGCATGCTACTGGTGAGTCAGTTGGTCATTGAGCACACTGAGGGACTCCTGGATGTGCTGGTTTTCTGGCTACAGCAATGGCTTGTGGTTGGCAGACTCACCACATCAGGTCCTCCTTCCCTCTTACATCTCATTTGCACTCTAAAGGATTGCTGAGTTGATTGTTGAGAAATAAATCACAGGAAATGAGTGCAACCTTTTATTAGTCTGTGTTCCTCAGATTGACTGCCACTAATAATTATAGTAAGCAGCTTAATGTCTTACATGCTGTACATGCTGTCTGGAGTGAATTAGGAGGCTGAAGATGATGGTATCATTAGACTTGTGGTGATTCAAGGTTTGACATGGTCAACCAAGGTTCCTATGGTGGCAGGTTGACCTGATGATGATGATGATGATGATGATGGTGGTGGTGGTGATGATGATGATGGTGGTGGTGATGATGGTGGTGGTGATGATGATAATGATAGCTAACAGCACTCTGTAATCCTAATGTAGGATTTTCCAGGAAACGCTAACTTGCCTCCATGGTGGGTGTGTCAGTCCAAACCTTTTCTAGTTAGCTGTTATAATTACCATCGTCATTTCAGGTGTATCTTCTGCTGTGAAGATATATGAGCCCCCCAAGGGTGATTAGCTCTGCTGTATTTATCAGAGGAGGATGGCACAAAGGCTGAAATGGTTTACTGTGAATTGAAATGCATTTTTTTAAATGAATATAAACATTCTAACATACAATGACAGGACAACAATAGGACTTCAAAATTGAAATTTCTGGGACCATTTGAAGGTTCAGGAAGTTTAGCCACACAAAAGAAACTGGCTTAAAAATTTAGGGCCTTACGTTTCAGAACTAAATGACTTACTTGGGACAGTCGGAAGATGAGTTGAATGTTCTCGGTTGAAGTGAAGAATGCCCCTCTCCCCCCCCCCCCCCCAAAAATAAAAAAATTTAGAAGTGATCGTTGAAATAGTAATAATAACACAACTAATAATAGGGAAAAAATGATTAAATTATTCCAAGTGGTTCACTGCTTGTAAAACAATAAAGTTTATAGAGTAACACACCTTCTCCCTAGGTATGCCAAAAATTTCATGCCCCCCCCCCCCAAACAAACAATTCTGAATGAATCCTTGTATGATGCGAAATCTGCTCTGACTCTAAATATCCTATCAGTCTAGCATAGCAATGAACCTATATGACATCATTGTTGTTGTTGTTGTTATTGTATTGCAGAGGAGTTGACTTCCCCGCGGGACCTGACTGACGAGCCAATGTTGAACACGCCTAGTTCTAGCCCAGTAGCAGTAAGTCCACTACATGTGTAGTCACAAGAATGTACAGTTTAAATCTTGGGATGTGTACATATCTACTTACATGATCAGATAAATGTTCAGGAGCTCACTGGTTCTAGGTATACGTATGTAATCATGATGAAATTACAATTTTCCCCTCAGTTTGCATGTGTAAGAGAATTCTAGTAGTCGGTCTGTCAGTCAATTCTGGAGTTGAAATAGGAAGACGGCAGATCTTATCATTGACAGTACTAGACAATTTCCACTTTTTTTTTCTTTTTATACTATTCCAGCACAAAGCAGATGCTTTGCTCTGAGTAACTTACCATACTCGTACTTATCACATCATCATAATGACATGGTCTTCCTGCTGTTATTGTAGAGCTTATTATTTGTGGCACTAAGACTACTTTTGTTGTGAAGTTTTCTGGTGATTAAAGCTTTGTTTTGGGAAGAAGCTGAGAGTTTGCAATGCCTACTTCCCATCCATCATGGTTGTCTCTGTAGTCACTTCATTTAGTCATCATAATTTTATGAAATACTTCTTCCCCCCCCTTTGTTGAATTTGCCCATAAGCTGTATTAATGCTTTTGGAGTGTCTGGGAAGACAGAAGTGTAGGTTGTCATTAGCAGCAGGAGACTAATGTACAGTGCACACCAGGTGTGCACCTCAGAGTTTAATTGCCATTGAGTTATAATGTAGAAGTGCAGCAGAATGGGAGGAAAATGGCGGTGTAATGACCCAATTTGTGAACTTGTTTGTCATCATTAATAAAGAGAGAACTTACAAACAACATATCCTTATATTTTATCTAATTATAGTCGAGCGTTAATGGACATGTGTCCACTCTGAGAGGATGCGTCAATGTCACTTCGTCTAATAAGAAATTGCTTTTAATGCAGCTGAACTATATACATATATATTATTTATGGATATTTTTCCTCGAGTATTTCCACATTATGCAAGCGTTTAATATTCTCCTATACTGAACGCTCCAACGCACCTGTGCGTAGTTCTAGACAACGGTGTTTCTAGATGTATATAGCAAAGTTACTTTGGAAAAATGTCTAATGTACAATAAACAATTTATTACTCATTGTACAATATGGGGATGACATTTCCCTCCACGCTTGTATTTTCACTTGCCTTTGGCTCGTGAAAATACAGCGCGTGCTCTTGAAATATCTCCCCATATTGTACGATGACTCGTACATTTAGTTTATATTATATTGTAGAAATTTCTTTTTTGTGTAAGACTATAGAAATCGAATAATAGACCATTTAAGCCACAAAGTATTTGCTGAGTATTAATTCATGTTATGGCTTCCTGCATTCAGTTGAGCTCTCTTATAGCTATAGTGTGTCTCTGTGCTGCCCAGGAGTACGCCATGTTGCCGGGAAATGTGGCACAATGGCACAGTGTTGTGTAACTGGGGAAGGGGGGGGGGGGGAGATTGTATATTGGGTGTGTGGCAAGTGTGACGCAACACACAGCAAACCCTCACCAGTTCTGAATCTTAAATTATATGGGGAAATTGCTGACTGAGCGAAACTGCAACAGAAGTGTTGAAAGTTTAACGTAAGAAACTTGACCAATGCTTGAGGAGGTTCCGACCCCCCACCACTGCAACTGCCAGTCACTATTTTATTCCATAGACTTTATTTTATTTAGAGTTGAATTATCCTGTCAGTACTATACCTGTAGTGAATGGTGTATTAACATTGTTGTTGTTTTTATTTGTTTGTGTATATCAGTCCACTGCAGGTCTATTGGACAGTGGAGGAGGGGGGAGTGGTGTTGCTGGTGGTAGTAGTGGAGGTGTGGGGGTTGTGCTGGGTCTAATGTCTCAGTATGCCCAACAACAGCAACTATCTAGCCCAGCACCTCTCCAGTACTCTAGCTTCCAGCAGAGCAACACTTTTCTGAAGGGTTCACTCTTCTCCCCGTCTTCTTCTTCAGCGTCATCCTGTACGGCTGTGCCCACATCCGTATCCTCCTCCTCGTACTCCCCTCCTTTTACCAAATCTCTCCCCCAGCCTATCAGCAGACCTGAGAGAGTGGGAAGTGCCTCCTCTGAAGGATTTCAACGGGCGCCAGGCGCAGAGGTCAAGAGTAGGAGTCTAGAAGAGGATAGTCAAATTCAGGTGTGTGTGTGTGTGCATGTGTGTGTGTGTGTGCATGTGTGTGTGTGCATAGCTGAATATTTGAGCTATGATTGTCGGTGTGTTGAACAGACTCCGTAGTAAGCTAAATTTTCAGGTGGATGATTACGATACAAAATTCACCATTGTCACCTGCTCTCTCTCTCTCCCCCAAACTGAACACGGTTTCATACTTTGACTAAGTTTCTATTTCTCACCCTGACTGACTAACTGACCGACCGACCCACCGACCGACCGACCCACCGACCGACTGACCCACCGACCCACCCACCGACCGACCGACTCCTTGGCTATTGAAACTAATCATTGGGCGTTGGAATGCAACTTGAGAGTCAGTGAATAGAATTACCTCTGATGACTACTCCTATTCAAATGTTGTTTTGACACACATGACCTCAGGCAGACCCTACTCTGTGTGTGTGTGTGTGTGTGTGTGTGTGTGTGTGTGTGTGTGTGTGTGTGTGTGTGTGTGTGTGTGTGTGTGTGTGTGTGTGTGTGTGTGTGTGTGTGTGCGTGTGGTGTTGTGGTGGTGTCTTTGACTCAGAGCCTGTACTGTAGGTCCTGAGTTCAAGCTCCACTCTGGCAACTTTCCATCTAGTTTTTTTCTTTTTCTTCCTCTGCCTCCCACCAGCCCCACCAATCCGCCCAGCTGTGATTGGGGACCTGGCATTTGTTGGGGTGCAAATTCAAGGCCTTTGCTCATGAAACAGCAATGGTCCAGGTGGGACTTCAGGTGCCCACACCACTTGCTGTGAGGAAAGGCCTGTTCTCCTGTGAGTTCCTAGTTCGACTCCAGGAGCTTTGCTTGCACGGCTCACAGTGCCTGCTTAGTGCACAGGCGTCCTGGCTCTGCCAGGTGCGCATGAATGCTAGCGGTTGCAAGAGAATGTGTGTGTGTGTGTGTGTTTTGGCTTCTTCAAGCCTCAACTTTATCTTATTGACCGTATGCATGTCTCCAAGTTTAATAGGATTTCTCGCTAGTTGGTCTAATGGAGAGAGTTGAAGTGACAAGTGTTTGGGACTTTAAAGTGTAGTGCCATTTCTCTGTGTGTGTGTGTGTGTGTGTGTGTGTGTGTGTGTGTGTGTGTGTGTGTGTGTGTGTGTTAATTCTTGCTCTATGACTCAGTATCAACAAGGAAGTGTCAGATCTTCATTCTTAGCTAACAATGCCGTGCTAATTCTTTACCGTCTTCGTTGATGTAGCTAAGGATGTGTGTTTGTCTTTCTCTGCTCCAGATGATTCTCCGAAAGCAGTTTCAGGTGATTGACAGTGACACTACTTTAGACGAGAATGAAAAGACTAAACGGAAGCAGGTCAGTATTTCACACACACACACACACACACACACACACACACACACACACACACACACGAGACACGGTACCTTACCAGTCAAGGTTTGTTGTTTGTGTTCCTATAGATCTTATGTATGAGATTGGAAGGGGTGGGGTCAGGGATGAGCCCAGAGACGACGTTCCAGTCTCACAGTCTGCCGTCTAGTGTGACGGACACGTTGGAGGCGATGGTGGGCGGTGGCTTGGACGACCTCACTCTAGAAGACATTCAAGTAGATACCAATCTCACAGACGACCAGCCCCTCCCACCAGATGTAAGTGGAGTGGGTAAATACGTAGGTGTGAATTTGTTGTTCTCTTAGTTTTTATCTTTTATTCCCCCTCTGCATTCCCTTCGCCACCACTTCCTCTTAACTCATTCTTCTCCCACAACGCCTTACGCCCCATCTCTTCTCTTCCCCTCTTCCAACTAACTCCTATCCCCCCCCCACGCGCTTTTACAAGCACACCACAGCCCTTCTATCCAACAGCCCTCCCCCGCCCCCCGGTCGCCCCTAACACTTATAATTTGTTTAAATCAAAATTTAATCCTCATGAACAAATACTTTCATTTAATTATTTTTGTGGGAGCTAAAACCAGAGCAGATTCTGAACCAGAGCAGATTCTGAACCTGAGCAGATTCTGAACTGGAGCAGATCTAATTCCAGCTGGTTCAAGTGGCTCTTTACTTAAGTCCTCCATGGCGACATTCTACAAGTTCCACTGAGTGTATGTAGTCGTCTGTAATTGCACGTGTGGCATAACTATCGAGCTTTCGACTGTGAAATTAATTGGCAAAAGGATTCTCCGGGTTGCTAAGTTAGTGTCATGACTTTGGTCTCTGAAGCTGGTCTGATTGATTGAAGTGTTTTAGAGTTGTATCTTCTGGTATTTTTTTTATCATGCGATGCAAATTCTTCACAACTATCTGCTTCAACTCATTGTTGTATGGTAGGTTCAGCAACAGGTAATGTACAGTACAGGATGAGATGTACTGAGAGGGCGTGGCAGTGCATTTGTACATAACAAGTACAGTATTTTATGTTGCAGTGATCAAGTGAATTATTTAGTACTGGTTATCAGTAAGTTTTGCCTTTCCTGATAATGCATTCCTGTGCATTGTATGAAGCGATTATTGTTTCACTAAAAGATAATGTAAACACTGGACTGGAAAACTTTTAAGTTATTGGTATTGTGTCCAGCAGACTAACAGTAATACTGCACTGTTAGGTTTCAATAGTAGTGAAGAATTAGGACTGACAGAGTGTCCTGTGAAAGATTATGCCAACTCTGATAAGTGTACTAAGTTTAAAAGTTATTTAGCGAAGCATGTGGTAACAAAGCTGTGGCCTGTCCACATGTGAGCCTTGGCATAACTTCTATTCCTTCCTCCCAAGTGTCCTGGCATTAGCTTCCATTCCTACACCTGGAAGTCACCTTACTAGGACAAAGGTCAGGTCTAATTTCATTTCTACAGGACAGATGTCCAATCAGCTGGTACTGTTTAACACTCAGATATTGAGTGAAACTTTATTTTCTTAAGTATGTAGCAAGCAGATAGCCGGTATTCTGTGTGGATATGTTTTAGCATGTATTCATGGTGTGTGTGTGTGTGTGTGTGTGTGTGTGTGTGTGTGTGTTAGCAGCTGTATGGAGGAGGAGGTAGTAACCTGTTGGGCAGGTCTCCAGTGGCTCAGAGTTTCATGCAGAGTTTTGGTTCTACTGGTGCAGGAGGTCCGTCTTCATCGACTGCTGGGACCTATCCCTACTCCACCCCTCTGGGACCTTTGTCCCCATACTCTGGGGCCACGTCATCGGTGAGTGGAAGGACGTGTGGTTTTTTCTGCATGGAAAACAATTTAGTGAAATGTCAGATTTCTTAATTCTCAAATGGGTTGGGTTAACAGTATTTTAGAGCTGAAAGTAATATGCTTGCATGCCAAAAATGATCATTACCAGTTCATATTTTCTATATTGGTCAGTTTGAAATTTAAGGGATTCATCCTTCTGACTGTCAGTGACAGTGCCACTTGCCATGTAACTAAGTGTACCACCTCATTCCGTTATGTATTAACAGTGTCCAAATTACTATACACATGGTTCAAGTGTGTGTGTGTATGTGTGTGCATGTGCAGAGTGCCAGCCCCTTTCAACATGTCCAAATGGTAGGTCCAGGTGTCGGATTTGGCCCCACCTCCCCACTCCCCCGCTCCTCTTCCCCATCCCTCTTCTACTCTTCACAGGCAACTGGTCAGCAGCAGCAACAACAACAGCATCACCATTATCCTGGATCAGTTAGAATGCCTCCATCTCCAACTAAACCATCTCCTATGGTAAGAACTGAATTGTTTCCGTAAAGGACTGGCTGGCTGGTATGGCATTGATGGCTGGTATGGGCATTGATGGCTGGTATGGCATTGATGGCCAGTGGTCCCTGCAAAGTAATATATATGTATATTTATCAGTCTATGCAAGGATTTTACAAAGTAAATAATTGGAGAGCGAGACACTTACAGGGGTTACACAATTGAAATTCCGTGATGTTTTATTAATTTTTTTTGCTTATTTATATGGTATGTGCTACCGCTTTTTTCGCCCGCGCCACTAATTACATAAGTTGGTTAAAGTGTGTCTTGATAAAATAAAGAAATGGATCTGCTGAACAGTGAGTTGCGGGTCCAAGCTATTATTGGAACTATTGAAATTATGCCAAGGACTGTAGCTCATAGTTGGCTCTCCCCTTAAAGCTAGGCTAGCTAGTAATATTAACGAAAATGATGATAGTAATGTAAAACAAACTGGTGGGCTTTAAATAGCACAGTGATGATGAGTTAGCCAAGCAGTTCACATGTCACACTGTAGCTCAGCCCCAGTTATGAGTGCCGTACCAAAGCCGTATATAGGTGTAAGAAAACAAAAACAAAAAACAACAACAACAAATACCATAGGTTAGGCCTGAGGTCTAGCTTACAACAGTAGTAATAAACACCACTCACTCATCCCCTGCTTATGCAGATGCAGGCGGCTCTGGGTTCCCCCATAGACAAGTCTGAAGTGAGCATGCTCAAAGAGGAACTGAAGATGTCGCAAGCCAATTTGGTCAAGTGGCGCGACTCGTGGAAACAAGCCAAGCAGGCGTGTGAGGCGTGGAAGAAAGAGGCGGAGGAAATGGGTACGAAGGCTCACACAGACCGGGAGAGAATTGAAGAATTAGAGCAAGCTCTTCGGGAAGCTGAGAACAAGATGCGCATTATTCAGGCTCAGGGCCCCATCAGGGCTCTGGCAGAGAATGCTGAGCTGTCCAGACTACCGATGTCTAACTTGGAGCAGATACAGCAGTTGTTGAGGCGGGATTTGGAGCGTGTAGATGCCGTAAGTTACACAATGCAGGGGGCTTTAGTGTGTTATATAGTGAAATTTTAGGATTCTTGATGTCTGAAATGAAAAGTATCAAAGTAATTTTCATAGCAATCTAGTTTACATTTGACTAGTGATAATTTAATATCATTTGGTTAATTTCCGGCTGTTTGTTATTGTTGTTGTGTTATAGAGCATCCAGCATCGTCTGTCTCAGCTGTGTACCAAGTGTAAAGAACTTCCTCGCTGTGTTGTAGCCAAGCCTTGCAACCATCGCACTCTGTGTGAGAAGTGCTTGGAGTGGCTTGGTCCAGATCCCAAGTGTCCATATTGCAATGAACCCATTACATCAAAATCAATTGTTAGTCCATATTAGGTCAGATTTTTTTATTATTTTTATGAATCAAGATGGTGGTCTTTTTTTTCTCTTCGTGGGGGGAAACGGGACAATTCAAGAGGTGGGCTTGATTAGGAGTGGCAGCAGCTGCAATTCACAGTGAACTCTTAGTATCGTTATTTATCAAGTCATTTATTTACTAGGTCTTTTTTTTTTAATGATTTAGGTTCGTTATTTTTTTTGTTTGTTTTTTTGGTTTTGTTTTGTCTGCGTCAACTTCAGATCACCTGTTTTGGTTTATTGTAATTTTCAAATGTCATTTCCATCATGAGGTGTTCCATTGACAACCTCCTGTTATTTATTTCACTTTAGGTTATTTTTCCCTTGTTATTAAGCTCATCTTTATATCTAGCACATCAGCTGAGCAACTGTAGGCTGCAACTTGTTTTTTTGTTGTTGTTTTTTTGTTTCTTTTTCCATTGCTAGGTTTTGTTAGTGAGTGGCAGTGATTTCTGGCATTCATTATTACATTAATAAACTAATGCCCTTGGGGGCATAGGTAAACAATTTTAGCCAAACAATTACAAAAAAAAAATGTCATTTTATTTTGTGCAAATATTTTATCATTTTTGTGGGCACTTCTCAAACTTTCTAATAGTTGGTGTCTTTATTTTTCTATAGCAATACTTTTTTTTTTCCAACCTGATCATCGTCTTCAAAATTAAAAGTATCAATTAAAATGGTAATGAAATATTTTTTCTAAATATGTGCAAAAAAATTACTGTAGTTAAAATTTCAACTTATAGCTCCAGGGTATGTTATAAGGGAAAGATTTTTTAGCATGTTTAAGTCAGATAATTTAAAAGAATTTAAAAATTATAAAAAATTAAATTAAAAAAGCTACAATAACTGCTGAATGTAGTATTAGTTAGCACGCCCAGAATCCTCCGTCGATGGGCAGAGTAGCTCCAGTCACCATGGCACTTTTATCACTGAGCAAGAACACAATACAATCCACCACATCTCTCACCTCTATCACGTACACACACACACACACATACAAGTAACGGCATCACGTGATAGCTTTGCATCAGTTTCTCTTTCTACGTACCTGCAAATTGGCGCAAGGGAATCCTGCTCAGCATTGTACTTGCCTTCTGAGGGTCCGACCATCCCAACTTCCCCATCTCCGTCATGACGACAGTAGGGTTCACTGCGTTCACTCGAATCTAACGCAACACAAGTGATTATAACTCACCAATACCATACATAACTGACTGACAGATAGACATGTCATACATGCATACATACATGCATACATACATGCATACATACACACATACATACCTTTTGTGGGCCCAATTCCTGAGCCATCATCTTTGTGAGCATGTCAATGCTGGCCTTAGAGATACCTACAGGAGAGGGTGAATAAACATACACCCCCATTTCCTTAAATCCAGGTGCGGTCTGATGTACGTATCTGTGTGTATACTCACAGTACACAGTATGTAGAGGTAAAGCTCTCTGAGACGCTTGACTAGAAATGTTGACAATGGAGCCTCCTTCTTCTCTGGACAGCATGTCCTTCACAACACACTGAGCGACAAACAGAGCAGCTTTTACATTTACATCCATCACCCTACACACACACACACACACACACACACACACACACAACAACAACAACACATTGGATGATGCTGTCCCTATCCATGGTAATAGGTGTGGCCTGACCTGTCGTATTCCTCCGTCGTGATGTCTGTGAAGGCCTTCATGTGGCCCAATGCCGCATTGTTCACCAACATGTGAAAGGGGCGGAGCTTCTCCAGCTCATTTCTCACCACTTCTGTTTCAGACACGTCCACACACAACGTGGTGATTCCAGGAACCTGGACATGGGTCATGTGACTACCAGATCTCATGTGACTAATCACTGTGCCAGATTGTATGATCAACCAGGTGAGATGTGACAAATGGCAATATCAGGATTTATAAACAATGTAACAGTTCACTCAGACGAGAAGTTTGACACACTTACTTCAAATAGAGAGTAGAGGCTGGTGATGGTGATTGTGATAATGAAATTGATGAAGAAGCGATACCTTACCTCATTTTTCAATGAGTCCAGATCAGCTTGAGTCCTGCTCAGAGCAATAACATGACCTCCATGCTTAGCAACTGCCACACAGGTTGCTCGTCCTATTCCTGTGGACAAGGCACTGATTAATCTAAAGGTTCAGATGAGCTGGGCCATTGTTAGTGAGGTATGCAAGATAAGTAAAGTAAGGTGGTTCTATAGCAGCTAGAAAGTGGGCGTGGCTATACACACTCTTACCTTTTCCAGCCCCAGTTATAAGTACCCTCTTGCCGCTAAAGTCATAGGCACTCTCAGCCATCCTCTATTAGTCTCGCGTGTGAAGTATGAACAAAAAAAAGTAAGCGAGATGCCTTCGGTAAAGGGTCAACAAAAATTAAAACAAATCTTTTATTGTTAGCGACCATTTACCAGTCCTATTCCAGCAACACAACAATGGCAACAAAGAATCCATTTACTACTAAGACTAGAGCGAGATTCGCTTCCCGCAAAAGCACCCCGGCTGCCAAAAGGGCAAAAATTAATGAAGAGTCATATGAACTGGTAGGTAAGTTTTTATGAAAATTATTGTTCGTGGATTACTGTGTTTTCCCCCTCAGCTGCTTGTCCCACCCTACAAGGGCTCCCGAATTATGTGCTCCTTTACATCATGAACTTGCTCACTGTTCAGTCCCTTTACTATTTGTCTTTGGCCTGTCGTCGCTTTTATCAGCTCAGTCAGGATAGATCTGTCTGGGAGGATGTAGAGATAACCCAAAAGTCTTTGGGCAGAAGAATTGATATTGTGAAACTCAAAAAGTTCATTAAAGTGCGTCTGCCATTTACCCTGACTAGAGTGGTGATCGAGGAGATGTTTCCCAAGAAGCCAACACTCACAGAAGCTACTCTGGACTTGTTGTTCAATACCTGCCCCAACATCAAGACCATTGTTGTGATCAGAGGAGACTTCTCAAAGGTGAGAAGCTAGTTGGTACAGGGTCTGCACTCACAAGGCTTGCCAGGCTTATACCAGTATGTACTAGCAGGCAGGTGAGCTGATAATGCTCCTTCAATGGTAAGAAGCCACCACCACATTTAAAGTGCACCTGATGAGCCATAGTTATGAGTATTTACCTGTGTTTCCGTGGCAGTAATATAATTATCCTCCTTTTTTAGATTAGTGCCAGTTGTTTGTTGTTCAAGTCTCTGCCCTTGAGGCACGTGACACTGAAGGATTGCTTGATGAAGATGGACTGGATGTCCGCTACCAGTCCTTCTTGGCCACGCCTCCAATCCCTCAGTCTCTGCGGGTCTTCCAAGACTAATGACAGGGACCTCCTCTACATAGCAACTCACAGAAGATGGAAAAAATTCCTGAAGTAAGTAAATCATGGTTGGGTATTGAGCGCAAGTGAATGACCTTTTACCCAATACTGTATTACGTAACTGTTTCCTAATTCTCTTTAATTCACTATGTTCTGTTTCAGACAGTTGAATTTGAATGGCTGCTACAGACTCACTGTGGATGCCATTGCCCAGGCATGTGTAGCTCTGACAGGACTTGGAATGGTGGATATCTCTGGCACACATCACAGCTCAGAGCAGCTCAAAAACAAACTCAAGGAGCTGAAAGTAGCCCGCCCCAACTTGCTCATCCACTGCAATGCATCGTCATGACCACCTCCTCCTTTACAGCAATACATCTCACTTAAACACAGAATGTATAATTATTTTTATCCCATGGAGATGAGAAAACTACAACTTCCGTATATTTTCTCTCCCTCTTCCTTTATTATGAAGCATGTTGGCAATGTAATATAAATTTCTTTCATGACAAAAATGCTGAAAACTGGTGTGACATTGAAAATGTTGAATATATTAATCAAATTGTTTGCCAATTGGTGAGTTTTACAAGTTGTGTCAATGAGTAATGGCACGCTTGTCTTCGCTGAGAGCTCCAACCTTCTTGGGTAGCTTCTTGCTACTGTTGTCTTCCAGATCTTTGGCCTTGTAGTAGTGAGGAGCAACTTCCAGTAGCCACGGGTTCTCTATCTCGATAATCTGTCACATTAACAATAGCATCAGGATTTATTTCATACACCTCCATGATTAGCTCACACACACACACACACATACACTCCTCACCTGTCTCATGTATTCCTTGGTTGTCAGCACAAGTTCGAAGTACACGACCCATTTAGGCAGTTCATTGAACAGACTGCTGTTAGGATGAATATATACTGTCTACACACACACACACATTTTGGGAAATTTCCAAATCTACAACTTGAAGTGACAGTGCTATACAGTAATGCTGATACATGATGAGCTATAGCTAATGTTAGCAAATACACACACACCAATCAAAGATAGCTAGCTCATACTCGACATTCTAACTAGTCACATGCGAGCAATCTAATTGAAATGTTACAAATCATCAACTCAAAGTGCCAATGGTTCACACCAACTAGTGCTTTATTCAAAGCAAACGACTTCACACGAGGCAAGATTTTACCTGCTGGTGTTTGACTGACTTGTACACACCCCCTTTAGACAGCCTGGCTGTGTGGTAGAAGAAACCAGCAGTGACAGCCTGCACAAAGTAAATAGTGATGACTAAATCCACCAGCTCCAGTACTGTAGCTACAAGTTGTGAGTACCTTTCTAATGGCCACACTGTCTGATATGTTGGAAGCCAGGTCTATCTCTACTCTCTCCATGAGGGCCTCCAACTGATCTCTGACATCACGAGCACGCTTCATAGATCTGACACACACACACACATTCATACACAATATCCATGCTCCACAGCTAAAGGAGATGCATATCTTTTAAAAAAACATGGAATCATAAGGACAGAGAGGAATGAGAACCAAGTAAACGATTGGTCCAAGTATCCACACCTTACCTACATGTACCTTACTTACCTGTGCTGAATAAAGTTATCGAAACACCACTGCATGGAATAGTCAGTCTCCACCCACTGCAACACACACACACACACACAATCCCAACACAATTGCCAACTTTAGTAAAGGTATATAAGGTAGAGTGCCAGATATTCGAACTTCAATTATCCGAACACTTCAGTTAACTGAACAACCAAAATCTAATAGTAGCACATGCAGACACGAAGAATTGCTTGACCACACCCCTTCATTAGTGTCCATATAATACATTTTCTGTCCCAATGTGTTCAGATAACTGACATTCTACTGTACAACCACACCCACACACCTCATTGTAGACATTAAGTAAAGAAAGGTGGTCTCCGCCAGGTCTAAAGAAGTTGGCACGGGCATTGTCAGCAAAAACAATGCGGTCCTTTGGTCGGTAGAAGATGGCATTGTTGACGGACAACATGGCGGCTATAGTGAGGATCTCTTCACTGCACTTGTACCTGGTGCACACAAAACAATCTGAACTAATGTATAGTTGGTAAGGATAGCCAAACTCACTTGTCAGAGGCAACTAGCATCTTAGACATCATAGGGTCTATTGGAAACTCAGCCATACGCCGCCCAAGCTACAAAGATAAAGCTGAATGTGAGATAGCTCTATTGAATAGTTTGGATAGACAATAACACAAACAACAACAATAACAACCTGTCTTACAGTGGTGAGCTCCCCCATGTGGTTGAGTGCCCCGAGGGCATAGAGCTGCTCCAGGGCTAAAATGAGAGTCTCTGGAGGGGGCGGGTCCATGAAGTCGAAGTGAATGAGATCATTGATGCCCAGACTCTTGAGGAGGAGAACTACATTCCCGAGATTAGTCCGCTGGATCTGCACGAGACAGAGATACAACAAATAAATAAACATAAAAAACCAATCAATCAGTAAGTCAATAAATAAATATAATCAATCAGTTAATAAGTAATTACACATTATCCCAACTAATGGGGGTTGGGGTGTTGGTGAAATCAAGTGTTTCATATAATCTCTTGATAAAAGAATGTTTCTCTTCCTATTAGCCCTTTCAGCCAAATCAGAAGATACTCGCTTCGGCAACGTGAACCTAAATAGCCGTAAATAAACGTGCGTGCAGTCTTTTTTCTTGTTCGGTTAATTATAAGTTTTGAATGATAGTCCGGCTAATTGACATTCCACTGTACATATAAAATAAATCAATTAAATCAATAATAAATAAGTAAATAATAAATTAAGTGAATGAATAATAAATGAAATAAATAAATAAATAAACATTGTAAAATGTAAATATATCTGAACACACACACACATACATACACACATACACACACACCTCTGGTATAGTAGCTGCCTCCATCTCATTGTTGAAAGCCCAGGCTGTAAACAGTCTAAAACACTTTCCTGCTGCCACCCTGCCTGCTCTACCTGCACGCTGGTTAGCAGACGCCTACAACATTACCAAACTTAATAACACACGCACACACACACACACACAATGATATTAGGTGACTACAAACACACTCGTTTGAAATGCACAGTACTAATACGTGGGTGGGGTCACAGGACGGCACATTATATTAACCACACCCCTAATTCACTCACTCGTGAGCACGGCACAACCACCAGTGACTCCATCCCAGTACGAGGGTTGTAAGAGTTCATCTTGCAGAAGCCTGGGTCTATGACATAGATGATGCCATCGATAGTGAGAGAAGTTTCAGCAATATTAGTAGCCAGTATCACCTGAGAGAGAGAGAGGGTGACGGTCACATGACAGTCACATGTACCAATTAAAAAATAAATCACACAATTACTCACCTTCCTTGCCCCAGGAGGAGTGGGTTCGAATATTTTGACTTGCATGTCTGACGGCAGATTGGCGTATATTGGTAGTAGTATTAGCTCTCCTATTTTGGACCCCAGCTTGGACGTCCGCTCCTGAGGGAGAAAACCAGTTGCAAATATATTAGGCGTAAATAAAACTATTAGCAGAATACAAGCAACAAAACAACAATAGTTAATAAAATAAAAATTTCTAAACAAATTTTATTACACATTTAGTTTAACAGAGACATAGTTTTAGAGCTACCAGGTGTGCTGGCTGTCCATGCTGTGTGCAAATCACCCTCCATGATATAATCAACAGTAAGCATACCCTCCAGAAATCTTGCTATTTACATTGTGTTATTATATCACCATGGAGAGTTCAACCTCAATTGACCCCTGATGAGGACTTCGGCAAGAAGTTGAAACATCGGGCTAAGTTTTAATTAACAATACTGGCTGTTAGAACGAGAAAATTTGCTATTATTATAATGATTTCAGCCGAGAATGACCGAATCATTGAAAAACATTCCTAGTTTCTCAAACAAACAAAAACAAAAACAACAACAACAACAACCTTGCACCAAGGACCTACTGAGTGCTTGGTTGGTGAGTCAGATGACCTAATGCCCCCAAACAGATGAGTTAGTTACTAACTCTGCCAGGTATATGCAGTACATAGCTCATGTCTCTTCACTACGATGGAAGACTGAAGAGGTAAGTGTTGCCCGGCCATTCTCTTTAGTGACCAGTTATTAGTGTGTATATTGAAGCAACACACACACACACACACACACACACACACACACACACACACACACACATGAAAGGAGCAACTATTAACTATTTGCAAACACAGAATATAAAAGTGTGTGTAAAGTAAGGTACTTCACACATCCTCACTTCAGTGTCGAGAAGATGAAGAAAGACTCAGTATATTCTAGTGAACTCCTAATCCTACAATAGACCAACTACTGTAACTCACTTTGAGCAATTCATAGGCCGTCTCTATCTCCTCCTGGCCTGTCAGAAACACCTACACAAATAAACAAACAACATCATTATGTATTTTTTCAAACAACAACAACATGACATTGTGCATACAGATTGTAATTTGAAATGGAGAGAGAAATTAGAATCAATTCATTCATTATAATACAATAAGAACATAAGGCAAAAGGAAGCTTAAAAGTTACTATATTTAAATGTTAAGGGTGGCCGCACATAGCAACGCGCACCGCCTGTTGATCCAGACATTAATTTATTCCCCGCCAATACCCCACCATTCGATAATACACGAGCAGAAACAATCGCGTAGTAGTAGCAGAAGTATACTTGGCGAAGTTGTGGTGTCTTCAGTTTAGCTTCATGTTGTCTCATGGCTGTTTACAGCAACACTCCATACATCGTCTGAGCTCACGCGGCAATGTGCACCAGGCTGCCTCTCCTCCTGTAGCTGTTCTCCGGGTTCTGCGAACCTGAACTCAAGTGGATAGATCCACCAGGCTCGATTTCTGAGGAGCAAAGACTTCCCAAGCTGCACAGATCTAATACCTTCACCTCTGGCTATCTCCAAGAAACTGCTCTCTTCTGACTCTCTTGTTATTGTTGTATTGATGTTTGTTTACTCTTGATATAGGCGGGCTCTTATTTCAAACCAATTTTAAAAAATTGCTCGCATACTCGTAGTATGAGACATGGTTCCAAATTTTGTATCAGTTTTACTTGGAATCTAATAATGAGAACGACAATTTTTTTTACACACGGGTAAACCTAAAAAAATGAACTGCACCACAACGTGAATTTTTCAATATCTTGTAAAAATAAAAAATTGCGAATAAATCATAAAGTACAGTAGGACCTCAGTATAACGGAACTCACTTATCCGGATGACTCGGTATAACGAACGGTGCAATTTGCAAAAAATTTGCGCATGCGCACTAACCACACTGCAAAAGCAGCTGTTTTGCTCCCACCGGTCTCCATTGCTGGCATTTTCACTAACGTAATGTCTGCTTCTAAGAGAAAAATCCTAACTCTAAAGAAAAAATTGAGAGTTGTGGAGATGCGTGACAAAGGATACTCATATGCTAGAATAGCCTCAGAGTTTGGAATTGGCAAATCTACCGTTTTCGACATAGTGAAGCAAAAAGATCAGCTTACAAGTTACATTGCTGAGCGAGACACAGAGGATGGGGGTTCAAGAAAGAAAATCTGGATAGAGCTGTCTACCTATGGTTTACTCAGGAGAGATTAAAAGGTAATCCAATTAGTGGTCCAATGATTATGGAGAAGGCCAGAATCCTGCATGCTTTGATATATCCAGATATGACAGTGTGTTCCTTTAAAGCTAGTCATGGGTGGCTTCACCGATTTAAGCAATGCCATGGTATCAGACAGTTGAGTCTGCAAGGTGAATCTCTATCTGCAGATACTGGTGCTGTGGAGCCTATGCGTGAGAAATTGGCCCTGTTTATTGAAGATCATGAGCTCACTTTGAACCAAGTGTTTAATTGTGATGAAACTGGCTTGTTCGGCGTCTCTTGCCCAATAAAACCCTTGCTGGCAGGTATGAGAAGACAGCCAAAAGTTTCAAGAAACCTAAATATAGGGTTACTATTTAGCTACTGCTAATGGAACTTTTAGGCTACCCTTACTTTTGATTGGCAAATCAAAGTGTCCCAGAGCACTCAAAAATGTTAATCTCAGTGCTCTACCATTAATTTACAAGAGCCAAAAGAAAGCTTGGATGGATTCAGCAATATTTTAAGTCCTGGTTCTTTGAACATTTTGTTCCTTCTGTTGCTAGTTACTTGCGAGATAATGGTCTAAGTAGGAAGGCAGTTATAATTATGGATAATGCCCCTAGCCATCCACAATCAGATTGTTTACAATCTCCAGATGGAGCTTTTACGTGTATATTTCTACCACCTAACACCACTAGTATTTTGCAGCCAATGGACCAGGGTGCATTAGAAAATTTAAAGAGAAGGTATAAATCTGCACTGTTACAAAAATTATTGATATCTCTTGAATCTAATATTACAGCTGAGCAGTTTGTGAAATCAATAAACATTAAAGACTGCATTTACATGTGTGCTAAAGCTTGGGAAGACATCAGGTCAGAGTCACTTTCACGTGCATGGAACAAACTTTTAATATGTTCTGCTCAAGAAAGTAATAGTCTAGGACCTTCTAAGGATAGCAATGATGATGCAGAAGCTTTAGCATCCAATGATCCGGATGATGTTGGTGGTGCCATGTCAGCCCTCGGAACTGAACTGAATTTGTCTCCTGATGAGGTTCACGAATGGTTGGATGCTGATCACAATCTAGCAGAGGAATTCACAGATGAAGCAATCGCTCATTTGTGTGATCCAGAAAGCAACATTGTTGCTGAAAATTCAGACAGTGAATCCGAGCCAGAATCCTCTGCTGGTGATCTTGTGAGCCACAAAGAAGCTGTTGCTGCTTTTGATACTGCCATTAGATACCTTGAACAGCAACCAGACACAAGCAGTATTCATGTTATGCTTCTTAACAAACTGAGATCTTTTGCCATGACTGAATATTCAAAAAAATTAAAACAAAGAAAAATAACTCAATATATGACTTCCCGATCTCAAAATTAATTTTCAACTGTTTCATTATCATAACTTTAACCATATATTACCAAATACTGTACCTTTTTCTATGTACAGTAAATGTAATCTTTCTTTGCTTGTACATGTATTGTGTATAAAATTACAATTTGAAAGTCAAAATTTAATTAAACTCAATGAACCTCAGTATAACGAACATTTCACTATAACGAACACCCTGTGGTCCCAAAGTGTTCGTTATACTGAGGTCCTACTGTAATATTGAAATCGAAAATAATTCATTGTCTTACAGTAGAGTATCGGCTTGGCTAGTAGTGCACCAAATTGCGAAGCTCCAACTTACCGCACCGCTCCAAAAAAGTGCTACAAAGTTTTATAACCAGGCCCCGATGTTTCCTCCAGATTCGCTCTAAAATTAGTGAACGGCGCCTTTGGCAGGTACTTTGTCCTTGTGTTGTAGTGGAGAAGCCCCTGTAAGTGTACAATAGTAGTAATCGTGCATAGCAACCATCAACAAAAATTGCGTAGACGGTGTGCGGCCACCCTTAACAAGTTGTAAGACTTAGTAATAGAGCCTAGCATGTTCGCAAACCAACCCTTTACATGCTTAATACTATTCCATCTAACCAAAAATATTTTTTTAATGTAGGAAAGGGTTTCAAAGCTAGACAAGCCTCTTCTTCCATTATCCCTTGTCCAAAAGAATCGTTTCAGATGTAGAAGATATCTGGTGTTCAAACATTAACTCCACCATAGCCAACACTCCTGCCATGCAATCACTGAGCCAAGTTCATGTATGCGTTGGGAGGTGCCGGTAAAAGCTGTGCATTTGTAGAAGAATTCTTAATACGTAATATTTGTAGTAGATTTGCGTCTACTGGTACATGTACTAGATGAATTATAACCAGGATAGAAGTAGGGAAGAGCTAACTAAGGCGGCTACCAGGAATAAGGGATTAGATATTGTCATAGGGTTCCCAATTTTATGTTCAGGGCTATCCAGCAAGTTTAATGGTCTATCTTGGCTGTTCGGGCCTACGCCGAACCTGGGAATGCTACGAAAGGGAAAGGACGTCACCGGGAAAAGGACGTCACTGGGAAAAGGATCGTCACCCGTGAACATTGAATCTCCACCCTCATTGAACCCTTTGCATTCTATATCATGTCATGTCATGTCATATATAGCTGATGTTCTAATATTCGATCTTTCTCTTGTATTGACCCAAACCATAGCTGTATTGTTGTGGAGTGCGCGCTTTACAGTAACTCGGGCAAGACTGCAATTGCGCAAGTGACAGCGGTTGCGTCTGAGCATCTACCAGCGCCAGAGGGCTTGCAAGAAACTGGTCCTTCGATCCAAGTCGCCGTTTTAGTTTGGATCCTGTGTGAGCGGAGTTACGCCCTCCCTTCACATTGGCAACTGCTGATGTGTAATTCACAACAAAAAAAGAAAGTCTGACATGAAGATTTCCAGGCAAAGTAACCAGCCAGCCGTTGAAAGGACTCCACCCACACTCAAGAGTAGAAACTCCTCCCACTTTGAAGAGTAGAACCAGAGTCATGATAAGATTATCTAAACTGAGGTACAGACAAGTGAGCAAGATTCCGTGAATAAGTAATTACAGAAGAATGAAAAGTTCCGAGTTAAAACAATAACAACAAAAGATAATGTTAACATTAACAAAGAACCACGTCATGAAGGGTTGGAACTCAAACTTGAGTCCTATTCTGTGCTCCCTAGTGATGAGCCAAACCTCACAACCGTGGGAATAGTTTAGATTAAAAGGACTAGAGTGAAGCTAGTGACAGTTTACTAATAGCTTCATAGGGAGCAGTTTCCTTGTAGAACCAACTAGAAGGAGATAAGCAGCAGACGAGTTAGCTACTTTCCCTTTAAAGGTGATAAAGCAGGACTAGTCCAGCAGAACATCCACACCAACACCATCCTCTTCTAACCATGCACCATTCATATCTTCTATACACAAACATGCTCTGCTAGTCTGTTTTTTGTTTTGTTTTATTATTTTAACTTTAATCCAATTTGTATTTTTAAGGAAACACTCTGTCCTACAATAGCCACTGTTTTAAATTTCATTCTACAAGACTCGGTTTTGTAGCATGACCTAGTAATGAAAGTGTGTTCTTTTCAATTTCAACTGACTGCCGTATAAACCACACCCCTTGAAGGCCTCGTACAGCACAGTACGGAGGTACACATTAAAATCTCTGAGACGTTGCAATGGAACATTAATAAGTGAGTTATTCGAGCCTGCCAGAGTTTGAAATAAACTCCTGCCAGTGCCATGTAACTGTTTGGTTAGTGGTGTATTTTGTTTGTGTGTTCTTTCCCTATTCATTCAGTTCATGTTTAGGTGTCAGTCATTTAGTTTAGTGTTCATTTACTTGACACATAAGTCTGACCCAACTTGCAATTATTGTCAGCTATTTCTTTATTGTTTACTGTTTCCATGACTGGCCCTATCTCTGGTCGTTATGTGTAATTACTCATTGAAAGGTGTCATAAACACCATACATGTGGTTCACAGTCTTATTGTCAGTTCGTTTGTGACAAACATTCATAGATACGGAACAGAACCTGCTACATTTTCTATTTCATAGGATGAAAAGACTTGCTAAAATAGTCTGATCAGTCTGGGCAGAAAGTTTCACACTTTAACTGCTCAGACTTGCTATATAAGAGGAGGCCCAGAAGCAGTCCACCAGCCACCTGCAGCACACAATCTTAAAGGAAGTCCCGAGTAAGAGTGCAAGAGCAAAGTCTCCAATTAAGAAGAGAACATGTCAGTCAGTGTGACCCTCAATATCCGCATTCGCCCCAAGGAAGAAGCATCAGTGGTAGCTCTGAAAGTGAGCGTGGCCACGCTTGAGACTCTCTGCTGTGACGGAGTGAACATCAGAATAATGCTAGTGGACCAGCTCACCGACACCCACCATTGCCACAGGACTGTCCAGTGCCATCGACCCTGCACCTTCTACATCACAAACTTCCTAACTCTCACAGAAGACAACTTGCACACATACGTACACGACGGGAACTTTCACTTCAGAATCACTGCCAGCACCAAACATGCACACCACTAACACTCACTCCAGCAGTCAACTTTCTCACTCTGCACTTTTCATTATTGTAACTATTTTTTGTATTTATTAAGTTAACTTTGCAACTTTGAAGTGAAGGTGAAAACTGAAACTGTTGTAGGAAAGTCAGCGGTACTGTACCGACAGAGCCAGGAAAAGGTCCTAGATATATTCCAGTTCAGGATATGCAAGATCTCCAAGAAACACTTATTTTGTGAACTGTTCTAATACTAGTGGTGTGCTTGAGCACAAATGGCGAGCGAGCCTAAAGACTATACTATTTTTATTAACTTCTAACACTGAAGCTACTGAAAATAAGGTCCAGTTTTTAAATTTAGCATACAGGGTAAAGGGATTTCAGTGCCATAAAAAAAAAATAAACAACTCTCTGCAACTGCTTGAAGTGAAGGAAAAAAAAACAAAAATAACAAAACATAACGTTATTTAAAGTTTTCTTTGTGATATTCTTAGCTAAGTAGTGGTTGTAACACACAATGCTTTGACAACAGATGGACATGCAACCTCCACGACTTACCTTCGCAGTAGTCTAGTGGACAATTATTTTCAGGTAAATACTGTGCGCACGGCTTATAAACCATACAAAGAGCGCATTGACTTACCAATGCATAACTCGAATAGAAAGAAATGAAGTCCCTTAAGTAGCAAGTTGTAAACTGCACCCGCAAAAGAATTCAAAACGGTAACCAATTTCAATTCTAGGGTGATACGGGTACTGATAGATAAACAGAGGATTTGTTTAGTGCAATTGGGACGGGGTCGCCACTAAACTAAAACACAAAAAACGCGAGGGGTCAAAGTACAAAATGACATACGTACGTCCAAACATATATACAAATAAATAAATAAATAAATAAATAAACATCCCCGATTTTCGATTGTGTTACCCCTGTAAGTGTCTCGCTCGCTACGCTCGCTCGCCAATTATAGCTATGTTTAATCGTAGCACAGATCAGTAAAGGCAAAATTTGTAGTTCAAAAACATTACAATTTTTTTCTTTTAATGAACTTGAGTGCTGCATTGGTACAAGTATAGATAGAGAATGCCAAAATGACTTGTATTAATTACTGTCAAAATTCTCAGCCAACTTTTAGTCACTTCAATTATTTCACTGAGCAAGCTGTCACCTAAAGTAAGATTGCAAGGTTATAAAAGTAAGTACCTAGCAAAATTGAAAATTTTTACATAGAAGCACGCTCTATGCGTATTCAGAAAATTAGTTTACTCAAGAACCGTGACCTTCCAGACCTTTCAGAAAGTAGCAGACTGAGTGAGAGCATTAAGGTTACGGGGGTGGTTTTTGCTCATGAATATTCATGAGTTTTACTTTTGACTTTTTTTTTATCAATAAATATGTTCAAATGTCTCTATTTGTAAATGGTTACTAAAATGTACTATTAACTGAAGCTAAATCTATGGCTATTGGTATAGATCCACTAACAAAGTAGTTCATATTCACCAATCAAACAACCTGACTTACTGAAATAGTTTGGCTACACATCACATAGGTGATAACGCATCTATGATCCTGAAAGTTAAATAATGGGCTAAAATAGCCTCATGTCTAGGGCGGCTCGATGCTAGCTAAGTTCCAGTAGAACTGAGTGCTGCAAAGTTTCACTTACATTAGTCAGAGTTCAGCGACGGTTTGCCTTCTCCGGGTTGTAAGTCGAGTTAGGCACACTTTTTTTGAAAAATTCTTTCGAGCCGTCCTGCGCCTAGTTTCTTATAAATAGAACAGCTCATTAGCCGCTGCTTGTTCTGTGTATTTCCGTTTAAAACGGTTGCCAAAGCACTCATTAGCAGAGTCTCGAATCATAGCCCGGGAAAAGTAACCACCGACCCGCCAGAACTTACCAGAAACCCGCCAAAACGCCCACGCATCAGCTGTTCACTCCGCTCGAGCGAGAAGCCTTAGAAGATGGGAAATAAAAAGCATAGAGTAACCAAAGGCAGTTCTCATAGGCATGTATATTGCAAGAAGAAGGGAGCATGCAGGAAGAAAAAGGTGGTTAACAGTGAGGAGATTTGTAGTAATGATAGCAGCAGAGCTCAAAATTCTGGATTAGAAGGGAGCAGAATCATCAATCTTGGCAAGTTTCAAGAGTACATTGGTGACTTGCAAAGACATTCATCTGAATGTGAGGGGTCCATGATTCTTTGTGGAGAAACTAGAAATGGGCTTGCATCTATTCTGGAAAGCAAGTGTTCATCTTGCCAAAAAAACATTGCTTTTGATACTTCGAAGAAAGTGAAGGGTCCTAAAGGGTACACCAGGTGAGTAAGGTTTAATTAATTTATTTCATGCATACATCATTTATAAAATATTACTTTAGTAATTAAGTAAATAACAACATATTACACAAAAAAAATTGTTTTTTTTTGTAGTAATTTGAGATAGGAAACTGGGTGCCTTGTCTTCCCCAGAATTTGATTAATAAAAGTCAAGAAAGGAAGTAAACTAAATATATAGACCAATAATTTCCAAATATGTTCAACACTTTCTTAAATTCAACCAAACTTAAATCAATTTACCTCCAACTTTAGCTTCCTCTTCTAATCAAGTTCCCTGATTTAATAATTATACGATTGGTGACATCGTCTTCATAATTATGACTAGACGGGTTTCTCTCCCTTACCTTTCCTACCTCCCCAAGCCAAAAAAGTGTGTATTCCCTATGGTGATAAGTTTCTATATTAATTATCATAGGTGGGAATGCAATCTTGCTGCAGTTTGGGGTCAAATGGTTACTGGAGGTGGGCACAACAAGCTGGAAGAAATGTTGAGTGTCACAGGCATACCAGTGATGACAAAGAAGTGCTTTACTACTACGGAGAGGTATATTGGTGAGACCTGGCGACTTGCACTAACTGATACAATGTTGGAAACTGGAAGAAGAGAAAAAGAGATTGCTATAAAGAGTGATAGTTTCTGCGATGGGGTACCAGCTATTACAGTGATAGTTGATGGGGGGTGGAGCAAACGATCGCACAAGCATTCGTATAATGCGAAGTCTGGTGTAGCTGTCATTATAGGCAAAGCAACTGGAAAACTTCTGTACATAGGAGTTCGTAACAAGTTCTGTCAGGCTTGCGCCTTGCATATACCACTAGATAAACATACTTGTTTTAAGAACTGGAGCACATCTTCATCTGAAATGGAGACGGACATTCTCCTCGAGGGGTTTATACAAGCTGAGAGAATACATGGTGTCCGCTACACTAAATTTATAGGTGATGGTGATAGTTCCGTCCATCCCACTCTCATCCAAAGTGTGCCAGGTTGGGGTCATATGATTCAAAAATTGGAGTGTGCTAACCACATGTGCAAGTGTTATAGGGGAGCACTAGAACAGCTAGTGAAAGATAACCCTTCTTACAAAGGAAGTGGTGGGTTGACCTTGAAGATGAGGAAGCGACTGGTCAGTTCAGCACGGTGTGCAATCAAAATGAGAAGCAGAGAAAATGACAAAGTGAAGGGTCTAGCACTTTTGAAGAAAGATTTGATTAATGGCCCACGACACTGCTTTGGAATTCATGCACACTGTAGTCCCGACTTCTGTCAGTCAGTTAGAAGTATGCAATTAGTACAGCAGCAACAGTTTTCAACTGAACAGAATCCTGCTTCCCGTGATTTCAGCATCAATACATCTCAAGAGATCATTGATACTCATGATGGTTTGCTCAGCACCAGCGATTCTGAGGTTTGTCAACTATCTGTTGCTTCTGAGTCATGCACCAATAGGCCGTCCTCTCACAGTTCTTTCAAAGAACCACAGCTTGAATCAGTATCGTTGTCCACCATGGAGAGTGATAGTTTGAACGTTGACGAAGACCTCGAAGGTAAATATTACGTGCATGTAATGCATGTGTGTGCTTTATTTTATAACAAAGATAATTAAAACAATGTTATGACGTACCTAAATTACCTGAATTAATTAGGTTTGTTGAAATTACATTAAAAATAATAATTGCAATTAGTTCAAATTTATTTTATTCAGATATTGTTGAACCTCCCTTGATTACATATCAAAACTAAATTAAGTTTAACCACTAAATTACTTTATTAAATTTTCCCCCTTCATTAGTGATTGCTGGTAATCAAGAAGAGATTTGGAGGGACATAATGGCAGATGATGATCCCTCAGTTGAACAGGAAGTACGACACGGTGGAATAGAACCGGTTGAAGTGGACCCGAAACTTTTCCATGATGTTCAAGTTGCACTCAGCCGGCTAGTTGGAAAGGCGCATCAGCTTCTGGGAAACTCCACCACTAACTTGGCTGAGTGCTGGATGCACATACGAACAAAATATGATGGCGGAAAAGTGATCAACAGATCACAAAGTGGCTCATGGGAAGGCAGATGCATGGGTGCAGGTCTACAGCAGAATCTGGGAAAAGATTGGGGTCCCAAAGTGTGGGAGCAGATGTCTGGAGAATCCCCCAATAATATATTTACACGTGTGATGGATGTTTCTGTGAAAAGGGTAGAAAGAGATAGGAAAAGAAAAGCAACTGAAAAAGCACAGGAAAGCAGAAGGCGAAGTAAGTATGCTCGAACAGATGATTCATTTGCAGCTCGCCGAGCCTATAGTCGACACGATCAAGGAGTTGTGCCTGAAGAAATATCAAGTGACCTTCCAGAGGATTATTTATTAGAACTTATGCGCAATTACTACAATACTAATGTAGTAGTTACAGAGGAAAAGGCTATTGAAATTGAGCAGGAAACCAGAAATCAGGCTCAAGATCAACAGTGGAATGTGGAACGTCGTAAACGTGTTACTGCATCCAAAGTAGGAGGCATTGTGAAAATGAGGACAACCACAAAAAGAAGCAGAAAAGTCAAAGAATTACTTTATAATACTTTCAGAGGGAATTCAGCTACCAGATATGGATCAGCAAAGGAGTTTCAGTGCATCAAAGAATATGTTGAATATCAACGCATGAATGGTCACAATCAGCTTTGTGTGTCTAAGTGTGGATTTGTTATTTCAGATGCTGACCCATGGCTTGGAGCAAGCCCTGATGGATATGTGTACGATCCTGATAATACTGAATGCCCACATGGAATACTGGAAGTTAAAAATCCATACCGGGATCGTGAAGAATCAATCGATGAAGCTTGCAAGTCTCCTGGATTTTGTTTGGAGAAGAAAGGTGACAAAATGAAGTTGAAAGTGAGGCATGATTACTATTTTCAGATTCAGTGCCAACTCTATAGCACAAAGAGAAGCTGGTGTGATTTTGTAGTACGAACTGAAAAAGCACTATACGTTGAAAGAGTGAAAAAGAATCCTGAGTGGTGGCTGCAGCATATTAAAATAGCAAAGACATTTTATTTCTCAGCGTTACTGGCAGAATTGACGAGT
>WLWD01001761.1_pt1 | contig 151986 bp, 142 predicted proteins | sample 6712731 | NCBI WGS metagenome assembly WLWD01 (sample SAMN12718690, study PRJNA576275) | sponge metagenome | isolation source: marine sponge | host: Mycale hentscheli | place: New Zealand: South Island, Marlborough, Capsize Point | collected 2014-11-01
AGGTGCTTGGGCGAGGGCTTCCGGGCGCCTCGGACCACTTCTGACTGCGGAGAATGGCGATGCGTTATCCCACCAACGACCTCGAGAATTTCTGGCTCCCGTTTACCGCCAACAAGGAATTCAAACGCGACCCGAGGCTCGTTGTCGAAGGTAAGGGACTCTATTACACGAGCCACGAAGGTCATGAGATCATTGATGCCGTGTCGGGACTGTTCTGCTCGCCGGCAGGTCAAAGCCGGACCGAAATCGCCGATGCGGTCCATGAACAGATGCTCGAACTGTCCTACATTCCGTCATTCCAGCATGGCCACCCGGCGGCGTTCGAACTGGCGCGGCAGGTTAGCCGCCTGACCCCCGGCACCCTCGATTACGTGTTTTTCGCCAACTCCGGCTCGGAGGCTGTCGAAACGGCGCTTAAGATCGCGCTTCTTTATCACCGCGCACGCGGCGAGGGACAGCGCATGCGGCTCGTTGGCCGTGAACGGGGCTATCACGGCGTGAATTTTGCCGGGTTTTCCGTTGGTGGCATGGTCCGCAATCGCGAGATGTACGGCCTTGGTGTGCCGGGCGTTGTGCATCTGCGGCATACCTGGCTGGAGGAAAATCGGTTCAGCCGCGGTCAGCCAGAGAACGGTGCCGAACTGGCAAATGACCTGCAGCGGTTCTGTGATCTCCATGGCGGCGAAACGATCGCTGCTTGCATTGTCGAACCGGTTGCGGGGTCGATCGGATGTTACGTCCCGCCGAAGGGCTATCTGGAGCGGTTGCGCGAAATCTGCGACGAACACGGCATCCTACTGATCTTTGACGAGGTCATCACCGGTTTTGGCCGCATGGGTACTGCCTTTGCCGGGCAGCGCTTCGGTGTCGAGCCAGACATTATGACGATGGCCAAGGCGCTGACCAACGGTGCGATCCCGATGGGCGCGGTTGCTGCTAGCGACAAGGTCTACAAGGCCATTACCGAAGCATCGCCGGAAAAGGGCATCGAGTTCTATCACGGCTATACCTACACGGCGCATCCGGCGGCCTGTGCGGCGGGTATCGCGGCCATCTCGCTCTATGAACGGGAGAATCTGTTCGACCGGGCGGCGGAGATGGAGGCGTTTTTCCTCGATCAGGTTTTTGCGCTGCAGGATATCAGCGTCGTCACCGACATCCGCGGAATCGGCATGCTTGCCGCGGTCGACATGGCGGCGCAGGATGGAACACCGGGTCTGCGCGGCACACAGGCGGTGAAGGATCTCTACGCCGCCGGCGTGTTCACCAAGGTAACCGGCGACTCGATTCTGATCGCGCCGCCCTTTGTGTCGGAACGCAAAGACATCGAGCGGATGATCGGAACCATTCGCGACGTTATAAGCAAGTACTAGGAAACGGAAAAATGGCTGAGACGCTTTATCATTTCATCAACGGCGAGCGTACCGCGGGAGACAGCGGCCGTTTCGGCGACGTTTTCAACCCGGCAACCGGTGAAGTCAGCGGTAATTTGCCATACGCATCACCGGCCGATGTGGATCAGGCGGTACAGTCCGGGCTGGCGGCGCAGCCGGCCTGGGAAGCGACCGCATCTCCGCGCCGGGCGGCGGTGATATTCAAGTTCCGCGAACTGGTTATCCAGAACATGGATAAGATCGCCGAATTGGTGGGCCGTGAGCACGGCAAGACGATCGAGGACGCCAAAGGCTCGATCCAGCGCGGCATCGATGTGACAGAGTTCGCCTGCGGTATTCCGCATCTGCTGAAGGGCGAGCTGTCGACCAATGTAGGCGGCGGCATCGATACCTTTTCGATGCGTGAAGCTGTCGGTGTCGTCGGCGGAATCACGCCGTTCAACTTTCCGGTCATGATTCCCTGTTGGATGGGCGTCATGGCGATTGCCTGCGGCAATGCCTTTATCAACAAGCCATCCGAACGTGATCCTTCAGCGCCGCTATTCCTGGCCGAACTTTGGAAAGAGGCGGGCCTGCCGGACGGGATCTGGAATGTCGTCAACGGTGACAAGGACGCCGTCAACGCTTTGATCCAGCATCCTGACGTGCCGGCGATTAGCTTCGTCGGCTCTACCCTGGTTGGCGAGCATGTTTATCAGTCTGGCACAGCATTGAATAAACGTGTGCAGGCCTTCTGTGGCGCCAAGAACCACCTGATCGTGATGCCCGATGCGGATATGGATCAGACGGTCGATGCCCTGATGGGATCGGGTTACGGATCTGCGGGCGAGCGCTGCATGGCGGTGTCGGTCGCAGTGCCGGTGGGCAAAGATACGGCGGACGAGCTTGTAAAACGGCTTGAGCCGCGCGTGCGAAGCCTGAAGATCGGTCCTTATAACGATCCGGCTGCGGACATGGGACCGTTGATTACAGCCGAAGCGAAAAAGCGGGTTGAAGGTTACATAGATCAAGGTGTTGAAGCTGGTGCCGATCTCGTGGTGGACGGTCGTGGGACGGCCCTTCAGGGTTATGAAAACGGCAACTTTGTCGGCGGAACGTTATTCGACCGGGTGACGACCGATATGTCGATCTACAAGGACGAAATATTCGGGCCGGTTCTATCGGTCGCCCGGGCAAATGATTTCGACGCGGCAGTCGAGATGGTCAACGGCCATGAATATGCAAACGGTGTCGCGATCTTCACCCGCGATGGCGATGCCGCTCGTGCCTTCACCGACCAGGTCGATGTTGGCATGATCGGTGTCAATGTGCCGATCCCGGTGCCGATGGCGTTCCACCATTTCGGCGGATCGAAACGTTCCAAGTTCGGCGACACGCAAATGCATGGCCCGCAATCGATCAACTTCTTCACCAAGATGAAGACGATCTCCGGCCGTTGGCCAAGCGGCATCCGCGAAGGCGCGCAGTTCACGATGCCGACAAATAGGTAGTTGCGGATTGAGTCGATTAGGGGCAGTTCGCCGTCCGTTTCGACTAAAAACCCACCATCGAGCCGCGCAATCGTTGGGCGTTTAACTTCTCCAACCCGTCACCCCGGACAAGCGGCGCAGCCGCGCAGATCCGGGGTCCATTTTAATGCCGGACGCGGTTGCACCTTGGATCCCGGATCTGCGGCGCAATGCGCCTTGTCCGGGATGACGGCCTTTGTTGAAAAAAATACGCGTCACGTGTGGTCATTCTGTTTTGTGAAAAATTTTTAGAAACGTCTAAGCCCGTCATTGTACATACCCCGACGGTCTGCACGTTCGTTGTGCTCGTCTATGGCTGATTTGTTTTCCTGCAGCCAAGTTTTGGCGCGGGCGTTTCTTGTCTTTGCCTTTCGCCCCATCTTTGCGGTTTGATCGTCAGGTTTGTCGGAGTCCGTCATTTGAGCCTCACGCCTTGATCCGTTCGTTCGTTGGGTCATAGAACGGGCGCAGGCTCGCCGTCGCGGGAATGCGTTCGCCGGCGACATCGATCTCGAAGGTTCCGGCGGAAAGATAGTCGGCGTTCACGCTGTCTTCGTGGTGCACGTAGCCCATGCCGACTGAAGCGCCCAGCGTGTGGCCGTAAGCCGCCGAGGAGATGGCGCCGACCCGCTCACCGTCACGGTAGATGGGTTCGTCGTGATACATCAGCGGTTTCGGGTCCTCGAGCTTGAATAGCACGAGACGTTTCGGTGTCGGTTTGCCGCGCTGTGCTTCCACGGCGGCGCGGCCGATGAAGTCGACATTCTTGTTCCAGCCAACGGCGAAGCCGAGCCCCGCTTCTACCGGCGTATCGACGCCGGTGATGTCGTGACCCCAGTGGCGGTAGCCCTTTTCTGCGCGTAGTGAATCCATCGCATGATAGCCCGCCGGGCGCAGGCCGAAATCCTGTCCGGCTTCCGTTAAAGCCTCGTAGACATGCGCGGTAAACTCGGTCGGTACATAGAGTTCCCAACCTAGCTCACCGACATAGGTAATGCGCTGCGCCCGCACCCGGGCATAGCCGATTTCGATCTCCTGGCTCGCCAGGAACGGGAAGGCCTCGTTGGACATGTTCTTGTTGCCGAGCGCCGTCAGTAGATCGCGGGATTTTGGCCCCATTAGGCCGAGCATCGACATGCCGGATGTAATGTTGGTAACCGTCACGAACCGGTCATCGATATGCCGCGTCAACCAGGCAAAATCATGTGTCGCTGCTGCGGCGGCGGTAACCACGATATACTGATCTTCCGCCAGCCGCGTGACGGTTAGGTCCGCCTCGATGCCGCCGCGTTCGTTGAGCCACTGCGTATAGACCGCGCGGCCCGGCACAACGGCGACGTCGCCGGCGCAGACTTCCTGCAGCACGGCTTCCGCATCGCGGCCTTGCACTAGGAACTTGGCGAACGACGTCTGATCGAACAGGGTGACGGCTTCACGGGTTGCCTGATGCTCGGCGGCGGAGTGCTCGAACCAGTTCTGCCTGCCCCAGGCATATTCGTATTCGGGCGTCGTTCCGTTCGGCGCGAACCAGTTTGGCCGTTCCCATCCAAACAGCGTCCCAAAGCACGCGCCTTCCGCGGCAAGCTTTTCGTGTATCGGAGATCGCCGGGCACCACGCGCCGTGTCCGGCTGTCGGAAGGGCCAGTGCATAGCATAGAGCAGACCAACCGATTCGGTCGTTCGATCGTGAAGATATTTTCGATTGATCTGGAAATCGTGAAACCGCGCAATATCGATGTCGTTCAGGTCCATCGTCGGTGCGCCATCAACGATCCACTCCGCCAGCGCCATGCCGGCGCCGCCCGCCGACTGAATGCCGACGGAGTTGAAGCCGGAGGCGACGAACAGCCGGTCGACGGTCGGCGCTTCACCGAGAATATAACGGTTGTCGGGCGTGAAGCTCTCCGGCCCGACGAGCAGTTGTCGCACTTCTGCGTTTTCCAGGATTGGAATTCGATGCAGACCGTTCTGAAGAAAGATGTCGAACTGGTCCCAGTCCTCGTCGAAAAGCTGAAACTCGAAACCGTCCGGAATGCCGTCACCGCCCCAAGGCTTCGCCGTCGGCTCGAATCCGCCGACCAGCAGCCCGCCGACTTCTTCCTTGATATAGATATAGCCGTCCATATCACGGACTACCGGCTGGCCGCGGATAACCCCTTCGAGCGGTCGGGTTACCATGTACATATGCTCCGCCGCATGCAGCGGGACGGTAACGCCAAGCGGCCGTGCCATGTCCCGCGTCCACATGCCGCCGCACAAAACGACGGTGTCGGCGGCGATTTCACCCTGATCCGTGACGACGCCCGTTGCCCTGCCGTTGCCGGTCAGGATATTCGTGACCTTGACGCCTTCGGCGATAGTCGCGCCGCCGGCGCGCGCGCCTTTTGCCAGGGCTTGGGCCGTGTCGGTGGGGTTGGTCGTGCCGTCGCCGGGCATCCAATAGGCGGCGGTAAGATCGTCGGTGCGCAGCATCGGCGCCCGTTCCGTTACTTCATCAAATGAAATTCTCTCGATCTCGACATCGAAAGCAGCGGCCATCGCGGCCTGCCGTTTCAGTTCTTCCTCGCGTTCCGGCGTGCGCGCCAGCGAGATGCTTCCGGTCTGGCGGTAGCCGGTCGCCTGACCCGTCTCCGCTTCCAGCCTTTCGTAAAGATCCTTGGTGTATTTGGCTAAATTCGTCTGGCTATGGGTGGCGCGGAGCTGGGCCACCAGCCCTGCTGCATGCCACGTTGTGCCGCAGGAAATCTGGCCCTGTTCCAGCAAGACGACATCCGACCAGCCGAGCTTCGTCAGATGATAGGCGATACTGCATCCGGCGATCCCGCCACCGACGATGACTGCGCGTGTTTGCTTGGGCAGAGATTTGGCCATGAGCCCGGATTCCCATTCTAGAATAAGTCGAAATCTTTATAGCGGTTGCTCTAGCAGACGGCGATAGCGGGTTGGAAGCGCCAACTGCCTAGTTTAGGTTCTTGGGATTCTAATGGAGCGCGTGAAATGACTGCAGATACGGGCGAGCCCTTCCTTCTGACGCCAGGTCCCCTGACAACGTCGCGAGAAACGAAACAGGCGATGCTGCGCGATTGGGGCTCGCGCGATGCCGCTTTTATCCAAATCAATCGGGAAGTGCGCGACCGGCTCGTCGCACTCGCGCGGGGTGGCGATGCGTTTACCTGTGTGCCCGTGCAGGGCAGCGGTACCTTCGCAGTCGAGGCGATGATTGCGACCTTCTTGCCGCGCGACGGTAAGCTGCTGATCCTGATCAACGGTGCGTATGGCCATCGCATCGCGAAGATTTGCGACTATCTGGCGCGCGACTACGTCACGTATGAAACCGCCGAGGATACGCCGCCGGATCCCACCAAGGTTGATGCTCAGCTTCGCGACGATAAGAGCATCACTCATGTGGTGATTATTCATTGCGAAACGACGTCGGGTATCCTCAACCCGGTCGCCGACATTGCCACCGTTGTGGCGCAGCATGGCCGCCGATTTCTGGTGGACTCCATGAGCGCCTTCGGGGCGCTGGAAATTGACGTCGCGGCACTGCCGTGCGATGCGCTTTGCGCGTCGTCGAACAAGTGCATTGAAGGCGCGCCGGGGATGGGGTTCGTGATCTGTCGTAAGGACAGTTTGGCCGCGGCAAAGGGCAATGCCCACTCGCTCAGCCTCGATCTGGAGGATCAGTGGAGCGCGATGGAAAAGAACGCGCAGTGGCGTTTTACGCCGCCGACTCACGTCGTAGCGGCTTTCCATCAAGCGCTAGCGGAACATGCAGCGGAAGGGGGCGTCGCGGGGCGCGGAGGACGGTACCGTCGAAATTGCGAAATCCTCGTTTCAGGGATGGAGGAACTTGGTTTCAAGCCACTCCTGCCGGCATCGTTGCAGGCGCCAATCATCGTCACCTTTCACATGCCTGCCGATCCCGGTTTCGACTTTCAGGTGTTCTACGATCGCCTGGCCGAACAGGGATATGTGATCTATCCGGGGAAGTTGACGGTCGCCGACAGTTTCCGGATCGGCTGCATCGGCAGATTGGACGAAACGGTAATGCGTGGCGCGCTCGATGCAATTCGGGATACGTTGGCCGAGATGAACGTAAGCGATAGGGGCCCGGTGGCGGCCTGAGTAGAGGGGTAACGGATATGACTGGAACACCGATCACCGTAAACGGTAAGCAGTATGCGTGGCCGCAGTCGCCGGTCGTTGTCGTCTGCGTCGATGGCTCCGAGCCGGCCTACATGGATGAGGCGATCGCGGCGGGTCGTATGCCCTGGCTCGAAGGCGTGCGGCAAACGGGAACGAACCGTATTGGCAAGTGCGTCGTCCCGAGTTTTACGAACCCCAACAATATTTCGATTGTGACCGGCACTCCGCCGGCGGTGCACGGCATCTCGGGAAACTTCTTCTATGACCCGGCGACGGGCGAAGAGGTGATGATGAACGACCCGAAATTCATGCGCTGCGGTACGTTGCTGGCCGCATTCGCGGACGCCGGTGCGAAGGTCGCAGTGGTGACGGCGAAGGACAAACTGCGGCGACAGCTAGGCCACCAACTCACGGGTGTCTGTTTCTCGTCCGAGAAAGCCGACGAAGTGACGATGGCGGAGAACGGCATCGAGGGTGTCGTCGATATGGTCGGCATGCCCGTCCCCTCTGTCTATAGCGCCGAACTGTCCGAATTCATCTTCGCCGCCGGCGTCAAGATCATGGAGCGGGATCGGCCTGATATCATGTATCTGTCGACGACCGATTACGTACAGCACAAGCATGCGCCAGGCACCGCCGAGGCAAACGATTTCTACGCCATGATGGACGGCTACTGGGCGCAGCTCGATGCGTTGGGCTGCACGGTGGCACTGACGGCGGACCATGGCATGAACGCAAAGCACGATCCGGCAACCGGCGCGGTCAATGTGATCTATCTCCAAGACCTGATGGACGAGTGGCTAGGTGTGGGTAAGGCCAGGGTGATCCTGCCGATTACCGACCCCTATGTCGTGCATCACGGAGCGCTCGGCTCCTACGCGACGATCTATCTCGACGACGCGGCGTCGCGCGCGACGGTAACGGAAAAGCTGGCCGCGATGGACGGCGTCCTGGAAGTGATGAGCAACGAAGTTGCCTGCGCACGCTTCGAACTACCCTCGGAAAGGGTCGGCGATCTCGTCGTGACCGGCGAAAAGCACATGACGCTGGGCAGCAGCGCGGACAAGCACGACCTGTCTGGCCTGACCGAGCCGCTACGCAGTCATGGCGGGCCGACCGAGCAGGCGGTGCCACTGATCGTCAATCGCGCGACGCCGTCTTTGGCCGCAGACGCGCCGCTGCGCAACTTCAGTGTCTTTGATGTCGCGCTAAATTATGCCCAGGCATCGGCAGAACAACGCGGCGCAGCGGAGTAACGACTTACCGGCCGATCAGATCGAGTATGTTGTCCTGCGCAACGCGCTGGCGGGTGGCTGGAGAAAGCTGCCGAAGCAGCCGTTGCACGCTTTCGATTTTCCTGCTGTCGGATTGGCGGCTCCGTTGCGACGCATCGGTGCCGACGATAAACCGCGTTGGATTGTCTTCGATCAAGGCGAGCCAGCGCGGCCACACATCGTTGTCGTTGCGAAAAATCGTGTAATCCGGAGACCGTGGATGGTTGCGCCATGTCCTTGCGCTAAGCTCATAGGTCAGGTTGGCGTGCTGGGCGATCATGCGTTTGGCGATAAAATACGGCGTGTATCCACCATGCGCCCAGATGACTTTCACGTTGGGGAACTTTTCGAGCAGTTTGGAGAATTCGCGCAGTCGCGTGATCTCGCAGTGGATATTGATGGGTACACCATGGCGATCCGCCAATCTCATAATCCCTGTCATCATCGCACCAAGCGGATCGAAATCGGCCTCAGGAAAGCCGCGCGACGGAAAATGCGCAACCGAGATTTCGCCGATACCCTTGGCATGCCCGCTGCTCAGCAAGGCATCGAGCTCCGCCAACAACGCGGTGTCGTCGGACTTCCAATAGGGCCGATAACGCCGTCGCTCCGGTGAAATCGAAACAAACGGTATCAGGCTCCCGGGATGCGCCTTCGCAGATTCAATCAGAGACAGATTGTTACTGGACCGTCCCCAAAAGACGATTGCCTTGGGAAGGTGATGGGTTTCCATGAGGCCGAGATAGGTTTCGGACTGATTGAGATGAACATGGGCATCGACGAAGGAAAGGTCGGTCTCCTTGCCAGCATCCGCCAAGACGGCGGTATTGAGCAGTGAAACAATTATACAAAGGCCAAACCGCTTCATCTTCTCCCACTTCTCAGCAGCAATTTAACGTTGCGTCATTGGTGTCACGATACCGTCATCCTTTCAAGGGTACCATGCACTGTGTCTTGGAGGCTGGGTCGGCGCGGTTTGATCCTTACGAATTTGTTTTTGTTTTTGTCCGGGATGCGCTAACGAATGAACGATTGATATAGACAAAACAACGAAACGTCAGGGAGGATCGTCATGGCGCGCTTTGGGACACTCGCCACAGGGATAATCTCAGCTTTCGCCCTGTTGGGCGTAACGCTGCCACCACTTGCCGCTGAAGCTGCGGAATGCCCGCGCGGCACGCTCGATAAGCAATATTGCGACTACAACAACGACCTCGTTGCGGACTTGCCGGCTGACGAAAGCAAGTGGGTCGATCCAAGCACAATCATCTTCACCTATACGCCTGTCGAGGATCCGGCAGTCTATGCGAAGGTGTGGGACGGATTCATCAAGCATATGTCGAAAGTGACCGGCAAGAAGGTCGTATTCTTTCCGGTCCAGTCCAATGCCGCGCAGCTCGAAGCCATGCGTTCGGGCCGTCTGCATGTCGCCGGCTTCAATACCGGTTCCAATCCGATCGCGGTAAGCTGCGCCGGATTCGTGCCATTTGCGATGATGGCGGCGAAGGATGGTTCGTTCGGTTATGAGATGGAAATTATCGTACCGGCCGGCAGCGACATCAAAACGCCGGCGGATATCAAGGGCCGGACGATGACGTTCACGTCGCCGACGTCGAATTCGGGCAACAAGGCGCCGTCGGCTCTGATGAAATCGGAATTCGGTTTGGTGAAGGATAAGGATTTCAAGACGAATTTTTCGGGTAAGCACGACAACTCGATCCTTGGTATCGCGAATAAGGACTACGAAGCCGCGTCCATCGCCAATTCGGTATGGACTCGGATGATCAAGCGCGGCGTTGTGAAGACGGATGCGATCACGTCGATTTATAAATCGCAGACCTTCCCGACCACGGGGTATGGGCACGCTAATAATCTGCACCCGACGGTGGCCGCGAAAATCAAGCAAGCCTTTTTCACCTTCCAATGGGAGGGCTCGGCCTTGAAGAAGGAATTCAAGAAGGAAGACCGATTCATCTCGATCACGCACAAGTTCGATTGGGATGTGATCCGCAAGATCGATACCGCCAACGGCATCAAGTACACCTGCAAGTAGGGTGATCAACGTCACGGACCGGCGCATTCGGCGCCGGTTCCGTGACGGTAAGCGAATTTTCTGAAATTCGGCAGGGGCCGTCATGCTGCGCTTGGACACGCTGGTAAAGCAGTACAAGACAGGGGATTTGGCGCTGAAGGGGATCGATCTCGAGATCCCGGACGGTCAGGTGATGGCATTGATCGGGCCTTCCGGCGCGGGCAAATCGACCCTCATCCGCTGTGTCAACCGACTGGTTGAGCCGACGTCGGGGAAGGTTTCCCTGAACGACATGGAACTGACCACGCTCAGCCAGGGCCGCTTGCGGAAAGCCCGGCGGCGCATGGGCATGATCTTCCAGGAATATGCGCTGGTCGAGCGTCTGACGGTGATGGAAAACGTGCTTTCCGGCCGGCTCGGCTACGTTAGCTTCTGGCGCAGTTATTTTCGCAAGTTCCCGCAATCGGATATCGACGAAGCGTTTCGGCTTCTTGCCCGTGTCGGGTTGGATCATATGGCCGACAAGCGTGCCGACGAACTGTCCGGCGGGCAGCGTCAGCGGGTTGGTATCTGCCGCGCCTTGATCCAGGATCCGGAACTCCTGCTCGTCGACGAGCCGACCGCATCGCTTGACCCGAAGACCTCACGGCAGATCATGCGCTTGATTCGGGAGCTCTGCGCAGAACGCAAGCTGTCCGCCATCATCAATATCCACGATGTTCTGCTGGCCCAGATGTTTGCGGAACGGATCGTCGGGTTGCAGCTGGGCGAGATTGTCTATGACGGGCCGCCCGACGGGCTGACGCCCGATGTGTTAACCCAGATCTATGGCGAAGAAGACTGGGAGGCCACGATCGAGACCGTCGACGAAGAAGAATTGGAAGATGATCTGGTCGGCGAAGAAACTGCAGCCGGCTCCGATTAGGCGGGCCCGTGACAATGTCACACCCTACTGACTCTTTGACCGGCAGACGCTGGAAACGGCCGCCATTCATTGCCAGCCCTTTGCTCCGTTGGGGTCTGGCGGTGGGTGCGGCAATTTATCTTGCCGTTGCGTTCGGCACGATGGAAGTCAATTGGTCGCGGGTCGCGGATGGATTGCCGCGGGCACAGCGCTTCCTCGCCTCGTTTTTCCCGCCGGACTTCACCTCTCGGGCGGAGGATATCTTCGACGGCATTCTCGAAAGCCTGTGGATGACCGTGATCTCGACGGTTGTGGGGATTGCCATCTCGATTCCCGTCGGGCTCGGCGCAGCGCGCAATCTTGCACCGCGGCCGGTTTATCTGTTTTCCCGCGCGGTCCTTGCGGTTTCGCGAACCTTTCCCGAAATTATTCTCGCGCTGTTCGCCGTCAAGCTCTTTGGGTTTGGGCCCTTCGCAGGCTTCCTGGCGCTTTCGATTGGCACGATCGGATTCTATGGCAAGTTACTGGCCGAGGACATCGAAGACATGGATCCGGTCCAGGCGGAGGCGGTGAAGGCGACGGGATCTTCGTGGTTCCAATGGCTCAACTACGCAGTTCAACCTCAAGTCATGCCGCGCATGATCGGGCTTGGCATGTACCGCTTCGATATCAATTTCCGCGAGTCCGCGGTGGTCGGTATCGTCGGCGGCGGCGGCATCGGTGCGACCTTGCTGACCTCGTTCGACCGGTATGAATTCGACTCCTCTGCTGCAATTCTGCTGATCATTATCGGCATCGTCATGGTGGTCGAATACAGCTCCGGCTATATCAGGCGGTGGGTTCAATAATGCCGTTGGATGTCAAAGACGGCCTTAAAGTCTGGCAACGCCGAGACCGAAACAGCCAACTGGCGATCTGGGCTGTGCAGTTCGCTGCGGTGGCGATCTTCGTCTATTGTTGGCAGTTGATTTCCGACAAGACGATTTGGATGTTCGTGACTGATGCGCCGCGGCAGGCGGCGGACATGGCGAGCCGTATGATGCCGCCAAAGTGGGACTATCTGAGCACGTTATGGATCCCGGTTTGGGACACAATCGCGATTGCCACGCTGGGCACGCTGATGGCTATTGTCATGGCCTTTCCAATCGCCTTTCTGGCGGCCCGAAATACCACACCTAGCAAAACGTTTATTCGCCCCATCGCACTTTTCATTATCGTATCGTCGCGCTCGATCAACTCGCTTCTCTGGGCGCTGATGTTGGTGACGGTCATCGGCCCCGGCGTTTTTGCGGGCGTTCTCGCGATTGGATTTCGCTCCATTGGATTCTGCGCGAAACTGTTGTACGAGGCGATCGAGGAAATCGACGAGACTCAGGTCGAAGCGATAACCGCCACCGGTGCTAACGGTCCGCAAATACTGAATTATGGGATCGTGCCGCAGATCCTGCCGGCGTTCGCTGGGATTTCGGTGTTCCGCTGGGATATCAACATCCGGGAGTCGACCGTTTTGGGGCTTGTCGGCGCGGGTGGCATCGGCTTGCAATTGAACGCATCGATCAACACCGTGACTTGGACTCAGGTGTCGGTCATCCTGCTCGTTATTTTGGGAACCGTGATCGTCAGCGAATGGGTGTCGGCGAAAGTGCGCCACGCCATCATCTGACGTTCGGTCAACGCACCGCTAACAATGCGGCTGCTAGTTCGGCAAATCCCGCGCCGCTTCTGTTCCGGGTGACATAAGTGGGCGCGTCCGTCAGCTGATCGGCGAAGGCTACAACGTTGGCGACTCCGACGGCATGATCGAAATGTGCAAACATCGGCGCGTCGTTCGGCGAGTCGCCAACGAACACGAAGGCGCCCTGTGCCGCGTCCAGATCGGTGTCGAACTGCTCCGCGAAAAGCCGTTTGGTCATGGACAGCTTGTTGTAGTCGCCGAACCAGCCGTTGACATGGATCGAGCTGACTTTTGCTGTTGCGCCGGCTTCTTCGAATAGGGCGACGATGCGGTTGACTTGATCGGACGGCAGGAGAGCGACATCCTCGCAGTAATCGATCGCCAAGTCCGCTTCCCGATAGGCTTGATCGGAGGCCAGGGCGCATCCCGGTACTTCGGCGAGAATACGATCGCGCAACGCGCCGAGCCGTCGACGGTTGTTTGTCCGTGCGCCATCGTCGTGGTGAAACTGTGCGATCATGCGGTGCTGGTCCCTAAGGTAGCGGAAGTACAGCGCACCGTTTTCACCGACGATGCCATCGACGGGCCACATGCGAGCGATGTGATCGCACCAGCCGGCGGGGCGTCCGGTGATCGGTATGGTGAGAAGGCCCGCCTGTTGCAAGGACTCGAGCGCGGCATAAGCCTCCGCCGTCAGATGGCCGTCCGTCGTTAGCGTATCGTCGATGTCGAACAACACGCCTCGAACGGCACGCCTTGCCTTTTCCGAGAAAGTTGAGAGGGGCTTCATAGGATGCGGTCGGGGTAGTCGCTGATGATCGCCTCCGCACCCCAGGAAAACAATCTGTCCGAAATTGCGCGCTCGTTTACCGTATAGACGCGCAGTGGATAGCCGGCGCGGCGCACCTGCTCCGCATCGGATGCGGACAGGCGTTTATGTCCGCTATGCAGGGCGGTGCAATCGAGCTCGCGCAGAATGCGCGCCCAATCGCCTGATAGGCGCGAGATGAGCAGGGCTCTTGGAAGATGGGGCGCGACCTCACGGGCCGCCGCCAGGGACTCCGGCTTGAAGCTCGACAGGACTGGCGGCGGTAAGACACTTGGCCACTGTTCCCGCAGCAACCGTGCGACAGCATGGCCAGTCTCGATTTCTCGGCCGGGCGTTGGTTTAATTTCAACGTTCGCACCGACACCGAGGGTCGCGAGGAGAAGCAGGGTCTCTTCCAATGTCGGAATCGGCTCGCCGGCAAACTGGTCGGCAAACCATTGCCCGGCATCGAGTGATCGAAGATCGGCAAGAGAGTTTTTATCGACCGCGCCCTTGCCATCGGTGGTCCTGTCGAGCGTATCGTCGTGGATCAGCACGGGTATCTTGTCGGATGACAGATGGACGTCGAATTCGACCCAGGGTGCGCCGAGTCTCGCGGCGGTACGGATCGACTCCAGTGTGTTTTCCGGCGCATGGCCGGCGGCGCCACGATGACCAATGACGCGAGGTGGATTCATCGGCCTGCCTTCCTTGCTGATGGTTTGTTCGCGCGTTATAGCCGGATTGTGAGACTGCCGATATAGACAGCATAGCCGGTTAATAGCAGGGCGCCTTCGGCGCGGCAGACCCGCCAGCCGGAAATCAGGATCGGCAGGAGGATAACCGCCGTTCCCAGCATCACCCATTGGTCGACCGTGACGATGTGGTCTGAAAAACCGAGCGGGCCGAAGAGGGCGCCCGTGCCGAGCACACCGAGGATATTGAAGATATTGCTGCCGAGAACGTTGGCAATCGCGATATCCGTATGCCGGCGATAGGCCGCCACCAGCGTTGCCGCAAGTTCCGGCAGCGACGTCCCGAACGCAACGAGCGTCAGCCCGATGATCGACTGCGATACACCGGCGGCTTCAGCGATGACGACCGCCGATTCGACCAGCAAGGCTGCGCCGTATGCGAGACCGGCAAAACCGCCAAGAATATACACGGCGATCGATACCGCGCTGCGGGGAATGCCACTGGTCTCTTCCGCCATTTCTTCATGCAAGTCGGAGGCTTTGTCGCGGTGCCGGGTATCGAGCTGGTAGCTCCACCACATAAACGCGACGAGTAACGCCAGCATCAAAACACCCTGCCAGACGACGATACCGCCCATGAGACCCCATACGCACAACAGAGCGGCCGATAGGATCATAACCGTGCCGTCTCGGCGTACCGCGCGGGGATCGCAACTTAACGGCCGAATTAACGCGCCGGCACCGAGTATCAGCAGCGTGTTGGCGATATTGCTGCCGATGGCGTTGCCTACCGCGATATCGGCGCTGCCGGTCAGCACGGCTTGAATGGTCACAACAAGTTCCGGGGCCGAGGTCCCGAAGCCCATAACCGTAAGACCGATCACCGCTGTTGAGATGTTTGCCCGGCGTGCCAACCCAATGGCGCCGCGCAGCGCGAATTCGCCGCTGAGAATTAAGAGCGCCAACCCAGCGGTGAGAAAAAGGATTTCCATGAAAATTTGAACGCTCTCGTCTCGTCCTGACCGGTCTTCTATGCGGAATTTGGCTGCCAGCCTGTCTTTCGTTCACATGGCGCGGTGGGCCACAAGTTCAAGGATTTGTTACCGTTTGAGGCTCTTCTGGGCGAGATTTTGCGCCAATCTGTCTATACTTCTCGCATGTTTTAGCCGGATAGCATGAATAACTGGTTTCTGTGTGAAACCGGGGAGGGGAGAACGGTATTTCGGCAACGGGGATTTTACTGAATTTGCTCGGCGCGGTGGCACTCCTGCTATGGGGTATGCGCATGGTCCGTACCGGCGTCACGCGCGCGTATGGCGGTGCGTTGCGGCGCGTACTCGAACGTCATCTTGGAAACCGGTTCGCCGCGTTTGGCGCCGGCCTGGGCGTTACCGCTGTGCTGCAAAGCAGCACGGCGACCTGTTTGATGACCGCGTCGTTCGCCGGTCAGGGGCTCGTCTCGGCCGCGCCTGCGTTGGCGATCATGCTGGGGGCGGATGTCGGGACGACCCTCGTCGCCCAGATCTTCAGCTTCGATGTCTCGTGGCTTTCGCCGGTTTTGATCGGCAGCGGTGTTGTGATTTTCTACGCAACCGCTGGGAAACGGGCACGCAACCTCGGCCGTGTTACGCTCGGTCTCGGATTGATGCTGCTTGCGCTCGGGCTGATTGTCGGCGCTTCCGCGCCGATGCGCGAATCGGAAATTGTGCGCACAGTGTTTGCGGCGCTTACCGGCGAGCCGGTCATCGCGGTGCTGAGCGCAGCCTTGCTGACCTGGCTCGCCCACTCCAGCCTGGCGACGGTGTTGTTGATCGTATCGCTGGTGAGTGCGAGCGTCACATCGCTTGAGCTGGCGTTCGCGCTGGTGCTGGGCGCCAATCTCGGTGGCGCTATGCCGGCGTTGGTGGCGACCTTGCGCGGTGCGCCGGCGGGACGACGGGTTGCGCTCGGCAACGCGCTTTTCAAACTGATTGGCGTCGCCTTGACGTTGCCTTTTCTTGGCGAAGTCGGTGTTTGGCTTTCCGAGATCGAACAGGAACCCGTTCGGCAGGTCGTGAATTTCCACACCGCGTTCAACCTGGGCCTTGCTGTATTGTTCATCGGGTTCACGGGAGTGGCCGGGCGGCTGGCGGAGCGTGTGTTACCTGATGAGCCGGCAGCGGCGGACGACTCGGCGCCGCGCTATCTCGACCCCTCCATGATTACCGAACCGACTGTCGCACTCGCGTCTGCGGCTCGGGAAACGCTGCGGATGGGAGATACGCTGGAAGTCATGCTGCGGGAGGTCATCGAGGTCTTTCGCCATGACGACAAATCGCAGATATCGAACATTGCGCGGATGGACGATACGGTTGATGACCTGCACGAAGCCATCAAGCTCTATTTGACCGAAATTAGCCGGGAACCCTTGGACGAGCCCGAAAGCCGCCGATGCGCGGACATCATGTCGTTCACCACGAACCTCGAACATATCGGCGACATCATCGATAAGAATTTACTGGAGTTGGCGTCGAAGAAAGTCAAATACGCGCTGCAATTTTCCAATGAGGGTCTGGCGGAAATCGCGAGTTTGCATGGCCGCGTCGAGGGGAACCTGCAGCTTGCGATGAACGTGTTCGTGAGTGGTGACACGGATTTGGCGCGGTGGCTTCTATCGGAGAAAGTCCATTTCCGGGACCTAGAGCGGCAGGCCGCTGAAAGCCATCACGAGCGGCTGCGCCACGGCATGCGAGAGAGCATCGAGTCGTCGTCGTTACATCTTGATATTTTGCGCGACTTGAAGCGGATCAACAGCCACCTGACATCCGTAGCCTATCCGATTCTGGAGGAGGCCGGCGAGCTGCGCCAGTCGCGACTGCGCAAGAAGCCGAAGCGGTAGCCTTATCGCGGACAGCCGTTATGGCGCGTTACGCAGTCGTCGAAAGATCCGTTGAAAGGGTCTCGGTTTCCCGTGGGGTTTGCCGGAAGGGTTCCGTCGCCTCCAACCGATCGGCGAGTTCGGCAATTCGAGGGCAATCGAGGCGGCTAAAGAAGCCGGGGCGTTTGGCACATCCGAACGACCAGAACACGGCGAGAGATACGTCCGCCTGGGACATCGTGCCACCGCTCAGCCAATCGCCCTCGAACTGGCCGTCCAGCCAGACGAATCCGTCGCGAACCTGTTCTTCGCACGCGGCGATCCAAGGCTTATGCCATTTCTCTTGAGGCCGAAAATGGCGTTCATAGAGAACGGCGACCAGCTTATCCATGACCCCCAGCGTGATCGCAAGGTGGGACAGGACTCGCCGCCGCGCGGCGCCAGTTGCCGGGATTAAGGCGCGTTCCGGTCCGACGGACGCGTCTAGATGATCCAGGATTGCAGCGCTGTCGATCAGCTTCTCACCGTCGTCGAGTTCGAGCACCGGCACGCGCGCGATCGGATTGTATTCCGCCAATGCCTCTCTGGACTCGCCGAACGGCATCATGCTGACATGCTCGTAGGGGATGCCATAGATCTGCATCGTAACCGCGACGCGGCGGACAAAGGGGGAGGCGTAGCGGCCGATCAAACGCATGATCGTATCCTATCGGAAAACACTTATGTGAACATTTAAAGGTTTTGGACGGTGCGTGCGCCCTAATGGGTATCGCGACGGTAATATTCCTTGTTTAGGGGGGTGCCCTTAAGGATCTGTTCGTTAATTCTCCGCTAGTTTGCGTAATATTCCGTATGCGTTTAAGACGTATAGAATGCATTTTCCCTTCAGGCTTAGCACGGCAAAACGGGATCTTTTAATCTGTGTGATTATTGTCGCCGGATTGTTTCTGCTGGCAGGCCATTACGATCTTCTCGAGCGCTGGAATGTTTGGTCGAAAACCCACGAGATGTGGGCGTTCGACGAGGTCGTTGCAGTGTTGGCTTTATGCAGCGGAGGCTTCTCCTGGTTCGCTTATCGCCGCTGGCGAGCGGCCAAGGACCAGCTACGCCAAATCCTCAACATCAATCGGGAACCAAATAAGGAAATTGAGGCGCTCGAGCGGGTGCAAAGAAAACTCAACGAAAGCGAGGAGAGATTTCGGCAAGCGACGAAGATGGCGCAGCTCGGTTACTATATTTGGGATGCCGCTACGGATCGGTGCCATTACTGCTCAGATGAGTATGCTTCCATGCACGGCCTTTCGCCGGAACAATTCATCGCCCAAGCTTCGGGATTGGATGGCGAGTTTTCCTTAACGCACCCGGACGACCGTGACGAAGTGCAAAGTGCGATGAAGGCCCTCCGGGAAGGCGTATTATTCGAGATGGAATACCGGACGATTGCGCCAGATGGCACCGCGCGACATGTGCGGGAAATTGCCCACCCTGTGTTCGATGAAGAGGGCAGGGTCGTGCGTGAGATTGGCGTTTGCCAGGACATTACCGATATGAAGCGCGCCGAAACGCTTCTGGCGCGGGCGGTGGACGTTATACCCGGACTTTTTGCGCTGTTCGATGCCGAGGACCGGCTGGTTGTCTGCAACCAGAAATATCGCGAACTATATGAAACAGAATCAGCGGCCGTTGTGCCGGGTGTCAAATTCGAGACATTGGTACGTTCCTTCGCCGCTGCGACAGGTGTCGGCGATTCGGCTGCTGACACCGAAGATTGGGTGGAAAGACGGCTGGATCGGCGTAACAGCGGAACGCGGTCACAAGAATATCGACGCCGAGACGGCGAGTGGATCGAAGTCAGCGACCACTTCTTGGAGGACGGGAGCGTATTCACCGTCGGCATGGTTATAACCGAGCGCAAGCGAGTTGAAGCGGAACTCCTACAGTCTCAAAAAATGGAAGCCGTCGGTCAGCTGACCGGCGGGGTTGCTCATGACTTTAATAATCTGCTTGGTGTGATTATGGGCAACGCCGAAATACTCGAAGACGAAGTCGGGCAACGCAATTTGTCGGTTCAGGCGATATTCCGTTCGGCGCAGCGTGGTGCGGAGCTGACTCAGCGTTTGCTTGCGTTTTCTCGCCGACAACCATTGCGACCATCGGCCCTGCATCCAGCAGAACTGGTTGATGGAATGCATCAGCTATTAAGCCGTACATTGGGCAAGAAGATCGAGATTGACGTCGATATCCCCGCCTCGCTTTGGCATGTCGAGGCGGATCCAGGCCAGTTAGAGAACGCGTTGTTGAACCTCGCGCTTAATGCGCGGGATGCAATGCCGGATGGCGGAACTCTTCGGATTGTCTTGGCCAACGCCCCGATGAAGACATATGAAAATGCGGAATATGTGGAAGTGACTCCGGGGGACTATGTGTCATTGCGCGTGAGCGATACAGGAACCGGCATGGACAAAGACGTTCTGGAGCATGTCTTCGAGCCGTTTTTCACGACCAAGGATGTTGGTAAAGGCACCGGTCTTGGTCTTTCAATGGTTTATGGCTTCGCCAAACAATCGGGTGGCGATATTCATATCGAGAGCAGCCTTGGTCACGGTACCACGGTGACTATTTTCCTTCCTCGCGCTGGCAGTGGATCCGAAGCTTCTTATATGCCAGCGGTAGCAGTGACAGGAGCGACAGGCCGACAAGTGCGACAATAACTTCCGGTGTCAGTGCCGACGCAGGGGTGAAGGTGGCATTGGAGTCGAACACACTGCCGAGGCCCGCGCCGACTGAAGCGAAAACGAAAGCACCGGGAACGATCCCGATCGCCGTGCCGATCGTGAATATTTTCAATCTGACGCCGAGGAAGGCTGGCACGAGATTGACCACGAAGAACGGAAACAAGGGCACGAGCCGCAGGACAAGCAGATAGCTGAGCGCGTTTTCCTGAAAGCCGGCTTCCATCTTCTTGAGCCATGGGCCTGCCTTGGCCTTTAACGAATTTCCCAAGGCGGTTTGCGCTGCGCCGAAGATGCCGACAGCGCCCAATGTCGCACCCAGGACGATGTACGCTGTCCCGAGTACCGAACCGAACAGGAAGCCGCCGGCAACGGAAAGAATGGCGCCGCCTGGGAGAGATAATGCCGTCACGACGATATAGATCCCGACAAAAGTAGCCACGGCTAGCAATCCCTGATCGTGAACGAACATCATCAAAACATGACGGTTTTCTCGCAGAGCCTCGAAGGTCAGATAGTCTCCCACGCCGAAGCTGAAAGCAGCCGCTATGGCGGCGCCTATGAGGGCGAGAGGGGCGAACCGGCGCGCCTTTGCGATCCATCCGGTTGACGTGAGGGAGGCAGTATCGGTGCTCATGATTTGTCTCCTTGCTTTCCTGCTTTTCTTACGGAAGGTGCTGCATCAGTCCGACGACGCGTTTCGTCCGGTCGGAGAAAAGCGTCGGCGTGAAATAGGCGCTGGCGGCCCGCTTGGAAATTTCCCCACGGGTCGGGTAGGGCGCGATGATCGACGCCATGTCGGCGGCCTTCAAACCCGTCTGAACGGCCAGGACCCAGGGCAGGATCAACTCGCCGGCATGTTTCCCCACGATGGTCGCACCCAGGATGCGGCCCTTGCGGCCCAGTACCGCTTTGATGAAGCCATCGGATGCCCGTTCCGCGCGGGCGCGGTCGACGCCATCGAAGTCCTGTTTTACGACGGTGACGGAAATGTCTTGCCGATGGGCTTCGGCTTCGGACAGACCGACATGGGCCAGTTCCGGATCGGTATAGGTGACCCAGGGGACAGCTTTGTCATCGACCTTGGCGGGCAGGTTGAATAGCGCATTTCGGATCACGATGCCGGCGTGGTAACCCGCCACGTGGGTGAACTGATAGCTGCCGGCGACGTCGCCGATGGCAAAGACCCGTTTGTTCGACGTGCGTAAGCGGCGGTCGACCGGGATGCCTCGTGCAGCGTATTGGATGCCGGCATTTTCCAGTCCCAGACCTGCAACGTTTGCGCTACGACCGGCCGCGATCAGTAAGTGCGATCCCTCAACCGATGTCGTTTTATGATCCCGGTGAACCAAAACGGAAATGCCGTTGCCATGCCGTATGACGCTTTCGACTCTGGCGTTCTCGCGTATGACGACACCTTCCTGAAACAGCCGGCGCCGGACGATATCGACGGCTTCGGGGTCATCCTTGCCCATAATCGAGTCGTTTTCGATCAGCGTCACCTTGACGCCGAGCCGACGGTGCGCCTGCGCCATCTCGACGCCAATCGGGCCGCCGCCGATGATGATGAGATGCTCCGGGCGTTCGACCAGCGAGAAGATCGTCTCGTTTGTCAGGTATGGCACATCCTCCAGACCGGGAATTGGCGGAATGAAAGCGGACGACCCCGTGGCGATGACAAACCGGCGTGCTTTGACCCGGTATTCACCCGCCTCGATCTCGTTGCGGCCGACGAACCGTCCCGCGGCCTGCAGAACGCGGACGCCAAGCCCTTCGAAGCGTTCCACCGAGTCGTGCGGTGCGATTCCGGCAATAACGTCGTTCACATGAGCGTTGACCTTCGCGAAGTCGATCGCCGGTTCGTGCCCGTTTACGCCGAATTTTCCCGAGCGGCGTACCGTTTCGGCGGCGTGGCCCGCGGCGATAAGTGCCTTGGAGGGCACACAGCCATAATTGAGGCAGTCGCCGCCCATCTTCCCTTTTTCGATGAGCACGACCTTGGCGCCCATCTGGGCTGCTCCGGCGGCCACGGAAAGACCGCCGGAGCCTGCGCCGATGACGGCAATATCCGCCTCGATCATTTGATTGCTGATGTTGGGCATTTTGAATCCTCCGATCGAAACGGTTTATTGCCAAGCTGTCTGGGCTTATCCTTCGACGATGATTTTGTAATTCGGCGTGGGGTTGAGCGGGCAGGAATACAGGTATTCGCCGGGCTTCAAGGTGACGGTGTAGTCCTTGGTGACACCCGTCGCGAGCCCGCCGCCGGAGACGCTGGGCAGTGACACCCGTCCGACAACGCCCGAGCCGCGCAACCAGAAGCCAAGCTCGTAGGGAACGTTCTTGTTGGTGACCCGGAAGGTGTATTGGCCCGGCTTCAGCTTCAGGACCTGCGATTTCGCGAGCCGCTCGTCGCCAGACCGATCGTTGATTTCTTCGCAATCGGCCTTCGCGTTCGATGTGAAGCCGTGATCGACGCCCTCCGTTTCAACGAACTGACAGGCTGTTTGTGTCAAATTTACGATATTTGCGTTGCCAGCCGCATTTGCGGGTTGGGTTAAGCCAATGGCCGTTATGGCGGCAAAGACGGCTCCGAAAAAGCCTTTGCGAATTAGTGCGGTGTTCATTGCTGTTCTCCATGCTTCATGCGTTAGGCAAAACGATTTGTTTCGTTGCCCAGGAGATGGAGATGCAAGCGACGGGGTTTAAATATAGATTGCCTTCCAATTCGATAGCTTATGGGTATAAAGCGAGCTAAACTGCTGGAATGACGTACTATTTGGGGGAGATGGCGCGGCTTCCCCGCGATACGGGGGTTTGTCATGGAAATGCATCAGGTGCGCTATTTCCTCGCCGTTTGCGAGACACTGAATTTCACGCGCGCGGCCGAGATTTGTAACGTCGCCCAACCCTCTCTCACCAAGGCGATCAAGAACCTTGAGGAAGAGCTCGGGGGCGAGTTGATCCGCCGCGAGCGCAGCCAGAGCCATCTGACCGATCTGGGCCGACTAATGAAGCCGCACCTCGAGAATATCTATATGGCGAGCGAGGCCGCCAAGGCGGATGCCGACGGGTTCCACGCGCTGGAAACGGCGGCGGTCAACCTTGGTGTCATGTCGACCATCGGCCCGGCGAAGATGATCAACTTCATCACCAAGCTGCGCGAAGACATTCCCACGCTGGATCTGAACATCGTCGAGGCGTCCGGGAAGGCGCTCGTCGATTTGCTGTTGAAGGGTGAGCTGGATATCGGGCTGATCGGGCTTCCCAACCTGCCGGACCGGTTGGACGTCATTCCTCTCTACAAGGAGCGATACACAATCGCTTTCCCCGAAGGGCATCGGTTCGAGCAGATGGACACGGTGCCGGTGAGAGAACTCGATGGAGAAGACTATCTCATTCGTGTGCACTGCGAATTTTCCGACCATTTCCAGGAATTGGGTGCGGAATGGACGGTCAATACGAATGTTCGCTATCGCAGCGAACGAGAAGATTGGGTGCAGGCTATGCTCTTAGCGCGCATGGGGTGCAGCATCATGCCGGAGTTTCTGCCGGACCGGCCGGGCGTCGCGACGCGCCCCGTCACCGACCCCAGCGTGTCACGCACGATATCGCTGGTAACCGTTGCCGGCAGGCGCTTCTCGCCGACACTCAACATTATGGTTCGTTTGGCACGGCAGTATTCTTGGCCTGGGGCCGTATAAGCTAAATATCCTGCCGGCGCGGGTCTTTGATCTCCGGCTTTTGGAATGGTGGGGTCTTCGTCGGCGGGACCGGTGGCGGGATAATCTCGATATTGAGGTTCCCGAGTTCTTCCAAGGATTTCGGTGAGAACGGCGTTGCGATCGTGACGGTGGAACCTCGCGTCAGTGCGTCATCCACCGCTTGCTCGAGACGTTCCGCTAACTCCTGCCGCCAGGGCAGGATGTAATAACGCGGTTCTGGCATGTCACCGAGCTGCAGCCACAGATATATCGCCTGTCCTTCTTCGAAGCTCACCCCGAGAACGACGGCGTTCAGCGCTTTGCGGTCGAACCACTCGAAATCTATCGGTTTGGGCCGGCTGAGCAGTTCGATCAACTGGACATAACCCAGTGGCAACAGGAGAGCGGCCGCGATCAGGGCAACGACACGGACGCGTGTGTGTCGCGGCGACCAGATGGCAATGGTCGCGAGTAAAGCGAACAACGCGACGATGGCTGCGAACAGGTAGATCAAGTTCTCCATTACATGGGCTCCGTGATCAGCCGGCGGCGTAACGTCGTAACGCTGTCATCGACCAATTCACCCTTGCTGGTCAAGCGGAAGCGGTATGCGGTTTCTTCTTGATGGCGCCGCTTCAAAGTGACTTGTGTTTTGAGGATCTGATTGGTCGATTCGAACTCCTTTCGAACGCTGACGACGACAGTGACCGGAACGGTCATGTCCTTCGGCAGCGGCCCGTACATGTGGACGTTGACGATATATTCACCGGCGGGGATGCCGCGGCTGTAGGCGACCTCGTAATTTTCGTTTGTCGCATCGCCTTCAATGCCAAGGTCGTCGCGGAGCAGATTGAAAACCTGATTGCCCAGGTTCCAGAAACCGACCGGCGTGGAATCTGGCCCCATAACCCAGAGGTCGACATCGACATGCTGTTCGCTCGGCCAGTGCATCTCGACGATGACGTTGCCCGGCGCCTTGTGGTCTTGCGCTTCGATCTCCGCTTTGCGCAGATGCGGCAGCAGCATAACGACCATGGCGACGAAGCCGATCAGGGCGAGCAGAATGACGTCGCGAAAAATCGTACCCGATGATTCCTCTTCGAAATCGTCAAGCTCGTTCACGCGCTTCTCCAAGTTCGATGATCGCGCCGATCAGGTTGATGGAACCGCTGGTCAGGATGCGGTGGTTGACGGTCAGCCAGACATAGAGCACCGCGCCGACCAGCGTTGTGTAGAGGGCGACGGACATGCCGCTGATCAAGGTCGCGACCATGTTGGCGACACTTTCCACTTCTGTTGCCGCTTTCGGATCGACGCCGGATAGGGCGATGATGAAGCCGATGACGGTGCCGATCAGGCCCAGAAAGACAAGGCCGTTCGCGACCTGGCGGACGACGGCAACGCCATTCGATAGTTTGAGTCGCAGGGCGCTGGCGCCGAGTGACCGGCTTTCCGGCCCGCGCCATAGACGGTCGCGAGATATTTGGCCGCGCGCGTGCCGTCACGAGGCGCGCCGGTCCGTATATCGTTCAATTCGACGCTGGTGCGCCAAACTCGGGCACCGCAGGTGAACAGACCGAAAAGGAACACGGCAAAGATGCTTAGCGACAGTTCCATGGTAATCGGCACGAAAATGCCGTCCATCCAGCCTTGCAGATAGGCTGCGACCAACAAGGCCATCGCGACCAGGTTAACCAACAGGAACCGCAGGAACAGGAGATACCTGTGCGGCTTAGAGATGAGCTCCATTTCTTTCTCGACTCCCGAACGAACCCGCTACCAAGATTGGTGCGCGGCGCATACCATACAAGCGGTGCGAAACAAGTGTAGTGCAAATCAAGAAATTGGGAACAGGCGCAATGGACGACAGCTTTGACGCAATCATTATCGGGGCCGGCATCATCGGATGTTGTGTCGCCTACGAGCTGGCCAAACATGGCAAACGGACCTTGAATATCGATAAGCTTCCGGCTTCCGGTTACGGGTCGACCAGCGGCTCCTGCGCGATTATCCGCACGCACTATTCGACTGTCGATGGTTGCGCGCTCGCCTATGAAGGGGTCTTCGCCTGGCGTCGATGGGCCGACTATATCGGGGTCACCGACGAACGGGGGATGGCGGTCTACCACAACACGGGTTGTGTCGCGATGCGGACCGAGTCCAACGAACATCTGCGGCCGATGTGCGAGCGGCTCGATATCATCGGTATTCCCTGGGAAGATTGGGGTCCGGAAAAAATTCTCGAAAAGTTGCCGTTTTTCGATTTGCGACGGTTCGCGCCAGCGACCCTGCGGGACGATCCCTCCTTCGGCCAGCCTTCCGGTGGCGAGGTGTCGGGGGCGGTCTTCTTTCCCGATGCAGGTTATGTCAGCGATCCGCAACTCGCGACGCACAATGTTCAGTGCGCGGTAGAAGCGGCGGGTGGTGCGTTCCGGTTCAACGCTGAAGTCGCTGAAATCCGGCAATCCGAAAATCGCGTTGCCGGGGTGACCCTAGCTGACGGGACGCGGATCGACGCTCCGGTCGTTGTCAATGTCGCGGGACCGCATTCGTCTCGGCTCAACGCTATGGCCGGCGTGCTCGACGATATGAATATCGAGACCAACGCGTTGCGCCAGGAAGTGGCCCATGTCCCATCGCCCGAGGGGTTCGACTTCGAGCATAACGGCTATGTTATCACGGACAGCGATATCGGAAATTACTGCCGGCCCGAAATCGGCAACCATATCCTGATCGGCAGCGAAGATCCCGAATGCGATCCGCGCGAATGGGTCGATCCGGACGATTTCAACCGTGACTTCACCGATCAATGGACGACGCAGGTGCATCGCGAGGCGCAACGTATTCCGACGCTGCCAATCCCGAGCCGGATGCAGGGCGTCGTCGATCTCTACGACGTCTCGGACGACTGGATTCCGATCTACGACCGGTCGAGCCTCGATGGCTACTATATGGCGATCGGCACCAGCGGGAACCAGTTCAAGAACGCCCCGGTCGCGGGCGCGATGATGGCCGAACTGATCATTGCCTGCGAAGGTGGGCATGACCATGATGCGTTTCCGGTTCAGTATGAATTGCCGCAGACCGGCCGCAGCATCGATGTCGGCTTTTATTCCCGGCGTCGTGAGATCAACATGAACAGCAGCTTTTCCGTGCTCGGCTGAGCGCCGAGAGAATCATGAGGGAGACTTAATCATGCGGGTGACAACAATTGACGATATTCCACACGAAGACCTAGGGGAGGCGACGCCGATTGCCGGCTGGACTGGCGGGTCGGTGTCCCGTTCGCGGCAAACCATTATCCCAGCGGGAGAATCGGAAAATTACAATTGTAGCGTGGTGAATTTTACTAATGGCTCGACGACCGGTTGGCACACACACAATTGCGATCAGATTCTCGTCGTCACTTCGGGTTCTGGGATCGTGGCAACGGAAGATGAAGAAATCGAAATCAACGTCGGCGACGTCGTCCATATCAAGGCCGGCGAGAAGCATTGGCATGGCGCTAAGGCGGGCACGACGATGGGCCACATCACCATTACCGCGGTAGGGTCGAAGGCAACTTGGTTGTAAGCTGATAACGGCTTCAAAGGAGGCGAGTGTGATGTTGCAGGTCGGGATCATGATTGCTATTGCCGCGGCGATGTTCTGGTGGTTACCCCTATGGGCTGCTGTCGTCGGCGGAATCGTTTTGTTTTTCGTTGTCGCTGCAAAGTTGCGCGATGCGGTGACGCGGGGCCGTGTGCATATGATCATCCACAAGGACGATGACGATGAAGCGCAGCGCATCCGAGACCGCGACGCGACCTTCCTGTATGCCATGTGGATCGGTCTGACGATTGCCGGTCCGGCCCATTCCGACGGTGGTGAGTATATTCACCACCCGGGTGGTGGGGATTTCGGCGGCGACATCGGGGGCGGACATGATGGCGGGGGCGGTGGAGACGGTGGCATGTAGCGCCGCCGCATCACAGTCGAACTATCCTTTGCCGAGCAACGGGCGGACTTCGGCGGCGAACCAGTCGAGTTGTGCGTCGCGTTCCTCGGGTGGGCCGAGGAAGTCGAAATTGACGTGCCGGACACCGGCGTCGTGGAACTTCGAGATCGCTTCCGCAACGTCCTCGGGCCGCCCGAGCGCAGCGTATTTCTTGGCCGGTCCCCGGAAATCCATTGCATAGCGCTTGCTGAGCAACTCGGTTGCTTTGTCGAGGGCGGCTTCGTAGCTGTTGTCGATCTGGGCGAAGAGCAGATGCGCGGTGCCAAAAGTTTTGATATCGCGGTTTGCCTTTTCAAAGGCCGGCGCAATCTTATCCAGGCTGTTCTTATACATCTCGGGTGTCACGACATAGGAAATCCAGCCGTCACCCATTCGTCCGGTGCGCCGCAGCGCAGCGTCGGACCGACCACCGAACCATATGGGAGGGCCTTCGGGTGTCAGGGTTGCTGGTTGCATGTGCACTTCCGGAAAGGAATAAAATGTCCCGTCGTGCGACACCGGCTCACCGCGCCATAATTTGCGTACGACTTCGATCCCTTCTTCGAGGCGCGCGCCGCGTTCATTGTGTGGTACGCCGCAGGCTTCGAATTCGCGCGGGAATTCACCGCCGACCCCGACGCCAAAGATGAACCGCCCACCGGACAGATGATCGAGCGTCGCCGTTTGTTTCGCCACGGGGGTCGGATGCCGTAAGGGCAACAGAAAGACGCCAGACCCGACGGTCAGGCGGTCGCTGCAGGCGGCGATTTGGGCAAGCTGCAGGAACGGATCCATTATCGGTGTGGTGAAGGCGATATGATCGCCGACCCAGACGGAGTCGAATTTCAGCGCGTCGAGTTTCGCCGTGATCGCCCGTGTCGCTTCGATCGTCGGAAACCGGGTCATAAGCCCGTAGTGATAAGTCTCGCCCAATGGCAAGTTCATTGCCGGCACTCCCGTGCATTGTTTGTGATTTACCCAAGCATCACATCGGGGACGCGGCCTTGCAATGCGCTATCTCGGTAAAGGGCAGGACAATCGTTTGACACGACGTTAGAGGCCATTCTCTGTGGAGTTCCACCCCAGCCCCCTTGGGCTTGACCCGAGTACGACGGAGGAGGGTAAGAAGAGCGGTATCGTTGCAGCACTACCTGGATAAGGGGCTTCTTTCTGGCCTTAATTGATGGCAGAATGTCCGAATGGGGCGAAAAGTACGGTTTTATTGGGATTGAGCGATATGCGTTACGGTTTTTCCGCGGTGGCCCAGGCAAGTATGTGGATCGCAATTGTGATTCTTGCCCTGATCATGCAGGTCATGCCATTGCTGCTGATTCTCACGCTGTTCAATATGGCGATTGGCGTATCCTCCGCCACGATACTGGTTATTATTCCCATAGCGCTGTTCGGCTCGATTATCGTCGCTTGTACGATTGCGGAACGTCGCCGGCGTTCCATGCTTCCCGCACCGATATCGGCTCAAGCCGGCAAGCCTCATCCCGATACGGCGATGCGACATACGGCCGCCTGCATGCTGCCTTATCTGCGGCGCAGCCGGTTTTTCTAGAAGAAAATTTTCGTCGACACGAGGCGTTTGACAGCGCGTTTCCCTCTCTGTTCAATCGGACAGACGCTTGAATGTAAGGGGGATGTCCATGGCGATCGACGAACGCGGCCTGCCGCTCACGACGGACAATGATGCGGCGGCTGCCGCATACAATACGACGGTCTGGCGGTCGCTGGAGTACCGCGCGGATACCGTAGATCACATGCAACAGGTTCTGGATGCCGATCCGGAATTCGCCATGGGCCACTGCCTGAAAGGATTGTTGCTGACCGGCTTTCAATCGACCCGGATGCGCGCCGCGGTCGGAGAGTGCGTCACGGCGGCGGAAGCCGCATCCAGGCATGCCACGTCCCGGGAGAAGGCGAATATCGCCGCGTTGCGGGCCATGTATGAAGGGAACCGGCGCAAGGCCTGCGATATTTGGGAAGACATTCTTGTCCATCATCCGACCGATCTGCTGGCATTGCGGCACCTGACCCACGCACTATTCTGGAGCGGCCGAAGTTTCGAGCTTCGCGATGCTGTAGCGCGCGGCGTTCGGGCGTGGGACGAGTCGGTGCCCGGATACGGTTTCGTGCTCGGCATGTACTCATTTGGGCTCGAGGAGTCGGCCGAATATGGGCGAGCCGAGGAGAAGGGCAAACGGGCGGTCGAGCTCAATCGCGACGATTTATGGGCCGTGCATGCGGTGGCACATGTTCTGGAAATGCAGGGGCGGCTCGCCGATGGGATCGAGTGGCTGACGGAGTCGGGACCGGACTGGGCCGACAGGAACCCCTTCAAGAGCCATCTTTGGTGGCATCTGGCGCTCTACCATCTGGAACGCGGCGAGTTCGAGCGCGTGTTCAAGCTCTACGACCTCGCGGTACGGACCAAGGGTTCGGATTTCTATATCGAGATTCAAAACGCCAGCGCGATGCTGTGGCGGCTCGATTTCCTCGGTGTCGACGTCGGCGACCGCTGGTCGGAACTGGCCGATACCTGCGAGTCCCGGATCGGCGACATGGGGCTCGGCTTTACCACGACGCATGACATGATGGCGCTCGCCATGGCCGGGCGGTTCGACGCCGCCGACCGATTGCTTGAGGCCCTGCGCGATTATGCTGGGAGCCATGATGATTACGCGTCCGCGACGATGCAGTCGGTGACGATACCGCTCTGCGAAGCCGTGCGTGCCTATGGGTCCAAGGATTACGGCCGGGCGCGGGAAATTCTCGCGGAACGTCGCGATGACATCATTCTGAATGGCGCCAGCCATGCGCAACGGGATGTGTTTGCGCAGGCACTGATCGAGTCTGCGTTGCGCGGCGGAGAGATGGATCTGGCGCGTGCGCTGCTCTCCGCCCGGGTCGAGGAAAAACCGCATGGCTGCGGCAGCTGGCTGAAATACGCGGACACTTTGGAGAAAACGGGCGATGCGGATGGCGCAGCAACGGCGCGTGCGGAGGCCGCGAAATACAGTGTTCATTAGCATTGACCGAGGTTGGTTGGAGGCGTCTTGGCGGTTTAACAACCGCATGAAGCTGTCTGAATAATCCCTTCCCCCTTGATGGGGGAAGGCTAGGAAGGGGGTGGACGGCGATGCCCTTCTAATCAACACTCGATCATGCCCTCTCCAATTGCCAGAAAACTGCGAGGCAATCTCACCGACGCGGAGCAGCGTCTGTGGTACCGCCTGCGTAGGCGCCAGTGCGCCGGGTTTCGCTTCCGGCGTCAGGTGCCGCTCGGTGCCTACATCGTCGACTTTGCCTGCCTCTCGGAGAATCTCGTTATTGAAGTCGACGGTGGGCAGCACGCCGACGATGCGGAACGGGATGCGGTGCGCACGGCTTGGCTTGAAGGAAATGGGTTTCGAGTTATTCGATTCTGGAACAATGAGGTGTTGCGGCATACAGATGGGGTCGTTGAGGTGATTGAGCGGACGTTGCGGGAACGAGGGGTGGTGCAGCCCCCCCATCCTTAAGGAGACCCCTGCGAAATAGTGCCGCCGACACCGTTTCCACCCCCTTCCTAGCCTTCCCCCGTCAAGGGGGAAGGGATAACGCTGGCGGATCAACGGGTTGCTCTCCTCCCCCTTGACGGGGGAGGATTAAGGTGGGGGTGAAACGGTGTTGTTCGCGCTGTTCCGCAGCGGTCCCCTTATCGGCGCGGCGCTACTCCGCCAGAAAATCCCGCACCGTACTCAGGAACCCATCGAGCTGGTCATGGTGCACCCAGTGACCCGCATCGGCGAAATTGACGCAGCGTGCATTCTGGAAATGCGCCGCCCGGCCGTCCTCCTCGGGGTCGCTGGCCCAACTGTCCAGTCCGCGGACGAGCAGGGTCGGGCAGGCGATGTTTGACCATAGTTCCGCGCCTTCCTCCGGGCCCATCCCAAAGGGCTGATTGGCGCGGGTATAGTTGTCGAACTTCCAGCTATAGGTCCCATCTTCGTTCTGGCTGGCGCCGTGGATGGTCAGGTGGCGGGCCTGTTCCGGTGACAGGTGCGGGTTTTCCTCCTGCATCCGCTGGTAGGCTTCTTCGATGTTCGGATATTTACGCGGCATCCGGCCCGACAATTTACGTAACGTGTCGACCCAATTGGTGACCCGTTCCTGGGTCGAGCGCCCAGCGCGTTCGGCGACGATTTCCGGCGGCCAGCCCAACCCTTCGATGGCGACCAGCTTGACCACGTTCTCGGGGTAGACACCGGCGTAGCGCAGACTGATCGCGCCGCCCAGTGAGTGACTGACGATTGTAACTGGTGTCAACGCCGTCTGATGAAGCAATTGCGCGATATCGTAAACATATTCCGAAATCGCATAGCTGCCGCCGATCATCCATTGCGAGTCGCCGTGTCCGCGCAAGTCGGGCGCGATGATGTGATATTGGTCGCGCAGCGCCTCCGCGACCCAGTCCCAATTGCGGCAATGGTCGCGTCCGCCATGGACGAGCAGCAGGGGCGGTGCATCGGGATTGCCCCAATCCACATAGTGGAGACGGAGCCGCTGCGAATAATAGGTGTGGGATGCCGGTCCGGGCAGGGGAGCATGAGGCATAGTTCAATCCCTCGACTAATGAGAATGCCGCGTTACGCTAGATTAGATTTACTCTAGGCCTGTATAACGCCGCCTATTCAGCGGCAGCAAGAGCCGCTTTTACTGTCTCACACTTGTTATGAAGATGACGTTTAAGAATGCCGGCCAACCGGGGGCCATCTCGCTCCGCGAGGGCTTCCAGCATTTCCTCATGCTCGGAAACGGCTTGCGCCCAGCGGGTTGCCGAAATGTTGGCCGTATAACGCGCGCGCCGGATGCGGCCCGAGAGGTTGTTGTACGCCACCGCCAGTGTCGGGTTCCGCGCCGCCTCCAGGATTTTCTCATGGATCTGTTGATTGATCTCGAAGTAAGGCGGCCGTTCGCCGCGGGTATGATGCAGCACCATCTGATAGTGCAGGGCGCGTATCTCGGCCAGTTCAGTTTCGGTGATGCGCGCGCAGGCCAATTCGCCCGACAGGGCCTCCAACGCGCCCATAACGGGGAACAGTTCGTCCACATCCTCCGCCGTCAGCCCGGCGACTCTGGCACCGCGATTGGGCGCTATTTCCAGCAGGCCTTCCGATGCGAGAACCTTGAGGGCTTCGCGCAGCGGCGTGCGCGAAATGCCCAACGTTTCGCACAACACGCGCTCCGGCAACCGGGAACCCGGCTGATAGGTGCCTTCGACGATCATATCGCGGATCCGTTCCGTAACCGTGTCGTGCAGCGATTGCCTCTCGATTGGCGCTATGGTGTCGTTCATGCCCGCGCCTCCGTCAGTGCGGATTCCAGGATGCGCGCGACATGGACCGCCTCGCGGCCTTCGCCGTCGAGGATCTGATGCCGGCAGCTCATCCCGTCGGCGACGAGAATGGTATCGGCACCCGCGTTGCGAACGGCCGGCAGCAGCGACGCCTCCGCCATCTTCATGGATATGTCGTGGTTCTCCGGGCGATAGCCGAAGGCGCCCGCCATGCCGCAGCAGCTCGATTCGATCGTTTCGACGTCGAGTTCGGGAACCAGACGCAATGTCGACTCGACGGCGCCCATCGTGGCAAAGGCCTTTTGATGGCAGTGACCATGCAGCAGCGCGCGGCGGAACGGTGTCTTTTGAAGTGTCAGATCGAGGCGTCCCGACATCTGTTCCCGGGCGATGAATTCTTCGAACAGCATAGCCGCGCTGGCAAGCCGTTCGCTTGCCTCGCCGGGCAGCATGGCCAGGGATTCGTCGCGGAAGGTGAACAGGCAGGACGGTTCCAGGCCGATCACCGGCATGCCTTGCAGGAGGAACGGTTCGAGTGCTGCCAAGGTGCGCAAAATTTCGATGCGCGCTTCATCCACGAGGCCGGATGCGAGGAAGGTGCGGCCACAACATAGTGGACGCTTCCCGGCCGGCGGGGTCGGTAGATGGACCCGGTAGCCGGCCGCCATCAGAACGTTGACGGCGGCCCGCGCGTTTTCCGGCTCGAACCAGTGATTGAAGGTATCGGCAAGGAACACAACAGGCGTGCCATCAATCGGGCCAACGGCCTCCATGCCAGGCTCGAAGACATCGCGGCGCCATTTCGGCAGCGACCGCTTGGCGCTAAATCCGAAGAGCTTTTCGCTCAATCCGGCGAGCCCGGGAAGTTTGTCGCGCAGGTTCAGAAGCGGGCCGACTTTGCTGGCGAGTGGTGCGTACCGCGGCAGATAGGAAACAAGCCGATCATGCAGCGACAGGCCGTGCCGCTTGTTGTAGTGGTGCAGAAATTCGGTCTTCATCTTCGCCATGTCGACGCCGGTGGGGCATTCCCGCTTGCAGCCTTTGCATCCGACACAGAGTTTCATCGTGTCGTACATGTCGGGCGACGTGAAGGCGTCGTCGCCAAGCTGACCGGAAAGGGCGAGCCGCAGCGTGTTGGCGCGGCCGCGGGTCAGGTCCTTTTCTTCGCCGGTCGCGCGGAAGGATGGGCACATGACTCCAGCGTCGAACTTGCGGCAGGCGCCGTTGTTGTTGCACATCTCCACCGCACCGCCGAAGCCGCCCCACGCCGACCAGTCGAACGCGGTATCCATCGGCGGTACCGCGTAGTCCGGCTTGAAGCGGAACAGCGACCGGTCGTCCATCTTCGGCGGGTCGACGATCTTGCCGGGGTTGAACAGCCCGTCCGGATCGAAGCGCCGTTTTACTTCGGCAAACGTATCGGTCATGCGCGATCCGAACATCGCCTCGTGAAATTCGGAGCGGACCAGCCCGTCGCCATGTTCGCCGGAATGCGATCCCTTGTACTCGCGGACGATCTCGAATGCTTTTTCCGCGATCTCGCGCATCGTCTTGGCGCCGGCTTCCTGCTTCAGATTGACGACCGGCCGGACGTGCAGACAGCCAACAGAAGCGTGCGCGTACCAGGTTCCCGTCGTGCCGTGATCGTGGAAGATCTTCGTCAGCCGGTCCGTATAGTCGGCGAGGTCTTCCAGCCGTACCGCGCAATCCTCGATGAAGGAGATCGGTTTCCCGTCGCCTTTCATCGACATCATGATATTGAGGCCCGACTTGCGGACTTCCCACACGGCTTTCTGGGAGGACGGTTCTGCGACTTCCACGACACCGTCTGGAAAACCCAGATCGCCCATCAATTGCACGAGATCACGCAGGCGGCGCAGTAGATCCTCGCGGTCCTCGCCAGCGAATTCGACCAGCAGGATAGCGGCGGGCTCTCCTTTTATAAACTGTTCGATGGTCTGGCGGAAAATCGGAATGTCGCGCGCCAGGTCGATCATCGTCCGGTCGGCGAGCTCGACCGCTGCCGGGCCAAGCTTGACGATATGCTGACTCGAATCCATCGCGGCGTAGAAGTCTGGAAAATGGCAGATGCCCAATACCTTGTGGGTTGGCGTTTTCGCGAGATCGAGGGTGACGCGCGTCGAAAAGGCGAGCGTGCCTTCCGAGCCGACCAGCAGGTGCGCCAGATTGACCGGCGCGTTGCGCCCTTCGGCGACCAGCGCGTCGATGTTGTAGCCGCCGACCCGGCGCATCAGATCGGGGAACCGGGCGGCGATTTCCGCCTTCTCCCGCTCGCCGATGGCCAGCATGTCCCGCGCGAGTCTGGCCGCGTCCGGTCCCATTGCCGCCTCATTGATTTCCGCTGCCAGAGGACCGAAATGCATCGCCGTTCCGTCGGCGAGGATCGCATCGATGGCGGCCACATTGTCGCGCATCGTGCCGTGCACGATGGACCGTGCACCGCAGCTGTTGTTGCCGGTCATGCCGCCAATCGTGGCGCGGCTCGATGTTGAGACGTCGACCGGGAAGGTGAGCCCGTGCGGCGCCAGTTCGTGATTGAGCTGGTCGAGCACGACACCCGGCTCGACGGTCACGCGTTGTGCCGTCACGTCCAGATCGACAATTCGGTTCAGGTGTTTGCTGACATCGACGACGACCGCTTCGCCGACCGTCTGCCCGCATTGCGAGGTCCCGCCGCCGCGCGGCAATACCGGCACCCCAGCCTCGGCCGAGACCTGGATCGCGCGATGGATATCCGCTTCCGTCTTGGGAATTACCACGCCGATCGGTTCGATTTGATAGTGCGACGCATCGGTGCTGTACCGGCCACGGCTGAACGCATCGAACAGCACGTCGCCTTCGACCTCACGGCGAAGCCTCGCGGCGAGGCCGGAATCGCCGATTGTCGTCGTTGTCGATTTCGCGGATGCCATATGCTGTTCCTGAAGTGTGCGAAGTTTCACATCTGTACCGTATCAAATTGTATGCAAAATACAATAATTTATGAATTTTGCCTAAAAACTAATCATTGATCGGTAATAAATTGTATGCAATATGCAAAATAAGCTGGCAAATACCGGTAGAAAACCGGCCTTTCACGAAAGGGAGCACGTAATGCCGCGACAAGGTGGACGACATTTTTTGCAGATTCCGGGGCCGACCAACGTGCCCGACCGGATCCTTCGGGCGATCGATCATCCGACCATCGATCATCGCGGTCCGGACTTCGCCTCCATGGCGAAAGGCGTCCTGACCGACATCCGCACGATCTTCAAGACGGAACAGCCGGTGGTGATCTATACGGCGTCGGGCACCGGCGCGTGGGAAGCAGCCCTAGTCAATGCGCTGTCGCCGGGTGACCGGGTGCTGATGTATGAAACCGGCCAGTTCTCCACGCTATGGCGAAATCTTGCCGACCGGCTCGGGCTGAAGCCTGAATTCATTCCGGGCGACTGGCGGCGCGGTGCCGATGCGCAGGCGATCGAAGCGGTGCTGGCCGCGGATACAACGCATGATATCAAGGCGGTTTGCGTTGTGCACAACGACACCTCCACCGGCATTACCTCGAACGTGTCCGCCGTACGCCAAGCGATAGACAACGCCGGTCACCCGGCGTTGCTGATGGTGGACGTGATCTCCTCGTTGGGTTCGATTGACTATCGCCACGACGAATGGGGCGTTGATGTCACCGTTGGCGGCTCACAGAAGGGTCTGATGTTGCCTCCCGGGCTGAGCTTCAACGCGGTCAGCGTAAAGGCGCGGATCGCGGCGCGCAGCGCACGCATGACCCGGTCCTACTGGGATTGGGAAGAGATGATTCAGGCAAACGAGAAGGGTGTCTTTCCCTATACGCCGGGAACAAACCTGCTGTTCGGCCTACGAGCGGCAATCGACATGCTGCATGAAGAAGGGCTGGATAACGTTTTCGCGCGGCACGACCGGCATGCCGAGGCAACCCGGCGCGCGGTTAACGCTTGGGGGCTGGAAGTGTTGTGCTCGAACCCGGAGGAGTATTCGAGCGCTCTTACGGCGGTGTTGCTGCCCGAAGGAAATGACGCTGACTCCTTCCGGAAGGTGGTGCTGGAGAATTACGACATGTCGCTCGGCAACGGGCTGGGCAAAGTGGCGGGTAAGGTGTTCCGCATCGGGCATCTGGGCGATTTCAACGATCTGATGCTGTCCGGCACGCTGTGCGGTGTCGAGATGGGACTCGGGCTCGCCGGCGTGCCGCACAGCACGGGCGGTATCGTCGCGGCAATGGACTATTTGATGGGACGCCGCCAGAACGCCTAATCCGCATCGGCGAGGATGGCGGCGATGGCGGCGGCGGCCAGGCGCGCCTCCGGCGGGTCGGCGCGGCTGGTCAGGATCGCGGGGACCTTCGCACCCATGACGATGCCGGCGGCGCAGGCGCTCATAAAATAGACCATCATCTTGAACAGGGCGTTGCCGGTTTCGATGTTCGGCGCGAGCAGAATGTCCGCGTTGCCCGCGACCGGATGATCGATTCCTTTGATGCGTGCGGCTTCCACCGAGACAGCGTTGTCGAAGGCGAGGGGCCCGTGAACCAGGGCGCCGGTCAATTCGCTCGCGGCACGGGCAGCCAAAGTTGCGGCATCGACGCTTGACGGCATACGTTCGCTGGGTTCTTCGCTGCCGGACAGGATGGCGACGCGCGGTTCGGCGGTGCCGAGCGCTTGCGCCAGTGTTACAGCGTTACGAATTGCTTCAAACTTTGTCTCCAGATCGGGTGCGATATTGACGGCCGCATCGGTGATCAGCAGCATTTTCTCTGACTCTGGAACCGTCATGTGAAACACATGGGTCAACCGCCGGCCCGTCCGTAATCCTGAACTGCGGTCGAGTATGGCTGTCAGGAATTGGTCGGTATGCACGTGTCCCTTCATGAGGGCGCCGGCTTCTCCACCACCCGCGAGGCGCGCGGCCTTCGCCGCGGCATCCGCTTCGTCTGCGGCATCGACGATGCGCAGGCCGTCAATATCCCAGCCGATGGCGCCGGCTGTTGCGGCAATGTCATCTTTCTTGCCTACAAGGATGGGCATGATCAACCCCGCATCGGCGGCGAGCTTGGCGCTTTCCAATGCGAGTTCCGTCCCGGCATTGGCAACGGCGGTGACAACGGCGGGTTTCTTTGTGGCGCGTTCGAGCAGCGCGGGTGGGCACTCGAAGGGCAGGGTGCTCAGCACGCGGGGGCGCCGTTTTCGGCGAAAAGCGCTTCGCTGAGCCGCGCTGCGGCGTCCCGCATTACTGGCAAATGACGCCGGCAGTCCTCGACCGTCATACGGGGAATTGGCGCATGAATCGCCAAAGCCGCGCGCAGTTGCTGCGATCCCGACGATTCTGGAATGGGCACCGCGAGGCCCACCAGCCCAACCATATATTCCTGATTATTGGTCGCTACGTCATCGTGCCGTATTGCCGCTAGCTCCTTTTCGAGAATTTCAGGATCGGTGACCGTGTGTTCGGTATACCGTTCGAGGGGCGCTGCCGCATAAAGGCGCTCGCGCACCCGTTTCGGCATTCGACTCATAAATAGCTTGCCCATCGCAACGGCATGCAAGGGCACACGACTGCCGACGGTGAAATGCATCCGCAACGGCCACGTGCTCTCGACGCGGTCGAGATAGACCACATTGTTGCCGTCCAGGACACCGAGATTGCAGGTCTCCCCGGTTTCCTTGGCCAGCCATTCGAGAATGGCATGACGGGGTGCCCGTTGCGCGGATGCTTTCAGGGTGTCGGCGGCCAAAGCATTTAAACGAGGGCCGATCCCGTAGTTCCGGCCACCCGGTTCGCGAATTAAAAAGCCTTCCGCTTCGAGCCGTCCGGCGATGCGGTGCACGGTCGGTTTCGGCAGATCGAGGCGTTCCGCCATGGTTGCCAAGTTTATCGGACGGCTCTCGGCAACGACGATATCGAGCAGGGCGAAGGCCCGCTGTATCTGCGATCCCTTATCCTTCGTAGCGCTAGGCGTGTCGTCGCCTACTGAATTGACCTGTTGGGCGGGCATTTCGTTTCCGATTGAAGCACGATGATTTTACGCGCGGGCATCCTACCCAAGGGACAGGTTCGTGCAAGAATTTACCGATAATCGAGCCATTACGTTCCATTTTTTACGCGATCTCATGCTTACGCGCCGATAAAGCGATGAAGGCAGCACCGAACAAGGTATGCCGGCCGAGCCACGCGTCATAGGGGGCGAGGAGCCGCGCTGCCGTCGTCAGCCGTGGATAATAGATCGCACCGCGAACGGTCTCGACCTCTAGACCTGCGTTGCGCGCGAGTTGCTTCAATTCGGTCGCGGTGCGAAATCTTCCGCGGCGCCATAGAGGCGAGCCAAGCCAGGCACGGATTCGGCGCTGGGCGGCCCAACTGCTCCATTTGTGCAGTTCTCCAATGACGAACCGGCCGTTGGGCCGCAAGACCCGCGCCATTTCCGAAATCATGTCTTGGGCATCGCCGACGAAGCAAAGCACTGTTTTCGCAACTACGATATCGAAGCTTGCGGCCGCGAAGGGAAGCCGCTCGCCGCTGGATCGAACGAGATCGAAATGGCTTTCCGAGGCGTTTACGGTGGTATGAGCGGACTCTATCATGTCCGCGCTGGGGTCCGATCCGGTAACGAGCGCACCGCGCTGCGCCAAACCGATGGCGAAATGCCCTTCGCCACAGCCGACTTCGAGGACTCGCTGGCCTTCGACATTTCCGATCAGGTTGAAGAGCAGGCGGTCTTCCAGCGCTTCTGTGATGTCTCCAAGCCCGGACTCCCGCCAACCGCAATAAAGGTCGGGGCCGAACCGATACGCGGGGTCATTGTCTGGTTGCATGTCGCATTCGCACCATCGCTTATTCCTGATGCACTGTACCGTGGCGCGCGTGTCGGACGATTGATCCGGCTCAATCTATGGGGCTATTTCCTCATGCGCCGCTTTGATCGCTTCGAAGGACCGTTCGATGTCATCATCCGTGGTCGCCCATGAGCTGACGCTAATCCGCATGGCTGGCTGGTTCTGCCAGGTTGTTCCGCCGCACCAACAGACTCCCGAGTTTTGGATGGTGTCGACAACACGTTGTGTGCGTTTTTCGTTTCCGAAATGGACGATGACCTGATTGAGAACGACGTCGTTCAGCACGTCAATGCCGCTCTTCCGCAAGTGTTCGGCCAACCACTGGGCCTGGTGACAATTCCGGTCGATAAGCGCGGCGAGGCCCTGCCGTCCTAAGGATTTCAAGGCCGCCCAGACGTCCACCGCACGGGCGCGTCGTGAGCTGTCGGGTGAATAATCGATGGGATCGCGCTGTTCGCTGGCGAGAAGGTAGGCGCCGCTGATCGACATCGCTTGGCGGAGGCTGTCGGGTTCTCGGACGATGGCGATGCCGTTGTCATAGGGGACGTTCAGCCATTTATGGGCATCGGTCGCCCAGGAATCGGCGCGTTCCAGATCGTCCGCAAGCGCTGCAAAGGTTGTTGATGCACGGGCCCATAGGCCGAACGCACCATCGACATGGACCCAGGCGCCCGCTTTATGGGCATGGTCGATAATTGCATCAGCGGGGTCGAAGGCGCCTGAGTTGACGTTGCCGGCTTGAATGCAAACGATCGTCGGTCCTTCAAGCGCTGGCAGTGCGTCCGACCTCATGCGTCCCTGATCGTCGGCTGGAACGACGGTTACCCGGTCACGGCCGAGGCCGAGCAGGGACAGCACCTTAAACACTGTCGCGTGGACTTCCTGCCCGACGACGACATTGATTTCTGGGGCGCCGAAAAGCCCTTGGCTTTCAACATCCCAGCCTGCCTTTTTCAGCACCTGATGCCGGGCCGCGGCCAAACAGGTGAAATTCGCCATGGTCGCGCCAGTGACGAAGGTCCCTTCCGCCGTTGTCGGCAAGGCGAGGGCTTCCTTGATCCAGCGCAGGGAAGCTTCTTCGAACGGTGCAATGGCGGGCGAACTGACCGAGCTGAAACTGTTCTGATCCCACGCCGTGGCGAGCCAGTTTGCGGCAACGGTTGCGGGAAGTGCACTACCGGTGACAAAGCCGAAATACCGTCCCCCGGCACTGGCTATCGTGGCCGGTGACCCGATGTCGTCGAGAAGCGCGATAACGTCTTCGGGTTCACTCGGTAGCTCGGGCATTGTTTCGCCGAGCGCATCCTTAAGCCGGTTTACCGCTTCCGGGGCCGGCTGGACGCTTCGGTCGTCAAGCGTGTCGAGATATCGCGCGGCTCGCGATGCCGCGTCCGCCAAAATGTCCCGATTGTGCCCGCTACTCATCGAAACCGCTTAGCCTGCCATCGCGCTGATTTCGTCATGCAGTGCGCTCGGCAGGGTGATGCCGTCTTGCTCGGCGGCGGCACGCAGCGCAAAGCGGCGGGCGCCGGGGATGCGCGTTCCCTCCTGCCCGAGGATCGCGTCGACCAATGTTTCCAGCCGGTCGGCAAAGGCGCCGCCGGAAAATCGGTCTGGATCGAGGGCGATCAGGAATTGCCCCGTGCGGGGCGCTGGACCTTCCGCTTCGAAAAAGGAACTGGATTCATAGCCGAACAGCGAGCCGGTCAAGGCTGCCGCAAACAGCTCCACCATGAGGACGAGTTGCGCACCCTTGGCATCGCCCATTGGGACCATCGTGCCAGCCATGGCGGCCTTGGCATCGGTCGTCGGATTGCCGTCCGCATCGAGCGCCCATCCTTCGGGGATCGGTTCGCCCTGCTGGGCTGCGACCATAATTTTCCCGCGGGCGACACGGGACAGCGACATGTCGATAACCAGCGGCGGCTCGTTCCGGCGCGGTGCGGCGAAGGCGATGGGGTCGGTGCCGAACAGCGCCTTGTTGCCACCCCAAGGCGCGATGGCTTCCGGCGAATTGGCAAAGAACAGCCCAACGAGACCGGCGCGTGCGAGACGCTCCACGGGTTGTCCGGCCGCACCGGCGTGGTGTGAGTTTGCAATCGACGCCGCCGCGATGCCCGTGGTTGCGGCCAAGTCGCTCAACTGCTCAACGGCGAGGTTCATAGCTGGGTAGGAGAAGCCTTGCTTCGCGTCGATGCGCCGTGCCGCGGTGCCGACCTCATGGCATTCCGGCGTCGCGTTCCCGTCGACCTTGCCGCTGTTCGCCTGTGCCGCATAGAACGGCACGCGCGATGCGCCATGCCCCTTCAGCCCGTCGGCCTCCGACGTGACGATGGCGGCCGCGACCTGCGCGGCGTTGCGCGCGCTCGTCCGGTTGGTGGTCAAGGCGCGAATGATCAAGGATTCGAGTTCGGCGAGCGATAGTGTGATCGTGCTCATGGTCAGGTCTCCAGGACGCGGCGGACATTCGCGGCGGTCAGTTCACTGGTGCGCAGATTGGCCTCGTCGGTGAGGCCGGCGATATGCGGCGTCAGAACCAAATTCGGGGTATTCGCGAGATGACCGCTGGACTCTGCAGTCACCGGTTCCGTTTCGAAGACGTCCAACGCCGCGCCGCCGAGCCGGCCTTCGCGCAGTGCGGCTGTTAGCGCAGTCTCATCGACGACGCCTCCGCGTGCGGCGTTGATCACGATGGCATCCTGTTTCATACGGCTGATAGCGCTGGCATCGATCAGATGGTGCGTGTCGTCGGTCAAGGGTACATGCAAGGTGACGATGTCGGATGCCGCCAACAGCGCGTCCAGCGCCATCGGTTCGACCGCGCCCCAGCGGGGATCGTCGTTGGCCAGGAAGGGATCGTAGGCGGCAATTGCCATACCGAGGGGCGCCACCCGTTGCGCCACGTCGCGCCCGATAGCGCCATACCCGACAATACCCAGACGCCGGCCGCTCGCTTCGCGGCCGATCGTTTCAGTACGGGGCCACTGTCCGGCGATAACGGCCTGTGTGACGTTATATGCCGGGCCGCGGAGCAGCATCAGCATCGTCGACGTGACGTATTCCGCGACCGATACGTTGTTCGCACCAGTTGCCGGGCAGACCTCGATGTTTCGGGTCTCGCATGCGGCGAGGTCGATATTGTCGAGTCCCACACCGAGGCGACCGATCACCTTGAGGGACGCAGCCGCATCGAGCAATGCGCCGCGTACCTGTGTTCGGTTGCGGACGATGATGGCGGGGACATCTTCGAGCATCGCAGCCAGTTCGTCGGGGCGGTCGACGAGGTCGGAGTCGTAAACGACGTCATAGTTGGCGGCGAGGCCGCGGACGGAGTCGTCATCCATGAATTCGGTTATTACGATATCGGCCATCAGGTTTCCGTTATGGTTTTGAGTTCGCGATAGGCGGTGGATTTCAGTTCGATGCCGATCCCCGGTGTATCATGCGGGCGCGCGTATCCGTCCACGATATCGACATCGTCAGCAAAACCGCCCCACGGCTGGAATACCAGCGGGTAGGATTCCGAACCGCCAAGCTGCATGCCGGCGGCCATGTTGAAGCCAAGCTGATGCCCACCATGCGGTATCTGTTTTCGCCGGCTCCAGCCCTGCGCCGTCAGCATTTCGTCGATCTTGAGGTACTCGCTGAAGCCGTAACCAAGGGCGGGATCGATCTGTATCCAGTCACGGTCCGGGCGCATGCCTCCGTAGAGGATTAGGTTGCGCGCGTCCTGCAGCGAAAACAGATTCTCGCCCGTGGCCATTGCGCCGGCGTAATGTTCCGACAGTTTCGATTGCAACGCGAAGTCGAGCGGGTCGCCCGGCTCTTCGAACCAGAACAGACCGAACGGCGCGACGGCGTTGCCGAATGCGATGGCATCTTCGAGTGAGAAACGGCCATTGGCGTCGACGGCCAGATTGGAGCCATCACCGACAACTTCCAGGACGGCTTCGATCCGGCACAGGTCGGTGTCGAGGTCGGCACCGCCGACTTTCATCTTGACCACCTTGTAGCCCTTATCGAGATAGCCGCGCATTTCATCTTGCAGCGGCTCGAGTCCTTTGCCGGGATAGTAGTAGCCACCACCAGGGTATACGAGAACGCGTTCGTCATGCGCACCGCCATTGAACCGGTCGGAAATGATCTGCCACAGCGGCTGTTCCTCGACCTTGGCGATAATATCCCACATCGCCATGTCGATGACCGCTGCGGCCACGGCCCGGTCGCCGTGCCCGCCGGGCTTCTCGTTCTGCATCATGCAGGTCAGCACCTTGCCGGGGTCGAAGTTGCCGCCTGTCTCGTCCATGAGGTCTTCGGGTTGCGCTTCGACGACCCGCGGGATCAGCCGCTCCCGCAGGATGCCGCCCTGGGCGTAACGGCCGTTCGATCCGATGCCGTAGCCAACCACCGGTTTTCCGTCGCGAACGACATCCGTGACGATCGCGACGACACTGGCCGTCATCTTGCTGAAATCGATGGATGCGTTGCGCATCTGCGAGGCGAGCGTGACGCTTCGTTCGCGAATGTCGACGATTTTCATATGCGCCTTCCGAACAATCTATTGCCGATACCGCGAGCGTTATTCGATTAGGCCGGCGCGGCGTGCGAGTGCGCGATAGGTCTCCGTGCGCTGCTCTAAGAAAGCTGGCAGATCGACATAGGGGATGTCCAGCGGCACGAAGCCCAGCTCCTGTTTGCGAGCGATGAATTCGGGATCCCGATTCAATTTGGCGAAGAGGTCGGATATTTCCTGGCGCACCGCTTTCTGCGTGCCGGCGGGGACGGCGATGCCGCGATAGGCTCCGTCGACCATATTCATACCGAGCTCTCGGAACGTGGGAGCATCGGGTATATTGGGATGACGCTCCTCCATGGCGACGCCGAGTATCCTGACGTCGCCTTCGTGCTTCATCGCCACAGTCGTATAGCCCCAGGCGGCATCGACCGTACCGGCGAGGAGAGCCGCGATCGATTCGCCGGTGCCTTTAAAGGCGCGGTAGCCGCTCTCGATGCCGGCGACGTTGTCGAACCGGACCTGCGCCAAGTGATTGGCAGTGCCTTTGCCGGAGCCGGAAATGAGAATTTCTCCGGGCCTTTCCCTCGCGTCTTTTACGAGGTCGTCGAGGGTCTCATAGGGCGAGTCCTCGGCAACGATCAAGGCGTTGGGCGTATAGTGAAATAGATACACGGCGGCGATGTCTTCGGTCTTATAACGTGCGCCGCGCGGCGGCTGGATGATGATATGTGGCAGGTTGATTCCGATGATGGTGTAGCCGTCATCCGGCATATCGTTCATTGCCGACCATACGACGGCGCCGCCACCGCCCGGTTTATGTGAGATGACGAGATCATATCCCGTTAGTTGTTTAAAAACGGGCCGTTGCAGACGGGCCGTAATACCGGACTCGCCGCCGTAGCCGAACGGAATGATGTAGTCGACCGGCTTCTTCGGCCACCCTTCCGCCTTGATGGGCGCGGCGGAAAGGGTGGCGAAGAGGATCGCTATAAACCCAATGACGGTATGGGCTGCTTTGAGGTTCGTCTCTCTTACTCCAATTAGAGAGAGCCCTCAGAACGCGGGTTACGCGCTCCGATAAAGCTTCGTCATGACGAATTCACGATGGCCCAGCGCTTCCGCCGCGGTCAAGCGGCCGTTGCAAGTGCGCACCGTGATGTCGATCAGCCGGTCGCCGGCTTCGTCGAAATTCATTTCGCGACGTAGGATGCCGGACACGTCGAGATCGACATGCTCGCCCATTTCGCGGGCTGTTCGCGGATTGGCGGTCAGTTTGATAACCGGCTCGATGGGATTGCCGATCACGTTGCCTTGCCCCGTCGGGAACAGGTGAACGGCAAAACCCGCTGCTGCCTGCAGGGTGACGCATTCCGCAGCCGCCGAGGACGTATCCATGAAGTACAGGCCAGCACCCTTGCTCGGTGCCTCGGCCGGTTCCAGCACATCGATATAGCTGGTTTTCTTGCCGATCTTTTCGAGGTTGCCAAACGCCTTCTCTTCGATCGTCGTCAAGCCGCCTTCGATATTACCTGCGGTCGGCTGGCTCTCCGAAAGGTCGGACGTTTTATGCGGCTCGATCACCTCGTCCATATAGGCCTGCCAGGTGTTGAAGAATTTCTGTCCGATTTCCGGTGTCGATCCACGCTGCTGACAAACGGTTTCCGCGCCGGTGATTTCCGACGTTTCGCCGAAGCAACTGGTAACACCCAGCGGGTCCATCTTGTCGATGAAGTTGCCGACGGTCGGGTTCGAGCCGAGTCCGGACGTCGTGTCCGACTCGCCGCATTTGACGGAGACCCACAGATCTTCGATGGGGCACTCTTCGCGCTGCTTTTCGCTCGCGTCCTGAGAGAGTTCCTGAGCGCGGCGGCTGGCTTCCATGACGACCTTGTGCTCGCCATTACGTTCCAGCCAAAAGCCCTCGACCGGTTTGCCGGTCTTGGCGATGCCATCGACGATACGGTTGGTCCAGGACGGTTCGATACCGACGACGATGACGGCGGCAACGTTCGGGTTGCAGCCGGTGCCGATCAACGTGCGAAAGTGCAGATCCAGATCCGCGCCGAACTGCAGGCGGCCATAATGGTGCGGCAGGGCAATCGTGCCTTTGACATTGTTGGCGATTTTCTCGCAGGCCGCGTTGGACAGATCGTCCAGCGGCAGAATGACGACATGATTGCGAATGCCGACCCGGCCATTTTCGCGGCGGAAGCCGGTGAAAGATTTAGGAGTAGCCATCTTGCTTACCACTTCTTCGTCTTGAGGTTATGGGTGTGGACGTGATTCCCCTTGCCAATGGCGGAGACAGTCTTACCGATATCATGCCCGTACTTCATGATGTCGGCGCCTTCGGCAATGTCGAACAGCGCGACCTTATGGCCGATCGGTATGGCATCCAACGCCGTAATCGTGATTGTCTCGTCGGTTTCCATGACCCAGCCGGTCATTTCCGTGTTGGCTTCGACCGTTTCAACCACGACGACGCCGACTGAATCGGTGTTGTCATGTACAACAAAATGGGGCGCGCTCATCGTTCCTCCTGTGACATTCGTTTTTTAAAAAGCGGTTTATATCGATCGCACGGATTGTTGGCGGTTGGCCTGCGACCGGATTGTTGCTATGTCTTATATAAGACATATGAATTGCCTTCGTGTCAACGGATCGGCTGTGAACCAAATTTCGACGAAAGATATGCGGCCTGGGAAAGCGGGAAACCCGGCCAGGCAGCCGCTTTACGCGCAAGTGAGAGCACTGATCTTGCGCCGTCTCATCGATGGTGTGTGGCGTCCCGGGACGATGCTGCCCAGTGAGATACAGCTCGGCGTCGAGTTTGGTGTCAGCCAGGGGACAGTGCGGAAGGCACTGGACGCGCTGGCTGCCGAGAACCTGGTAGTTCGCCGCCAGGGTCGGGGTACGTTCGTGGCGGAACACGATCTCGATCGCGCCCTGTTCCATTTTTTCCATATGGTCGGGGAAAATGCGGAGCGGCAACTTCCGGACAGTCGGGTTCTGTCGTGCCGGTACGGCAAGGCATCGGCCACAGAAGCCGCGCAGTTGGCACTCCTGAAAGGCGACCCTGTCGCGCGTATCCGGCGTGTCCGGGTTCTCGGCGGCGTTCCGGCCATCGTGGAAACCATTGTCGTTTCGGAGGCCCTGTTTCCGAATATCGGGCGAGACGGCGACCTGCCGAACACGATTTATGAGCTCTATGAGCGGCGCTACGAGGTTACGGTGGCGCGGGCGGAAGAACGGCTGCGTGCTAAAGCGGCGGAACCCGCCATTGCGGAACTCCTCGAAATTGAACCGGGTACGCCCCTGCTGGAAATCGACCGGACGGCATTTTCGCTGGATGGCGCGCCCGTCGAATGGCGGCTGAGCCTTTGCGAGACCCGCTCACACTATTATCTAGCCGAACTGGTCTAGGCGTTACCTTCCGGCCGCGGCTTGCAGCGCCTGCCGGCGCAGTGCCTTGCCAGGTCGCGCGCCTGTCGGTGCGCCGTCACGCCAGACGGGCTTGCCGTTGACGAAGACAATTTCGATACCGGCCGCCGCTTCCGTCGGATGGTTGAAGTCGGCGCGGTCGATGACCGTTTCGGCGTTGAAAACCACGATGTCCGCATAGTTGCCGACGGCGATCGAGCCGCGGTCAGTCAATCCGAACTCTGCGGCGGGCAAACCGCTCATGCGATGCACCGCGTCCTCCAGCGTAATCAGGCCAAGGTCGCGGCTGTAATGGCCTAGTACGCGCGGAAAAGTGCCCCACAGCCGGGGGTGCGGAAATACGTCGTGCGGCAGCCCGTCGGAGGCCACCATGGCGTGCGGGTACTTCAGCACCCGCTGTACGTCTTCCTCGTCCATCGCGAAATAGATTGCGCCGGCGGGCTGCAGCGCATCGACCGCTTCTTCGAGATCGCAGCCCATCTCCGCGGCGATATCATCCAAATCCCGTCCTGCGACATCCGGGCGGGCTTCCGACCAGGTGACGATGACCCTTCGGGATTCGCCTAGTCGGCTCTTGCTCAGGACCGTTGAAGACGCATGGTAGGGATAAACGTCAAGGGTGACGTCCTGTTCCGTCCGGACACGGTCGATGAGCGCCAGAGACTCTTTCGTCTTGCCAAAGTTCGACGCACCCGCCGATTTGTGATGGGACAGAACGACCTTCGCACCCGAGGCGCGGCCGATCTCGAAGGCTTCCTCCAACGACTCTTGAAGATGTTCGCCTTCGTCGCGCAAATGCGTCGTATAAAGTGCGCCGGCCGGGCCGAGGAGTTCGGCAAGCCGGATCACCTCGTCCGTTGGCGCGGCGTTGGCGGGCGGATAGAACAGGCCCGTCGACATGCCGATTGCGCCGGCGTCGAGTGCTTCCGCCAACTCGGTCCGCATCGCGGCGATTTCATCGTCGGTCGCGCCACGACCCAATTCATCCATTGCTCCCACGCGCAATGTTGTATGACCGCAAAGCAGCGCCGCGTTCAATGCCGGAGGCGTCTCGTCCAGGGCCGCAAACAGGTCGGCCATTTTGGGAAAGCGGTATCCATCGCCTAGCAGGTCCAAAGGCGGCGGCGGTCTGTCGCCGGTGAAGCTCAGCGGCGCGAGGCTGATCCCGCAATTGCCGGCGACGACGGTGGCCACGCCCTGACTGGCCTTGTAGGCCATGTCCGGTTTTGACAGCAGTGCATGATCGTCGTGCGTGTGCACGTCGATGAAGCCTGGCGCGACGATGTTGCCGGCGGCATCGATGCGGTCCGAGGCCGTGTGACTGCTCAGGTCACCGATGGCGTCGATTCGGTCTCCAGTGATGCCGACGTCCGCCGTTATACGGTCCGCGCCGGTCCCGTCGATGAGAACGCCGTTGTGAATGATTAAATCGTGTGCTGTATCCGGCATGACGGACCCTATTCTCCTTGAGACATTGCGCCCTCGGGATACCATATTAGCGTACCGATTCCATCGCTAATCCGGATCGCATTCCACAGCGAATCCCCTTATGGTCCTCATCGAAGACGAGGCTGCATGAATGGTTTCGGGGGACAGATGGCAGTTGAGGACGGACCGGATACGGTGCGCGCACCGAAGATGGAGGCGATAACGGTGGCGCGGGCGCACGGTTGGTTTTGGCGCACACTTCTTGCATCCTGGGGCATCTATCTGGAAGTCGTTGTCGTTGCGGTCCTGGTGAATGTGCTCGCGCTTGCCGGTCCGCTGTTTGCGATGATCGTCATCGATCGCCTTGTTCCGAATTTTGCGGAGCAAACACTCTGGTGGCTCGCAATTGGGGTCGCCACAGCCTTCGGCTTTGGCTTTGCGCTCAATATGTTGCGTAGCATTTTCGTCGATGGTGCCGGCAGCGCCGCAAGCGAGCATATTGGCGAGCGACTGTTTCAGCGCATCCTTACCGCCCGGTTCGCGCACCGCCCCAACGCGGAAGCGGTTCTCGCCGGTATGGCGACTGATTTGGACGATGTGCGCGAAATGTTGAGCGCGGCGCCAGTTCTCGCTCTGATCGATTTGCCCTTCGTGATCCTGTTCATTGCCGTCATCTATGCGCTTGGCGGGCCGGTTGCGTTCCTGCCACTGGCTGCTGCCGCGGTTATCGTTTTTTTCAGCTTGATTCTGCAGTTGTTTTTGATGGCGCCGTCGTCGCGTATTCACGAGAGTACGCGTAGCCGTCTCGGTCTGGCCATGGAAACGGCGACGAGTCTCGAGACCATCAAAAGTGTGGGGCTGGAACGCCACATGCTTGACCGCTGGCAAGATTGTTTGCGCGAGGTGATGAGTGCTTCCCGGCTTACCAAGGGGTTGGCGGCCGGTTTTTCGAACGTTTCCGGGACCGTGACCGCTTTCGCGACCTTCGGTGTCATCGGAGTCGGCGTTTATTCGGTTACCGAGGGGTCGCTGACGCTCGGCGGCCTGATCGCGATGTCGATGCTGGCGGCGAGCGCGATGGCGCCGCTGGACCGGGTCCTGGCGGCGCTGGTCGTATTTCATCGCGCCGGCGCCGCTATCAATTCGATCGATACTCTCATGCATATCCCGGCGGAACGGCCGGCGGGCCAAATTTTCGCCGGACCCAAACGAATCAACGGCGGCGTCGCTTTCCAGCAAGTGTCGTTTCGCTATCCAGGCCAGGAGTCGCCTGCGCTTGAAAACGTTTCGTTCCGTATCGAACCGGGCGAGAAGGTCGGGTTGATCGGGCGAATTGGCTCCGGGAAAAGCACCGTCGCGCGCCTGCTCCTGAGTCTGTACGAGGCGGAGAACGGTGTCGTTGCGATGGCCGACACGGATATCCAATCCATCGATCCTTCCACGCTGCGAGCCGCAATCGGCAGCGTTCCGCAGGATATTCATCTTTTCGAGGGGTCGGTGAAGGACAACATCGCGGTCGGCATGACGGGATACGATGACGATGCGATTCGACGGGCCGCACAGATTGCCGGTGTCGATGAATTTACGAGTCGACATTCGCTCGGCTACGATATGCCGGTCGGTGAGCGCGGACATGCGATCTCCGGCGGTCAGCGGCAGGCAATTGCGATGGCACGGGCGTTGCTGTGTGACCCAGCCCTTCTGCTGCTCGACGAGCCGACCAGCGCCCTTGACAACACGTCGGAAGGCCGGTTTCGGGCAAGGCTGGCAAGTGCGATTTCGGACAAGACTCTTCTGCTGATAACGAACCGCGCATCGATGCTGGAATTGGTCGACCGGTTGATCGTCATCGATGGCGGCAAAATCATCGCGGACGGCGCGAAGCAGGAGGTTCTCGATGCGCTTCAGGGTGGCCATATCAAGCCTACATCGGGGGCTGAACTATGACGACCGCATCGACCGGCACGAGGCGTCGCGCATCCGTTGGCTCCTTCGCGCAGTTATTGCTGCTGGCCGTGATAGCTGGGGCCGGGGCCCTGATGTATCTGGCCAAGGATTTCACGCTTGCCTCCGCCATGCGCGGTACGGGCACTGTTGCCCCATTCGGCAAACCGCGGCTGATGCTTAGTCCCGTTGCCGGCACGGTGAGCACACAGGCACTACAAAACGGACCGGTTGTCGACCAAGGCCAGCTATTGTTTCGGATCGAAACCGCGGAAGAAACAGCCGATGCAGATGCGTTAAGATCGAAAGATCGGGCGGTGCGCGCAATGATCGACCGTCTTGAAGCGGTGGTCGGAGGCGCGGAAGATATCGTGTTCTCCGATGACCTGGTCGGGACAGCGGCGGCGGCGCAGGAGCAAGAGACATTCGACGAGCAGAAGGTATCACTAGTCCAGCAGCTCCAGGTGTTTCGGGATACAGCGGCGAAAAACCGGCTGGAGATCACGGAGCAAAAGGCGGCCGCGGTGCGCTTCAAACAAGCGCGCGATCTGGCAAAGCAGGAACTGGACGTTATCGCGCCGCTGGTGTCCCGCGGCGTTGCGCCAAAGCTTGAATCCCTCCGCCTTCAGCAGAAAGTGCAGGAGCTTGAAGCGAAACGGGAAAGCGCCACGCTCACGATCCCAAGGCTCGAAGCGTCTTTGCAGGAATCCGAGCGGCGATTGAAAGAAACTGTGACGGCGTTCCGTGCCGACGCCCGGAAGGATCTGAGCGAAAAGAACGCGGAACTGGCGGCGGTTCAACAGGCCTTGGCGGACAGTACGGGACGTGTGGTGACGACGGAGGTTCGTGCGCCAATGCGGGGGACCGTCGGGCGCGCAGCAGCGGGAGATGTTCGCGCCGGGCAGGTCCTGGCCGAAATCGCACCGCTCATGGAGGCCTTGTTCGTCGATGTAAAATTGCCGGCATCGGAAAGTGCCACGTTGCGTCCGAACGAGCGTGCAATTGTGAACGTCGGTTCTGCCAATATTCCGAGTGTATTGGTTGATGTCGGCCGGAACACCAATGTAGACCCGCAGGGGCAGCGCTTTCGGCAGGTGTCGTTGCGGATCAATGCCGATACGGCTGGTTTCGAGCAATTGACAACGGCGGGCCTTGAGGTTGGCGTAATCGTTGAAACCCGATTGCCGGTCCTGGACTATATTCTGGATGCGATTGCCGTAGCCCGCGGCGGCGCGTTACCTTGGGACTGACCGGCACGGTTTTAAATGAGGATTAACGAGAAATGGCGAGACGCAAGCCGCTGGCCAAGCCGGCATTTCCCGATATGCAGCCCATCGAAGGTGTCTCGTTTGCGACCGCCGCATGCGGGGTTGCCTATAAGGGGCGAACCGATCTGTTGTTGGCCGAGCTGCGCAAGGGAACGCAGATTGCGGGGGTCTTCACACGGTCGCTGACCGCCTCGGCGCCGGTCAAATGGTGCCGCGAAATTCTTCCTGGCGGCAAGGCGCGGGCCATTGTCGTCAATGCAGGCAATGCGAACGCGTTCACCGGGCGCGCCGGCGACGATATCGTCCGGGCGACTGCGAAACGGGCCGCAGAAGTAATCGGCTGCCGCGATAAGGAAGTGTTCGTCGCTTCCACAGGTGTAATCGGCCAAACCTTTTCGCCGAAACTGATCCCTGGCAAATTGGCCGGTCTGCATCGACGTGTGAAACCGGATGTCTGGACAGAAGCCGCTGCCGCCATCATGACGACGGACAGCGTACCGAAGGGTGTCGTCCGTACGGCCCGAATCGGTGACGCGACGGTGACGATCAACGGCATTGGCAAAGGCACGCAGATGATCCACCCGGATATGGCGACAACGCTGAACTTCGTGTTCACCGACGCCAAGATTCCGGCGGCGGTGTTGCAAAAGGCGCTGACGCACGCAGCGGACCGGTCCTTCAATTGCATCACGATCGAAGGCGATACATCGACCAGCGACTCCCTGTTCCTGTGCGCGACCGGTGCGGCCCGACATCCGCGTATTACGGGTCACCGCGATCCGGCGTTGAAGGATTTCTGCCGCGCCTTGGAAGAAGTCTGCATTGGATTGTCGCAGGCGATCGTGCGTGATGCGGAAGGTGCGTCGCGGTTCGTGACCTTGCATGTGACGGGTGCGGCCTCGATGCGCGCCGCCCGGACTATCGGACGCACGATTGCGTCCGCGACGCTCTTCAAGGTGTCCATGGCAGAAGTTCTGCCGCCCTGGGGTCGCATGATCATGGCAGTCGGCAAGTCGGGGGAGAAGGCGGACCGGGACCGGCTCGATATCGATGTCGGCGGCATGCCGGTGGCGCGGGAGGGAGCGGTGCTCGGCGGTTACGACGCGGCGGGAGTGGAGGCGCACCTCAAAGGGTCGGAAATCGAATTGTCGATCGATGTCGGGGTCGGGCGGGGTAAAGCCACGGTCTGGACGTCCGACCGAGGCAAGGGATATGGCTGAGGGACGATGACCGCGCTGCCGAGCCGCTATTGGCAGGACCTCAGTACGGTCGATTTCGCCGCACTGGACGCGGCGCGGGTGATCGCGGTGCAGCCCGTCGCGGCGATCGAACAGCATGGTCCGCATCTCCCGGTATCGGTTGATGCCTGTATCAACGAAGGCGTTCTAGGCGCTGCGCTTGAGCACCTCGCGCCGGAGCTTCCTGTCCTGGTGTTGCCGCTGCAGACCATTGGCAAGAGCGACGAACACAACCGTTTTCCCGGAACACTGTCCATATCGGCGGAGACGCTTATCCGTCACTGGAACGATATCGGTGATAGCGTCGCCCGGGCCGGCGTCCGCAAGCTGGTGCTGTTCAACAGCCATGGCGGCAATCCCGCCGTGATGGACATCGTCGCGCGTGACTTGCGCATCCAGCACGGCATGCTGGCGGTTGCCGCGAACTGGTACGATCTTGTCGATTTGGAAATGTTGTTCGATCCGATGGAAGTTCGGCATGGTATCCATGGCGGCGAGATCGAGACGTCCATGATGCTGCATCTGCGCCCCAACCTCGTCGACATGACGAAGGCTGAGACCTTCGCCTCCTTCGGCGCGGAGATGGCGCAGTCCTATTCGTTTTTGTTGCCCACCGCGCAGCCGTCGTTCGCCTGGGAGACACAAGATTTGAACAGGGCCGGTGCGGTTGGCAACGCGGCGGCGGCTGACGCCGTTCGGGGAAAGAAAGCCGTCGATGCGGCCGCGAACGGATTCGCGGCATTGCTGGAAGAGGTCGACCGGTTCGACCTCGAGAGTCTGGTCACCGAGGCGCCAGACCGTTAGAAAACGGGATGCAAACGGGGGACGTATCCGTGACGGAAGATAACAAGCAAAAGCCTGACCTGCTCGATGCGCCGTTAAACGTCGTGAATGTCGGTTTGGAAGGCTTCGCGCGGGAGCTGGAAAGCAACGGGGTCCCGACCGTGCATGTCGACTGGTCGCCGCCGGCACGTGGCGACGCGAAACTGGCGGATCTGCTCTCGAAGCTGAGTGAATAGAGCCGGCCGTATGGAGAAGATCGAACTGGCCAATCAGGAAGCGCTGCGGCGAATGTTGACCGCCGATCCGGTGCTGATTGACGTCTTGCCGGCAGGCGAGGTGCTGACCGGGCTTGAGGAGCGCATGATTCTGCATGCAGGGCCGCCAATCGAGTGGGACCGCATGTGTGGGCCGATGCGCGGTGCGATTGCGGGAATCGCCGTGTTCGAAGGCTGGGCCCGGGACCTGGAGGATGGCGAGCGCCTGGCCGCGGCCGGGGAGCTCATGTTCCATCCCAATCACGATTTCGGCGCGGTCGGTCCTATGACCGGGATGACGACGCTCCGCCAACCGGTGATGGTTGTTGAGAACCGGACAACGGGGAACCGGTCCTACTGCACGATCAACGAAGGGCTCGGCAAGGTCATGCGTTTCGGCGGCAATGACGAAGAGGTGCTGGACCGATTGCGCTGGCTGCGCGACGTGTTGGGGCCGGCCATGGGCGCCGCGTTGCGCCAGTCGGATGGGATTGCGCTGAAGGTGCTGACCGCGCGCGGCCTTACGATGGGCGACGAAATGCACCAGCGGAACGTCGCTTGCAGCGGGCTGCTGTTGCGTGCCTTGGCGCCGGAACTGGCGCGCGTCGCGACCGACACGGCGGCGCTTGCGGAATCGCTCGCGTTCATCGCCGGCAATGATCAATTCTATCTGAACGTCGCGATGGCGATGGGCAAGGCGATCATGGACCCAGTGCGCGATATCGAAGGCTCGACGATCGTTACCGCGATGAGCCGCAACGGCACCGATTTCGGGATTCGCGTCAGCGGTACCGGCGATAGGTGGTTTACCGCGCCGGTGGAGATGCCGGAAGGCCTCTATTTCCCAGGCTACGGGGCGGAAGATGCCAATCCCGACATGGGCGATTCGACGATTGTCGAAACGATCGGGCTGGGCGGTTTCGCCATGGCCGCGGCGCCAGCGGTTGCCGGTTTTGTCGGTGCCGGAAATGCGTCGGAAGCGGCGCTCTTTACCCGCGATATGGGCGAGATCACTGTCGGCGAAAATCCGGAATGGACGATACCTTCGCTCGATTATCAAGGCGTCCCGGCGGGCATCGACGTCCGCCTCGTCGTCGAAAGCGGAATCGCGCCGACGATCAATACCGGCATCGCGCATAAGGAGCCGGGCCGCGGGCAGGTCGGTGCCGGCGTCGTGAAGGCGCCGCTTGCCTGTTTCGACGCGGCGCTGGTCGGTATCGCCGAACGTCTGGGTGTTGCGTGACGGCGGTAACCCGGATCGGCTATATCGCCCGCCGAATTTTGCAAAACAGGTATGGCGGCTGCGTGATCGCAGTGTTCGACCGCAGCGCCTATGTCGAGGTTGGCAGGGAGTTGATCTGCCTGATTTCGCCGACGCTGGATGACGGCCCGCTTAGCGTAGCGTGCGGAGATCTGGATGCTCTTCATCCTGGCATGCGCTATGCCCCGAAAATTGGGAACGCCCGAATTTGGCTGCCGCCTAAACCATATGGCTGGACGGCGGACAGTTTAGTGGGTGGTCTTGCCGCTCTGCGGTGCGCGGTTGTCGGCCGCACGCCATCCGCAGGTCTCGGCGCCTTCGTATCGGATGAAGTGTTGAGCCCGGAAGGCGCTCGCGCGCGATTGCCGACTGCGCGTCTTGGCCTTTGGCTTGCGGACTCGTTGGCGGGTAAGCGAGATTCCGTTCCATCGGAAACGGGGAATCTTATCGGGCTTGGGCCGGGATTGACGCCGTCGGGAGACGATTTCCTGGGCGGCGCGATGGTTGCGGCCCATGCTCTGGATCGGGCGGATATCGCAGCACATCTTTACGAGACCATCGAAACGCACGACGTCGGCGCTATCAGTGCCGCGCATCTGGCGGCAGCCAGCGAAGGCGCTGCGAGCGAACCATTGCACTTACTCCTGAACGATGTGCTGTGCGGCCGCGGCGGGGCCTTGCCCGCCCGCCTGACCGCCTTGGATCGAATGGGGCATACCTCCGGCTGGGATGCGCTGGCGGGCGCTGTGATGGTTATGCGTGCAGTTCGCGATACGGCGGCCATGCGAGCCGCCTGATCCCGTGGGCTAGTCGTCGTAGGCGACGAGGGAGGTGAACGGGACATCGAGTTTCTCGCGGCCACCCAGGAAGCTGAGTTCGATGATGCAGGCGCTGGCGCGTACGTCCCCGCCCACCTGGCGGGCCAATGCGATCGACGCGGCCAGGGTGCCGCCCGTCGCGAGCAAATCGTCCAGGACAACGATCCGCTGACCGGCCTCGATGGCGTCGGCCTGTATTTCGATCGTATCCGTGCCGTATTCGAGGTCGTATTCGAAGGAGATCGTCTCGCCTGGCAGTTTGCCCTTCTTGCGCACCATCGCGAAGCCGCATCCGAGTTCGAGCGCCAAGGGGGCGGAGACGAGAAATCCGCGCGATTCGATACCGATAAGCAAGTCCGGTTTTTGTGGCGCTACCGCCTCTGTCAGTTGCGAGACGCAATGCCGCCACGCACCCGGATGCGCGAGCATGGTTGAAATATCGTAAAAAAGAATGCCGGGCTTCGGGAAGTCCGCGATGGCGCGGATATGATCTTTGAGGTCCATGTCGCGATTGCCTGCTTAGAGGGGAATAGACGGCGCAGGACTTTACCTGCGGCGGCGCTTTGCCGCAACGCGCGTGGTCGGCGCTTTTTCGGACCTGCGGAGTGTGGTATTCGACTGCTCAAGGGTAGGGCCTGAATGCGACGAAATGGCCGTTTGGGATGACGATGGACCAGGAACCGGAATGGATCGAAAGCGTCGGCACCGATGGCCGGCCCGTCCTTTCGGCGAAAGGGTCCTGGACGATCGATGCCGTATCCGTTCTCGATAGCCGGATTAAAGCAACGCATTTGAACGGCACCAAGCAGGCAGAACTCGATCTTTCCGGCATCACCCGCCTCGATACGGCAGGGGCCTGGCTGTTGTACCGGACTCGGCGCGACTTCGCCGACGATGGCATTGATGCCCGACTAGCCGGCCTCGATCCGCACTACGCACCGCTTCTCGATCTCGTGGAACAGGCGGACAAGGCGCATCCGGAAATCGAGCGGGAACGCCCGGGCGTGCTCGTGGAATTCGTCAGCCGAGTCGGCAAATCCGTCTGCGAGGCGGCTGAGGAAGGCCTCAACTTGCTCAACTTCCTTGGCCTGACAATTATCACGATGCTGCGCGTGATCGTGCGGCCGCGGCGTATGCGGATTGTCTCTCTGGTCAACCAGATTGAGCAAACCGGCCTGAACGCAATGGGCATCGTGGGCCTGCTGCTATTCCTCATCGGTGTCGTGCTGGCGTTTCAAAGCGCCGAGCAACTGCGCAAGTTTGCCGCCGAGATATTCACCGCCGACGGGCTGGCTATCCTCGTCCTGCGCGAAATCGGAGTCCTTATTGCGGCGATCTTGATCGCCGGCCGCTCCGGCTCCGCCTTCACGGCGGAAATCGGCATGATGAAGGTCAATGAGGAAGTCGACGCCTTGCGCACGACCGGCGTCGATCCGATCGAGGTTTTGGTCCTGCCGCGGATCAACGCGCTGTTGCTGACGTTGCCGCTGCTGACGTTTTTCGCGAATGTCGCGGCGCTGACCGGCGGCACCATTATGGCGGTCGCGACCCTGGACGTGACCTATACGCAGTTCGTGCGCCAGCTTGCCGATGCGATGACCTTGAAAAATTTCATTGTCGGCATGGTCAAGGCGCCGGTCTTCGCGTTTCTGATCGGACTGGTCGGTTGCTATGAAGGGCTGCAGGTCGGCGGCAGCGCCGAAAGCATTGGGCGCCTGACGACGAAATCCGTCGTCGAATCCATCGTGCTCGTCATTATAGCGGATGCGACCTTCTCCATCGTGTTCGCCTATCTCGGGATATAACGGAATGCTCGGAATATAACGGAATGGACACGGACGTGGTCATCAAGGTGCGCGGGCTTCGAACGCAGTTCGGAACTCAGGTCATTCACGACAACCTTGATCTCGATATTCGCCGTGGTCAGGTCGTCGGAGTCGTCGGCGGATCCGGTACCGGAAAATCCGTGTTGCTGCGCACGATACTGGGGCTCAATCGCCCGCGCGAAGGCGATATCGAAGTTCTGGGAGAGGATGCGAGGCAGGCTCTGGATACGGTGCAGCGGCGCACCGGCGTGTTGTTTCAGAACGGGGCGCTGTTTTCCTCACTGACCGTTGCGGAGAACATTCAGGTGCCGATGCGCGAACATCTCGACCTGTCGCGCAGCCTCATGGACGAGTTGGCCGCGCTGAAGATCGGCATGGTCGGCTTGCCGCCGGATGCGGGACCGAAATTTCCCTCCGAACTCTCCGGTGGCATGCGCAAGCGCGCCGGTCTGGCCCGAGCGCTGTCTCTCGATCCGGAGATTCTGTTTCTCGACGAGCCGACGGCGGGCCTCGATCCGATCGGTGCCGCAGCGTTCGACAATCTCATTGCCGAGTTGCAAAAGGGGCTCGGCCTTACCGTCTTTATGGTCACGCATGATCTCGACAGCCTGTCGGCGATTTGCGACAGCATTGCCGTTCTGGTGGACAAACGTGTCCGCCTCGGCACAATGGCCGAACACATGCAGGATGCGCACCCTTGGATTCAGTCCTACTTTCACGGTCCCCGCGCCCGGGCGGCGTTAGATAACAGGCTTTAACGCATGGAAACCAAGGCCAACTACATTATCGTCGGTGCTTTTACGCTCATATTGCTGATGGGCCTGGTGAGCGCTGTCGTTTGGCTCGCCGATATCGAGCTCGATGAAGAGTTCGCGTATTACGATCTCCTGTTCGAAGGTTCGGTCACGGGCTTGAAAACGGGCAACCCGGTCCGTTATCGCGGCGTTCCGGTCGGTGTCGTGACCGATATGAAAATCAACCCGAAGAATGTCGAGCAGGTGAAGGTGACCATCGAAGTTCCGAACGAGACGCCGATTAAGGAAGACACGGTCGCATCATTGGAATTTCAGGGAATCACCGGTATCGCCTATGTACAGATAACCGGGGGAACGCACGATGCGCCGCGGTTGCGGCGGATACCCGGGCGCGGCAATCCGGTGATCAAATCCAAAGCGTCGCAATTGCAGGAAGTTATCGACGCGGCGCCGGAACTCATCAACCGGGTTATCTCACTGGTAGATCGCGCCAACCTGCTGCTTGGCAATGCGAATCAGGAAAACTTCGCCGCGGCGATGTCTAACATCAAGGAGATTTCCGGTTCCTTTGCGGAGGGTTCGGACGATATCCGGAGCCTATTGTCGGGTGGCGCCGAAGCTATTTCCGAGCTGAAAATAGCATCGGCGGAAGTCCGCTTGCTTGTTCAAAATCTGCGGGGGACGGTCGACACGCTGTCGGATCAAGCTAAAGGTACGTTGGGTGACGTCAGAAGTAACGTTAATCTGATCACCGATGATGCGCGCGCGACTATCGGCGAAATCAGCAGTTTAACGAAGACCATGTCCGGCACGATGACGGATATCGGGCCGCAAACGAAAGCGACTCTCGCGGCGGTGAAGGAGGCGGCTGACAGTCTTGACCGGTCGCAGGACCAACTCACGGAGTTGCTGGCCGAGAATCAGGAGCCAATCTCCAACTTTACCAATTCCGGTCTGTACGAATTTACGCAGCTAATGACGGAGATACGGACCTTGGTCACGGCATTATCGCGAATATCCGGTCAGATCGAGCGAGATCCGGCGCGGTTCCTCTTCGGCAATGCGCAGCAGGGAGTTGGGGTGCGATGAGACGGTTTACGAATCAACTAGCGGCCCGGCTGAGCATTGTCGTGGCGGTAGCGGTTCTTGTTGCCTCATGTTCGGTCGAGCTGCCGGGCAGCGGCGCGCCACCCCGCATGTATATCTTGACGCCGAAGAGCACGTTCCCCGACACGATGCCGTCGGTCGATTGGCAGCTTCTCGTCGAGATTCCACAGTCGCCCGCAGGTATCAATTCGGCGCGGATTGCGCTGCGCGATAGCCCAATCGAGATGCGTTATTTTCAGCTTGCGAATTGGACAGATCTTGCACCCAAGATGATCCAGACGCTTATCGTTGAGTCGTTTGAGAATTCCGGTCGCATCGTCGCGGTCGGCCGTGAAGCGATAGGTTTGCGGGCGGACTACGTTCTGAAGACTGAATTGCGTGAATTCCAAGCCGAATATGCGCAGCGCCTGCCGCAGAACACGGACAATGGTCTCGGCAATGTGCCCCCACCGATGATCCGGGTCCGGATCAACGCAAAGCTGATTAAGATGCCGCGGCGGGCGATTGTCGCGTCGAAAAACTTCGAATTTATGGTGGACGTCAAAGAGAATTCGATGGAGGCAATCATCGGCGGATTTGACGATGCGCTCGGCAAGACAATGCGGCGACTGGTCGAATGGACGCTGGTCAATGGCGAAGAAAACGACAACCCAAAAGACAAGGCTTCCCGACGGCGCTAGCGGACACTAGAACGAAAGAGAATCTCAATGAGTCATGTATTTCACCGTAATGCGCGCGCGGTGCCGCCGGTGGCGTCGCATGGTGACGGCATCTATATCGTCGACACGGAAGGGAACCGCTATCTGGATGCCAGCGGCGGTGCTGCTGTGTCCTGCCTTGGGCACAGCCACCCCAAGGTGAATCAGGCGATCAAGGATCAGGTCGATAAGATTGCCTTTACCCATACGGGCTTCTTTACCAATCAGCCGATGGAAGACCTCGCCGACCGGATGATTGCCGCGGCTCCGGATGGGCTCGAGTCGGTTTATTTCGTTTCCGGCGGGTCGGAAGCGATGGAGGCGGCGCTCAAGATGGCGCGGCAATATGTCGTGGAGATAGGCGAACCGCAACGACACCATTTCATCACAAGGCGGCAGAGCTATCACGGCAACACGCTCGGTGCATTGGCCGCGGGTGGCAATATGTGGCGGCGCGAGATGTTCGAGCCCCTGCTGATCGATACCCATCATATCGCGCCGTGTTTCTCCTATCGCGAACAGCGGGATGATGAAAGTGAAGCCGAGTACGGCCTGCGCACCGCGAACGAGCTGGAAGCGAAAATTCTCGAACTCGGTGCCGATTCAGTCATGGCGTTCCTTGCCGAGCCCGTCGTCGGGGCAACGGCAGGTGCGGTCCCAGCGGTCCCGGGATACTTCAAACGCATTCGGGAGATTTGTGACCAATACGGTGTGCTGCTGATTTTCGATGAAGTCATGTGTGGCATGGGCCGAACCGGCACGCTGTATGCCTGCGAGCAGGACGGTGTGACGCCGGACATCTTGATATGCGCCAAGGGGCTGGGTGCCGGCTACCAACCGATCGGCGCGGCGCTGGCATCTACGAAAGTCTACGGCGCCATCCGAGACGGCTCAGGCTTCTTCCAGCACGGCCATACTTATATGGGCCATCCGGTCGCCTGTGCCGCGGCGCTGGCCGTTCAGACCGCGATCGAGGAGGAAGGGCTGCTTGCCAATGTGCGGGCCATGGGTGAACGCCTAAACGATGCGCTGCACGACCGGTTCGGCAACCATCATCATGTCGGCGATATTCGCGGCCGCGGCCTGTTCCGCGCCATTGAATTGGTCGCCGACCGCGCGAGCAAGAAACCGTTCGATCCTTCGTTGAAGCTCAACGCTCGGATCAAGAAGGAAGCGATGGCTCGCGGGATGATGTGTTACCCGATGGGCGGGACGATTGATGGCATACAGGGCGATCACGTCCTGCTTGCGCCGCCTTTTATCATCGACGAGTCCCATGTGGCGGACATAACCGAGCGATTGGGCGACGCCGTCGACGCCGCAATCGAGTCGACGTCGACCTAGGCGGGAAATAAAAGAAGAAGTTTCAACGCAATATGCGTTACGGGCCCGTTGACACGGGTCCAATATTGCTTTTACGTGACACTGTGTAACGGTTCAACCAAGAGACCGCTTATACAGGGGGAAGATGCGTGACCGTTGTCTGGTCTAAAGAACGCAACAATCTACGCGGGTCAACCGCGCGACATCGTCGTTGTTCCCCGCCTTTTAATTCAAAAATTGAACGTCCGATCGGGTCGGTATCCGTGTCCGGCAACGTATGCGCCGCCATGGGCATTCACAGGGGCCCAGACAGTATGAAACAGAACCTAAGGAGACTTTCGATGTCTTTAAAGAAAGCAATATTGGCGACAGCCGCGGTTGTCGCGCTCTCGTTCGCGGCCGTGCCGGTCAGCGCCGAGAAGTTCATCACGATCGGCACCGGTGGTCAGACCGGCGTCTACTACCAAGTCGGCGGCGCGATCTGCAAATTGGTCAACCGTGGCACGAAGAAACACGACATCAAGTGCACGCACACGACCGGCGGTTCCACCAAGAACATCAATGGTATCCGTGCGGGCGACCTAGATATGGGTGTTGCTCAGTCTGACTGGCAGTATCACGCCTATAACGGAACGGCGCCGAAGCAGTTCCCGGACGGTGCGTTCAAGGAGCTGCGGGCGGTCTTCTCGGTTCATCCCGAGCCCTTCACGGTCGTCGCCCGTACCGATTCCGGCATCAAGAGCTTCGATGACCTCAAAGGCAAACGCGTCAATGTCGGGAACCCCGGTTCCGGACAGCGCGGCACCATGGAAGTCGTCATGGAGAAGATGGGCTGGAAAATGAGCGATTTCGCACTTGCCTCGGAGCTCAAGTCCTCCGAACAGTCCGCAGCGCTCTGCGACGGCAAGGTCGATGCCATCGTCTTCACGGTGGGCCATCCGAACGGCTCGATCAAGGAAGCCACCACATCGTGCGATGCGCGCATCGTCAATGCTAATAATGCGGTGATCAAGAAGTTGGCCGCCGACAACGACTATTACGCCATGGCGACCATTCCGGGTGGTATTTACAAAGGTACCGACAAGGACGTAACCACGTTCGGCGTTGGCGCCACATTCGTTTCGTCGAGCAAGACGGATGCCGATACGGTCTATCAGATCGTCAAGGCAGTGTTCGACAACATGAAGCGGTTCCGCAAGATGCATCCGGCGTTCGGACATCTCGAAGAGTCGAAGATGATCGTCAACAATCTGTCCGCACCGCTGCACGAAGGCGCGCTGCGGTACTACAAGGAAAAGGGCTGGAAATAAATCCGGCCACGGGCGGAAACGATAACGTTTCCGCCCGTTTTCTTTTAAGGATTAAGAACGGCCCGTTGTCTGAATGGGCCTATTCGATAGAGCGTACGCAGGAACTCTGGGGAGGCTGCCATGAGTAACGCCGAAAGCAGCGAATCGCAGGTAAGTTCGCAGGAACTGGACGATCTGGTCGCGTCGACGGATACCGGCGGACGTACACCGGATAGCCGGTTTGTCATGCTGCTCCTCTCCGGCCTCGCATTGGCGTGGGCCGTATGGCAGGTCTGGATCGCATCGCCGATTCCCTACCAGATCGGTTGGGGTGTCTTTTCTGGCAAGGAAGCGCGGCCCATCCACTTAGCTTTTGCGATCTTTCTCGCTTATTTGGCCTATCCTGCGACGAAACGGTCGCCACGACACGTCGTGCCAATTCTCGACTGGATGCTGGCGATTCTTGGTACCCTTTGCACCCTTTATTTATTTGCATTCGATTCAGCGCTGAGCGACGCACTGCTTGGATCGCGTCTTTCCGACCGTCCCGGCAACCCGAATACCATGGACATCGTTGTGGCTTGTGTTGGTATGGTATTGTTGCTGGAAGCGACGCGGCGCGCATTGGGGCCACCCTTGATGGTGGTCGCGATATTTTTCCTTGGATACACATTCCTTGGACCTCTCGCACCAGGGTTCCTCGCATGGAAAGGCGCCAGTTTTGGTGCCGTAGCGGATCACCAATGGCTCGGGCCCGAGGGCGTTTACGGCATCGCGCTTGGGGTTTCGACCGATTTGGTTTTCCTCTTCGTGCTGTTCGGTGCGCTATTGGATAAGGCGGGCGCCGGCAACTATTTCATCAAGGTCGCGTTCTCCCTGATGGGCCATATGCGTGGTGGTCCGGCGAAAGCCGCTGTCGTGGCGTCCGGTATGACGGGGCTGATTTCAGGGTCCTCGATCGCCAACGTGGTGACGACTGGTACTTTCACCATTCCGATGATGAAGCGGGTCGGCTTCTCGGCAGAGAAATCCGGTGCGGTTGAGGTGGCCTCCTCCGTCAACGGACAGATCATGCCGCCGGTTATGGGCGCGGCGGCGTTCCTGATGGTCGAATATGTCGGCATTTCCTATTTTGAAGTCGTGAAGCATGCCTTCCTGCCGGCGATCATCTCCTACATCGCGTTGGTTTACATCGTTCATCTGGAAGCGATGAAGACCGACATGCAGGGCCTGCCGCGCGCGCTCGAGCCGAAGCCCTTGAAATGGGCGCTGCTGTCGTTCGGGGTCACGATTTCGGCGATCTTGGCAATTGCCGGGGGCATGTACTATCTGTGGGAACTGTTCGAGCTGTTGGGTTCGACGACGAACCGCTTCATTGCGGTCTTGATCGTTATTGTGCTGCAACTCGCTATCTTCATTCCGATGCGCCGCAGCGCCAGCCCAGGAACCAAGGAACGGTATTTCTCGACCGGTGCGCTGATTCTCGGCAACGCAGTCGTCATCGGGTTCGGTGTCTTCTTTCTGGTCGATCTGATCGGCCAGTTTACGGGCAAGGCATTGACCCCTTGGGTCATCGGTGGGCTGCTCATTGCGTTGTACGTCTATCTGATATCGATCTGCGCCCGGTATCCCGATCTGGTGCTGGACGATCCGAACGCACCGGTGACCAGCCTTCCTGAGCCGGGTCCTACTGTGATGGCGGGGCTGCACTTCCTGTTGCCGGTCTGTTTGCTGATCTGGTGCCTCATGATCGAGCGTCTCTCGCCCGCGCTTTCGGCGTTCTGGGCGGCGGCACTCATGATCCTTATTCTGCTGACGCAGCGCTTCCTGTTCGCTCTTTTCCGCAAGCAAGATCTTGCCGGGCGGCTTACGCAAGGCTTCAACGAGCTTATCGACGGGATGATATCCGGTGCGCGCAATATGATCGGTATCGGCATCGCGACGGCGGCGGCAGGCATCATCGTCGGCACGGTGTCGCAAACTGGCGTTGGCTTGGTCCTGGCGGAGCTGGTTGAGTTCCTGTCGCAGGGACAGATCATGCTGATCCTGGTGTTCACCGCGATTCTGAGCTTGATCCTCGGCATGGGTTTGCCGACGACGGCAAACTACATCGTCGTGTCGTCGTTGCTGGCTCCTGTGATCGTCAGCCTCGGCCAGCAGAACGGGCTGATCGTACCGCTGATCGCAGTGCACCTGTTCGTATTCTATTTCGGCATCATGGCGGATGTGACGCCGCCGGTCGGGCTGGCGTCCTTTGCGGCGGCGGCCGTTTCCGGTGGCGATCCCATTCGGACGGGCTTCGTGGCGTTCTTCTATTCGCTACGCACGGCGCTGCTGCCGTTCCTGTTCATCTTCAACACCGACCTGCTGCTGATGAACGTGTCCGCCTTGGAAGGGGTCTTTATCTTTGTCATTGCGACCTGCGCCATGTTGCTGTTCACAGCCGGCACGCAAGGATTCTTTCTGGCGCGATCCAGGGTCTGGGAGTCTCTCGCATTGCTGATGATCGCTTTCACGTTATTCCGTCCGGGTTTCTGGATGGATTATATCTCGCCGCCGTTCGAGCATGGTGCGCCGAAGTCAATCGTGTCCGCTTTGGGCGCCGCGATACCGGGTTCGGAGATGCGGCTGATCGTTGAAGGGCAGGACGATGTCGGGGACAAGATTACCTTTACGGTCATTCTGCCAGTTGGCAGTGAGGCGACGGGTGAAGAGCGGTTGGCGGCATTTGGTGCCGAGTTGCTGATCGAAGGTGACGAGGTGCTGGTGGACGGTACGACCTTCGACAGCCTGGCGGCAAAGTCAGGACTGGATTTCGATCAGAAAATCCAGACGGTTTTAGTACCGGTTGACCAGCCTTCGAAGTTCCTCATGTTTATCCCAGCCCTTGTTCTATTGGCCTTCATCGTCTTGCTGCAACGGCGGCGCAACGGCGTAACCGCGGGTGCGACGGCACCGGCATAACATTCGACGACAACGGCGGAGGTGCGATCCGTGTATAAGAATATTCTCCTGGCCATCGACCTTGGGGATCCGGATTCCTGGTCAAAATCGCTGCCGATATCGGTGGAGTTCGCGCAGACCTTTGGCGCGACCTTGCGCGTTATGACGGTCGTGCCCGACTTCGGCATGAGCATCGTCGGTTCGTTCTTTCCGAAGGATTATGAAACGAAAGTCCTTGAAAAGGCGCGGCAGACGCTACACGATTTCGTCGACCAGCATGTTCCCAAAGGGATCAAGGTTCAGCATATTGTTGGACATGGCGCTGTTTACGACGAAATTCTTCGGGCTGCCGACGAGGTGTCCGCCGACTTGATCGTCCTGGGGGCAAGCCGGCCGCGTGCGGGGAAATATCTGCTTGGGCCGAATGCCGGCCGCGTCGTCCGCGACGCGGAATGCTGTGTCCACGTCGTGCGCAACTGACTTTGATCTAGCGCAGCACGCCTGGTCACGCGGGCATCAAAATTGTGCGAGTTCTCGGCTACCGCCGTAGTATGCGGATAAGGGCTATGGCACAATAACCGGCCTTATGATTAGGAACGAGCCGGTCTCGCGTGAAACTCCTTTTTTTGTTTGTTTTGAGTACCCTGGCCTTTGTGTCGACAGGCCGCTCGGAGGTCCCTATCCCGGAACTCATAAGCGTCCCGGCAGGGCCGTTTATCCGTGGCTCGGACACGGCGGAGCGGGAAGCGGCCTACCGGCTGGATGAAGCGGCATACGGGCACAGTGTGACGCGTAAAAATCGGTGGTATGAGAGTGAATTCGACCGCGCGTCGGTGACGACGGATGCGTATGAAATCAGCAAAACGCTCATTACCAACCAGCAGTACGCGGCCTTCGTCGCGGCGACCGGGCACAGGGCGCCTGATGTCGATCGGGACACGTGGCGGGGCTACGGGCTGATTCACCCTTATACCCGGACCCGCAGGCATGCCTGGTCGCACGGCACGCCGCCGGAGGGGCGGGAGGATCACCCGGTCGTACTTGTCAGCCACGATGATGCGCGCGCTTATGCCGCGTGGCTCAGCAAGGTTTCCGGTGTAATTTGGCGGTTGGCGACGGAAACGGAATGGGAAAAGGCCGCTCGCGGCGTGAATGGGAACCGTTTCCCGTGGGGAGAAAACTATGATCCGGCACGACTGAACAGTCATGACCGAGGGCCGTTTGATACACTGTCTGTGCACGCTTTTCCCGATGGGGCCAGCCCGTTCGGGCTGTTCGACCCGGCGGGACAGGTGTTTGAGTGGACCGCGACAGCTGCGCGCGGTATAGGCCGCTACATCGTGAAAGGCGGCTCCTGGGATGACAGTGGATGCGGGATCTGCAGGCCTGCGGCGCGGCATTCGCGACCGGAAGGGTTGAAGCATATTCTCGTCGGCTTTCGCCTCGTTCGGGAAAAGCGTTGAAACAGGGGCGGGGCTGACAATTTATTTGTGTGTGACAGACGAAGATAAATCCTCAGCCGTGTGGATTAGGGATGACGAATGAAAGAATTCGACACTGAACTGTTCGTGTCTTTGCCGCGAAAGACACTGGTCGAAATGAGCGACGCTGGAGACCGGGCTCTCGAATGCCATCGTATCTTGAACAACACCGACGATAATATCGTCGGAGAGCTGATCAAGAACATCGATACGTTCTACGAATGGAACCATTATCCGGACGGTGACGTGTACGACAACATCACGCATTCGCAGTATTACTATCATGCCCATCCGCCGGAGGAGAGGCCCGGAGAGCATGGCCATTTTCACACGTTTATCCGGCCCGATGGCATGCCGGAAGGGATGAGCCCCGCGGCCGTTCCGGATTACGAACCGCCGGAAGATCCGGACGATGCGTTAAGCCATATCGTCGCGATTTCGACGGACAGTGCCGGACTGCCGATAAAGCTCTTTACGACGAACCGCTGGGTAACCGGGGAGGTTTGGTACACCGCCGCCGATGTGCATCGCCTTATCGACCGTTTCCAGATCGATCACGCGCAGCCGTCCTGGCCGGTCAATCTCTGGGTTTCTTCCATGGTCCGCCTGTTCGATCCGCAGATCCGCGCGCTCGTGGCAGAGCGCGACAGGGTTGTTGCGGCGTGGGAGGCGGATCACCCTGCATCGAACGTATTTGAAGACCGGGATCTGGAAGTCACGTCGGAGATCAGTGTCGATATCGATGCGCAACGCGTGGCGATCGAGGCAGCGTTAGACGCGCAAAGCGGTAATACCAAGGAACGCTGATAGTAACGCATAGAGACGGGTTATCCAGGTTTTCGGCAAGAAGCGCACGGTGCAGCGATGCGGGGCATCGGAAGCCGGGCGCGACGCTGTCCGAAAGCCTGGATAACCCGCCCTTCGGGTCGCGTATGCGGTCCGTCGGAGGGCGTCGGAACAGCTTGACGATGCCCCGGTATCGACTGCGCCGCCCCTCCTACCCGACGGACCGCATACGCGATCTCTAGGGGTCACTATCAGCGTTCCTTGGTATTAGCGGCCCACTTGCTGCCGGACAGGCAGGCCGCGTTTCAACCAGCCGGGTAACGCACCGTTTCCAAACAGGCCTTCACCGACATCCTGGATGTTGGTGAACCCCTTGCTGGTGAGAAACGCCTGGGCCCAGCGCGAGCGGTTGCCGGCGGCACAGATCACAGCAATCGGGCGACTTTTGTCCCGACCGACCGCTTCCAGGACATCCTTATAGAAGGCGTCGGCGCCGTCCGGGTTATGCATCGTCAGGGCGACGGCACCGGCCGGCATGCCGGTCTGCCGCCACTCGCCCGGCGAACGGATATCGAGCAGCGTGATATGGCCGGAGCGGGCGCGCTGATATGCCGTGTCCGCCGTCAGCAGAGCCGAGTCCGCAAAGGCGCTGCCCGGGATGGTGAAAAACAAGATGAGGAGTAGGGCGTTACGTATCATGAAGACCTGTTCTACCGGCGATCAGATAGGCGATCAAATCACGGGCCCGTGTTGCGTTTGAAGCTTGGCAAAACGGTGTTTCGGTCATTGTGCTTGCTTAATGGTTAATTAAACAATTTTGCGTCTGATAACTCCGATAACGCTAAATTTGAGAAATTGGCAATCCATGGGTGAAGAACTCTCTGTTTCCGATGTCGCGCGGTTGATTGACGATCCGTCTGCTGAGAACCGTGCGAACGCGGCGGAAAAAGTGGCCAGTCGCTTCGAACACGGGGAACTCAGCGACGCTGAGCGCCAGATCGCGGAAGATATTTTCCGTGTCATGGTCAAGGATGCCGAGGAACGAGTGCGCACCGCACTGGTGTCTCATTTGAAGCATGCCCCGGAATTGTCGGCCGATGTTGCGCTGTCTCTGGCGCAGGATGCGAGCGATGCCGTTGCCCTGCCGATGCTCGAATTTTCCGAAGCGCTGTCGGACGACGACCTGATTGAGATCGTACGCACACAAGGCAGCCGACGTCAGACCGCGGTTGCCGGAAGGCCGACGGTATCGGAAGCGGTCGCGGACATGCTGGTCGATCACGGCGACGAAGAGGTGGTCGCGACCCTGGTCGGCAACGACGGGGCCGATGTTGGGGAAGCGACGATGCATAAGGTTGTCGACAAGTTCGGCGACAGCGAACGGGTGCAGACGCCGCTCGTGATGCGCGCGACATTGCCGATAACTGTGTCGGAGCGTCTCGTCGCGAAAGTGTCGGACAAACTTATCGACCGGCTGGTAATGCATCATGAACTGCCCAATGAACTTGCCGACGATATCGTTCTTCAAATTCGCGAGCGTGCGACCCTGGGGCTTCTGACGGCGGATGCCGACGAGCACGACGTTGGGGAACTTGTCGCGGCCCTGGCGCAAAACGGCCGTCTTACGCCGTCCATTCTGCTACGGGCGATCTGTGTCGGCGATCTGATATTTTTTGAAACCGCGTTGGCCCATATGGCCGCGATTTCGGTGTTGAACGCGCGCACATTAATTCATGACAAGGGTTCGCTAGGATTTAAATCTTTGTATCAAAAATGCGGCTTGCCGGACTCCCTGCTTTCCGCCTACCGCATCGCGCTCGATGTTATCGTCGAGACCGAGAAGGAGCGCATCGACGGCGATCCGAATGCGGTTACCAAGCGCATGCTGGAGCGTGTCCTGACGCAGTTCGAGGACCTTGTGGACGAGCATAGTCCCGAAGATGTCGACTTTTTGCTCAACAGGCTGAGCCGCGCGGCCAATGCTGCGTAACGTCTATTTCGCGTCCGGCTGTTGGGACAGAAAATAGTTGAGCCTCTGCCGGCTGTCGGACACATACCGCTTCATCTGGTCGAGAAAATCGTTTCCGCAGAACCGGTACTTCGTGCGCATTTTCTCGATCTTGCCGGGCCGGGCCGCTGCGTCTTGTCTCGCCTGGATGAAAAATGGGAACAAATCGTCGTCATATTTGCGAGCAGTTTTTTGCACCAGGCCTTCGATCGCGCCTTGCAACCGCTGCAATAGTGCCTGTTTGTCCGCCGCCAGCTTGGCATAGGAAGGGCTGTCCGCGCAGATTTTAAGCGCCGCGGACGCCTCTGTCAGTGCGAACAGGTTGACGAGCATCGGTTCCGGCACGATCTGCGGCCGCTTAGCGTGGGCGCTGCCGGCCAGGAGCATCGTTGTGAAGATGAGGAAAACTGTAATTTTCATAGTACGCCCGTATTGATCCCGATGCGTCAGGCTTTAAATCGCCGCACGGCGGGGCATATCATATAACTCTACCCCTACGATGGAAGGGTGTCATGGAAACTGCCAACACTGACGAAAGCGTCGCGCGCCGGTCGCGGATGCTACGCATTCATTTCCTCGCCTTTGCAGGCGTCAGTATCGTCTTGCTTTCCATCGATCTGTCGCTGTTTGACGTGCGCTGGTTCCATTGGCCCGTGATGGCATGGGGCGCGGTTTTGGGTACGCATTTCCTGTACTGCAAGAGCCTTGCCGTGGACGATGCATGGGTCGAGAAGAGAACCAATAAGATCCGCGACAAAAGTTATGATCTAGGTCATATCCGGGATATCGAAGACTCGTATAAAGAATCCCAATCGGCTGGAGAATCGCCGAAAAATTAGACCTATCCCAAGGATCACTATCATCGCTCCTTGGTACTAGCCTGATGAGGGAGCAAGCCTATGCGGGCGAAGGATATCATGACCACGACTGTGGCGACGGTCAGTGCGGATACGTCTGTTGAGACGATCGCCGAGTTGATGCTGTCGCGGAACGTAAGCGGCGTGCCGGTCGTCGACGCTGCTGGGGCCGTACTAGGCATCGTGACCGAAGGGGATTTGATGCTCCGTCAGGACGTTGGCGCGGATAGCGCGCGGCACACTTCCTGGTGGCTCCGCCTCGTGAGCGATAGCAAGACCGACGCGTCGGAGTATATCAAGACCCACGGCACGCATGCGGTGGAGATCATGACGCGCGATATCATCACGGTTGACGAAGAGACTCCCGTCGGAGATATCGCGCGGATCCTTGCGGAGAAGCGTATCAAGCGCGTACCGGTCGTCCGCGATGGCGTCCTCGTTGGCATTGTAAGCCGAGTCAATCTCCTGCGCGGCCTGGCGTCGCGCGAGGAAGCGCCGGTGTCGCCGACGATCGATGACCGGGCGATCAAGGATGCGATCCTGAAGGAAGTCGGCCGCCAGGGCTGGCTAACGCACGGGAGCTTGAATGTCATCGTGACCGGCGGGGTTGTCGAATTATGGGGATGGGTTGATACCGATCAGGAACGCCGCGCATTGATCATCTTGGCGGAAAGTGTGTCAGGTGTGAAAGCGGTGGAAGATCAACTCGGTTCCATCCCACGCTATCTGCAGAGTGACTAGTGTGATGATTCTGAAGTTCGCCGCATTGAATACGACGAGATTTAGGATCTGAATCACACGAGAATCTGCTGTAACCCATTGATCCGCTCTGAGCGTTTATTTGCGGGGCGGACTGGTGCCTGGCGGTAGTTTGGACCAGGGGTTCATGTCACGCACTGGCAGGTTCGGATAAGCCTTGGTAATCGCAACGACGCGAAGCGTGTAGCGCAGCCACAGCAGCACGATGACTATCATGCCGATCTTTTCGATCAAATGCAGCTGGATGATGCGCTGCAGCGTATGGAACCCTGAACCGGCATAAGTTAGGTCAATCGCGACACCGCCTCGCGCATCTTCCACGGTGGCCGCTAATTGGTAGGATTTGCCACTCTCGCCGATCAAATAATAAACGGTGTTACTTGAAAGTGGCGCCGGCAAGCGTCCGTCCGTTGTCAGCATCATTCGATGTCCGGACGTCCAGCGTTTTTCTGCGGCTAACGTTAATCTGTCGGAATTCGTATCAGCAGAAACGACCTCTGCCGTATTGATGTTCAAGTTCGGTACGTCGAACCCGTTGACGGCAAAATGGAGCAAGAGGACAATTGGAGCGCTGATCGCAAAAAGCGCGGAATAGGTGCTCTTGCGGATTTTCAGATAGACGACGCAAGCCAATATCGATGTGCCGTACAGGCCTAATGCCAAATTACCGAAATCGCCTTTATACAGCTCGCTCACAAAGACGGCGTTAATTAGGGCCGCAGGTATCGCAAGAAAGAAGCAGTAGAGAAATATCTCTTTGTCTGCCTGGTCCCGCATCAATTTCGACACAGGGATAAAGTACGGCGTCTTATCGTCGTCCCAGACGTATTTTTTGACGTACTTCTCCCAGATAATCATGCCGTATGATATCCGAATGTTGCGCTATGCCACTGTCTATTAGACAAGCCAGCTCCAGAAATCGAAGGTATGGAATATCAGGACCAGAACGATAAGCATGATGGCGACGGATAGACCGGTAAATATCGCCTGTCCGGCGGTGCCTTCGTCGTGTTTCATCGCGGCATCGTCCATTTGCCGGCTCAATAGTTTGGTACTATTGCCACGTTTTTGCTCATTTGAGCCATCGGAGAACGACGCGTCAATATTCTCCATCATTTCTCGCCGGGCCGTTTTTTCTTCGTCATTTTCGATGACATAACAGGGGAACTGATAGTGCCGCGGGCCAAACAAGGCAAACGCCACTTGTAGCCATATGGCAATCCCGGCCATCGCTGCGACGAGCAGTCCGAAGACCAGGATGGATTTGATCGCCCAGCGGTGGCTAAGTCCGACCAGGGAGGAGGATTGTTCGTTGGTTATGAAGGAGTTCGCGACATATTCATAAGAGAAATAGGCGACAATCAAACAAAACGGGATCATAAACAAAGAGACACCGAATAATTCGATCCAAGCCTGTTTCCGGAAAGTGAGTTTCTCCCGAACCAGGTCGACGCGGACGTGGCGGTTGTAAACGTACCCGTAACCGAGAACCAAAGCGAAATTCGCCACATGGAAGTGCCATTCGAGTTCCTGCAGCAGGGTCGAACGGAACGGAAGCCATTCCAATAAATTCCCATACATCCAGTTACGCGCGTCCGTCCATCCCTGATCCAACATGATGTCGCCGACGAATTTCATCACTTTGCGCTGGAACACGTCCCACACCGTGATGGCGATCATCGGGATCATGAACAGTGTCGCCCATTTGCCGATCGTACTAGCCAAGCGACCAAACTGTTCGCTCAAGCGCAAGGCCAGCGGGATTTGGTCGAGGGACTCGACGTGTACGGATGCTTCGTTCGCCATAATCATCTCCCTCCGGTCAGTGAAGGCCCGGAAGCCATAGTGCAATACTCGGCAGTGTAATGACCAGCCCCAGTGCAATGAGCTGCAAAAGTACAAAGGGAATAATACCGCGGTAAATGCTCATCAAATTGACTTCACGCGGCGCAATTCCTTTCAGGTAGAATAGCGCATAGCCAAACGGTGGTGTTAAAAACGATGTCTGCAAATTGACGGCGATCAACACCGTAAACCAGTAGATCATCGCCCTATTTTCAAGCGGCACGTGGTCACCGAAATTCAAGGTCGCGACGATGGGTGCAAAGACCGGCAAAATGATCAGAGTGATCTCGACCCAGTCGAGGAAGAATCCCAGAACAAAGACGATCCCCATAATCAGGAACAGTAGTCCCCAAGAGTCCAGTCCAGCGCCGAGGATCAGTTCCTCGATCACGTCATCGCCGCCAAGGGACCGGAACACATAAGCAAAACAGGTTGCCGACATGATGATGAAGAAAATGAAGGATACGGTTAGACCGGACGATTGACAGACACCGGTGACCATATCTCTTTTAAGCCGCCCATTCGCGATGGCGATGATCGTCGCGCCGAAGGCGCCAACAGCGCCGGCCTCGCTCGGCGTCGCCCAGCCAAGCAGGATCGAACCTTTGATGAGCGCAATCAAGAATACCGGCGGGAAGAAGCTACGGATCAGCAGCGCCGGCATTTCCGCACGCGGAACGTTCAATTCTTCCGGTGGCAGCGGCGGCGCAATGGTCGGTCTTACGGTAGACGCCATACCGATATAGAAAACATAGCTGAAGGCGAGTAAAAGCCCCGGCATCAAGGCCGCCAAAAATAAATCGCCAACCGAGATCGACAGCAAGTCGGCCATAATGATCAGCATAATGCTTGGTGGGATTAGGATGCCGAGCGTTCCCGAAGCGCAGATCACGCCGGTCGCCAGCTCATGGCTGTACTTCTGCTTCAGCATCGTTGGTAACGCCAAAGCCGTCATCATCGTTACGGAGGCACCAATGATACCCGTCATCGCAGCGAGGATCGTGCCCATCACCGCAACGGCCATCGCCAAGCCACCGGGAACCTTTTTCAGGAGCACCTGACAGACATACAGCATGTCGTTTGCGACACCGCTGCGTTCCATCATCACGCCCATGAAGACAAATGTCGGCACCGCCACAAGGACCAGGTTTTCTGCCGCTTGGCCCCATATTCGTGGGAGAAAATTGAAAAATTCGACAATCGAGAACATGCCCAGCCCGTAGCCGATGAAACCGTACAGCAACGCCAGGCCGCCGAGGATAAAGGCCACGGGATATCCTGTGAACAACAGGAGCGCGAGACTCAAAAACATAAACATAGGCAGAAAATCGATAATGATATCGATGAATTCCATGCGCTTTGCCTCTCCCTGTTCCTGCTTCCACGCCGCCCGGATTTTTTATTGTGCGTACGCTTGGTCCGTTTCCCTGTCGAAATATCAGGGACGAATATGCGGGTTGTTATCTTGTCGGTTCTTTTGCGTCAATCCGGTGCCGCTACACGAAATCGTCAAATGAACGTTTGTCTATCTGTCTCAAGAAAAGCGCTGGAGTCTCACCATGGAGAACTCCAGCGCAATCTCGAGCGCGAACACCAATTCGTGATCGCGAAGATGCTTACTTCAAGTAGGTCCCTTTAAGAGCCTGTGCGTCGCCCCATTTGCTGTAGCCTTTGCGGAATGCATAGAAGTGATCCGCCACCTCTTTGAACAGAGCGTCCTTCGCGGATTCTTCTTTCACAACCTCATTCCAAGCTGCTTCGAACTTGGCGAGAGTCGCATCCGGCCAACGGCGAAGCTTGACGCCGTGTTTGTCCGCCATCACCTGCATGGCTCCAAAGTTCCTGGCTTCGGTTTCGGCATAGGTGTGCATGACGCTGTCGCCCAGACCAACTTGGATGATTTTCTGGTGCTGTTTGGACAGCTTGTTCCAGGAGTCCTTGTTCATCAGCAATTCGCTGACGGAAACCTGCTGATGCCAGCCCGGGAAGTAGTTGTACTTCGCGATCTGATAGAAGCCGAGCTTGGTGTCGATCGTCGGCATCGAGAACTCGGTCGCGTCAATAACGCCGCGTTCCAGAGCCGGGTAAATATCGGCGCCAGGAAGAAGCTGCGTCTGCACGCCCATCTTCTCCATGACCTTCGCACCAAGACCGAAGAAGCGCATCTTCAAGCCCTTGATTTGGTCAAGCGAATTGATTTCGGTCTTGAACCAACCGGACGTCTCGGCGCCAATCGCAAAGCTATCGAAAGCGATCAGGTTGTGCTTGTCGTAGATCTTTTGTTTCAGATCGTTCCCGCCGCCGAACCATTTCCAGCCGAGGAACTCACCGATTTGCGGGCCGAACGGCACCGTTGTGAAGAACGAAAGCGCTGGATATTTACTGGTGTGGTAACCCGGCGTCGTCCAGCAGGATTCAAGTGAACCCTTGGAAACGGCATCGAAGCATTCAAGCGATGGCACCAACGCGCCTGGCTCGAAAAACTTGATGTTGAGCTCGCCACCGGACATTTCCTTGACGTTCGCGACAAACCGGACAGCGGATGTCCCGAGATGTGGTAGCGAACTACCGAAGGTGCTCTGCATTTTCCAGCGTACCTTGGCGGCATCCGCCGGTCCGCTCGCGGCAAGGGCAAGCCCGCCGACCAAACCAACCGCTAGGCTAGCCCTGAGAAGATTTTTGAATTTCATGTGTGGTGCCTCCCTGAGAATGGGTTATCGCGACAGCCGGCCCGGTTACCGCGCTCAATTCCCGTTCCAAATTCCTCAATATTTTTCAAAAAACGAGCCGTAGGTCAGCAAGCTAGCCCACGTTTGCCCTGTTCTCAAGCGAATACAGCATAGCTGACAGCTGTAAATTGCATGCCTGTTCCGCATCGCAAATCGAAGCTTTGTGCGGCCGGTTGCCGTTCTCCCGACCGCTCTCGTCATAGATGGCTTTATTGCCAAGACACGGGGCACGGTATATAAGGCTCGCCGCGAACGGGGAGTAGCTCAGCCTGGTAGAGCACTACGTTCGGGACGTAGGGGCCGGAAGTTCGAATCTTCTCTCCCCGACCAGGTTCGACAAGGGCTTAGCGGTATTCCGCTAAGCCCTTTTTCATTTTCGAAAGCGGTGACGATGCCGCTACTATGAACGTCGTTGCGGATGACGTTATCGGGGGACGCCCATCATGTCGGAACCGGAAGTCGAATGTATCGTTGAATGCGCCAATATCCTGGGCGAAGGGCCGATCTGGCATCCCAAGGAACAGGCGCTCTACTGGTGCGACAATTTGAAGCCATCGATTCAGCGGTACGACCCTGCCACCGGCGCGGTGACGGCGTGGCCGTTGGAGAAACAGGTCGGCTCGATCGTGTTTCGGGAGCAGGGCGGCGTCGCAGCTGGGATGGAACACGGATTCTGTTTCATCTATCTCGACAGCGGCACGATCGAGGAAATCGTCGATCCGGAAGCAGATCTGTCCGGCAACCGGCTGAATGATGGAAAATGCGACCGCGCTGGCCGCTACTGGTGTGGCAGCATGGATGCGGCGCTGAAGAGCCCCACGGCGGCGCTGTACCGCTTTGATCCCGACAAGAGCTGCCACAGGATGGATGACGGGTTCACCGTTTCCAACGGGATCGCGTTCAGCCCGGACGACAAGGTGATGTATTTTTCGGATTCGCGCGCCGATACGGTCTACGCCTACGATTTCGACCTCGCCAGCGGGATGATCGCCAATCGCCGCGTTTTCATTTCCACCAAGGATATCGCAGGGCGCGTCGACGGCGCGACCGTGGATGCCGACGGGTTTTACTGGTGCGCCCACATTCATGCTGGCGAGATTGCCCGGTACGACCCGGACGGTGCGCTCGAACGTACGATCCCGCTGCCGGTCCGGCATCCGACGATGTGTACGTTCGGCGGCGAAAACCTCGACACGCTTTACGTCACGTCGTCGACGAAGTTCCTGGAGCCGGGCAAAGCCGAAAAGCAGCCACTCGCGGGCGGACTTTTCGCGGTCCGTGATGTTGGCGCGACGGGACTGGTAGAGCCGTTTTTCGCCGGGTAACCTGGTAGAGGCACTCGGCCTTAATAGACGAGTTCGTCTTCTTCGCCGCCTTCGGAGAGCATGATTTCGCCTGATTCGGCGAGCTGCTTTGCGATATTGACGATTTCGAGCTGGGCGTCGTCGACATCGGACAGACGCACCGGGCCCATCGCCGCCATGTCCTCGCGCAGGATCTTCGCTGCCCGTTCCGACATGTTGGAGAAGAACAGATCCTTCAGCGTGTCCGACGCGCCCTTCAGGGCGGTGCCCAGCTTGTCCTTGTCGGCCCCGCGCAGCAAGGTCTGCACCCCGCCCGGGTCGAGCTGCGCCAGATCCTCGAAGGTGAACATCAGCGATTTGATCTTCTCCGCCGAATCCCGGTTGCGTTCCTCCAGCAGGGTCATGAACCGGTTCTCCGTGCCCCGGTCCAGAGAGTTGAAGATCTCCGCCATCATCTCGTGGCTGTCCGCCTGGTTCGTCGCCGACAGGTTGGCCATGAACTCGTTGCGCAGGGTCATCTCGATCTCTTCCAGAACCTCGCGCTGCACCGACTCCATGCGCAGCATGCGCATCACCACTTCCATGGCGAAGCTTTCCGGCAAGGCGCCCAGCACGCGCGACGCATGGTCGGGGCGGATCTTCGACAGCACCACGGCCACCGTCTGCGGATATTCGTTCTTCAGATAGTTCGCAAACACCGACTCGTTCACATTGCCGAGCTTGTCCCACATGGTACGCCCGGCGGGACCGCTGATCTCCTCCATGATCTTCTTGACCTGGTCGGTCGGCAGGATCGCGCCCAGCAGCTTCTCGGTGCTGTCCACCGAGCCGTGCAGCGAGCCCGTCGAGGACAGGCTGTCGGCAAACTCGACGAAGACGCGCTCCACCGTGTTGGCCTCGATCGTGCCCAACGTGACCATCGCCTGGCTGAGGTCGCGGACTTCCTCACCGTCGAACCGTTCCAGCAACGGACCCACCCGTTCCTCGCCCAGCGCCAGCATCATCACCGCCGCCTTCTCGGGGCCGGTCAGGCTCCTGTTTACGTTTCGGGACAAAGCAAGGCTCCTACGGCAGCCAATAGGTCGCTAATATCGTGGATTCTATCAGAAAAATGTTAATCATGCATCTACGGCGCGAAATATTTACAGTGGCGCCAGATTGGCAGAAGATGGCGGCGTTGGGGACGCTGGAGGAATTACCGCTGGAATACCGGCAATCGCTGACGCGGCTCAACTTGCTGCCGCTGTGGCCGAGCCTGCGGAACTTCCTGCCGCACGGCAAGCCGATCCGTAATACCGCGCCGGTGGTGTGGCGCTATGACGACATAAGGCCGCTGCTGCTGCGCGCCGGCGAGCTGACGCCGATCGAAAAGGCGGAACGCCGCGTTCTGGTGCTCGCCAATCCTGGTCTCGGTCTGGAAAATGCCCGGGCGACGCCGACAATTTATCTGGGCATGCAGTTGATTTTGCCGGGAGAGACGGCACCGAACCACCGCCACACGCCGAGTGCGATCCGGTTCGCGGTCGAAGGCACCGGCGCCTATACGGTGGTCGAGGGCGAGAAACTGCCGATGGAACGCGGCGATCTGATCCTGACGCCGCCGCAGCTCTGGCACGAGCACGGGCATGAAGGGCAGGGCCCCGTCGTCTGGCTCGATGCGCTCGATCTGCCGTTGATCCACGATATCGAAGCCTCCTATTGCATCGATGGCACTTCCCAGCCCATCGCGAACCGTCCCGATGCTTCGCAGACTGCCTATCGGCGTGCCGGGCTGCTGCCTTATACCGCGCTCGACCGCGTAAAGCGCGACTTCCCTCTGCTGCGCTTCCCCTGGACGGAGGTGCGCGCGGCGTTGGGCGATTTTGCCGGGACGGTCGGGCCGGGCGAGCCAGTGCGTCTGGCCTATGTCAATCCGGAAACCGGCGCGGAATGCCTGCCGACGCTGGGCTTTTCTGCGCTGATGCTGCGCCCGGGCGAGGAGATCGCGCCGGTTCGGCGATCCGCATCAACGATCTTCCACGTCATTGAAGGTTCCGGAGAAAGCACCGTGGACGGGACATCCCTCGCCTGGTCCGAGGCGGACACCTTCGCCACGCCCACTCACGCCGAAATCCGGATCCGTAACGGTTCCAGCGATGCGGCGGCGTATCTTTTTGCGGTCGATGACGCGCCAATGCAGCGCCGGCTCGGGCTCTACGAGGAATTTGCGGATGCCTGATAGCCGTGAAATCCTGATCGTCGGCGGCGGCATCGGCGGACTGGCCGCGGCGCTGGCGTTGGCGCAAGCCGGCGTGCCGTCGCGCGTCCTGGAACAGGCCTCGCGGTTCGGCGAGATCGGCGCGGGCATTCAGCTCGGCCCGAACGTCTTCCGGATGTTCGACCGGCTTGGCATTCGGGCGCGGATCGACGAGAACGCGGTGTTCGTCGAGCAACTCATCATGAAGGACAGTCTATCGGCTGAAACGATTACCGAAGTCCCCCTGGGTGTCGAGTTTCGCGGCCGGTTCGAAAACCCCTATGCGGTGAGCCACCGGGCGGATGTGCATGAAGCGCTGCTTGAGGCCTGCCAGGAGTCGCAGATCGTTGCGTTGGAACATTCGCAACGGATCGCCGCGATCGAGGATACGGGCGATGAGGTCATTGCGGTAACCGACACCGGCAAGACTTATCGCGGCGCGGCCCTGATCGGTGCCGACGGTCTTTGGTCGCGGGTCCGCACACACCTGTTCGGCGATGGGAAGCCGCGCGTCTCGGGCCATGTCGCCTATCGTGCCGTCCTGCCCTTCGATGAATTCCCCGAGGACCTGCGATGGGATGCGGCGACTCTGTGGGCCGGGCCGCGCAATCATCTGGTGCATTATCCGCTGCGCCGGCGGGAGCTGTTCAACATCGTCGCCGTGTTCCATGACGACGCCTATGTCGAAGGGTGGAACGAGCCCGGCGACCGAGCGGCGCTGATGCGCCGCTTCGAGGGTGTCAGCCCGCTGCCGATGAGCATCCTGGAACGAGTCGAGAGCTGGCGTATGTGGGTACTGTGCGACCGCGACCCGACCGATGTATGGTCGAAAGGCCGGATCACCTTGCTGGGCGACGCAGCCCATCCAATGCTGCAATATTTCGCGCAGGGTGCCTGTATGGCGGTGGAGGATGCGGTGTGCCTGGCCGACAGGCTCGCCGCAGCGGGGGGCGATGCCGAAGCCGCCTTCAAGGCTTACGAAAGGGCGCGCTATCTGCGCACGGGACGGGTGCAGTTGATGGCGCGGTTCCTGGGCGACGTCTATCATGCGGAAGGCGTTGCGCGGGAACTGCGCAACCAGATGCTTAGTGGGCGGACGGCGCAGCAATCTCATGACGGGCTGGCTTGGCTCTATGGCGGCCCGTGAATCAGTACCCTGTCAGAAGGAAACCAGCCGATGAAAGTCAAAGACAGCCCGTACATTTTTCGCGCCAGCGAAGCCGAACTGGTCGAAGAGAGCGCGACGCTCAAGATGAAGGAAGCGCAGATGGCAGACGGGATGACCGTGCGCTATCAGGAACGCAGCCCCGGCGGCGCGCCCGACGGGCCGTGGTGCGAGACCGGCCACAGCGCCTATATCGTGTCCGGCCGGCTGCGCTACGAGTTCCCCGACCATGAGGTGGAAATCGGGCCGGGCGATATCGTACACATCCCCGCCGGATACGCGCATCGCCACCGGCCGCAAGCGATCGGCGACGAGCCGGTTAAATATTTCATCACCGAGTTCTCTTAAGGAATGCCGGTCGTCTTGCCTTGCCGGTGCATTATATTCATAAGGACGGGCACGAGACGGTAGCATTGGGAGCTTAGAATAGATGTCCAGCAGCAGTAGCGTCCGGCGCAAGACGGTACCAGTGAAGGTCGGCGATATAACCATCGGTGGCGGTGCGCCCATCGTCGTGCAGTCGATGACGAACACCGATACCGCGGACGTCGGCTCAACCGTGGCCCAGGTGGCGGCGCTGGCGGCGGCGGGATCGGAGATCGTCCGCATCACCGTCGACCGGCCGGAGGCCGCGAAGGCGGTGCCGCATATCCGCGACGGCCTCGACAAGATGGGCATCACCGTGCCACTGGTCGGCGACTTCCATTATATCGGCCACAAGCTGCTGACCGACCATCCGGCCTGCGCGGAGGCCCTGGCCAAGTACCGTATCAACCCGGGCAATGTGGGCTTCCGGGAGAAACGGGACACGCAGTTCTCAACGATGATCGAGGTCGCACTGAAATACGACCGACCGGTGCGCATAGGCGTCAACTGGGGCAGCCTCGACCAGGATCTCGCAACCCATATGATGGATGAGAACGCCAAGCTGGAGTCGCCCAAGGATGCGGCCGAAATCACGCAGGAGGCGCTCGTCGTCTCGGCGATAGAGAATGCGCGGCGGGCGGAAGAACTCGGCATGGGCCGCGACAAGATTATCCTGTCCTGCAAGGTGAGCGACGTGCAGAGCCTTATCGCCGTATACCGGAAGATGGCGGCGAGGGGCGATTATGCGGTGCATCTGGGTTTGACCGAGGCGGGAATGGGGTCCAAAGGGATCGTCGCATCCACAGCCGCGCTGTCGATCCTGCTGCAGGAAGGCATCGGCGATACGATCCGGATTTCGCTGACGCCGGAACCGGGCGGCGACCGGACGCGAGAGGTGATCGTGGCGCAGGAAATCCTGCAGACGATGGGCTTCCGCTCCTTCGTGCCACTGGTCACCGCGTGTCCCGGCTGCGGGCGCACCACCAGCACCGTCTTTCAATCCCTCGCCGAGAGCATCCAAGGGTATGTCCGGGAAAAGATGCCGGAATGGCGCGACAAATATGTTGGCGCCGAAACCCTGAACCTCGCGGTGATGGGCTGCATCGTCAACGGCCCGGGGGAGAGCAAGCACGCCGATATTGGCATCAGCCTGCCGGGCACCGGGGAGGAACCGGCAGCGCCGGTTTTCGTCGACGGCAAGAAGACCGTGACCCTGCGTGGCGCCGATATCGCCGATCAATTCCAGATCATCGTCGACGACTATGTCGAGACGCATTACGAGCGCCGCTGACACGCGACGCTTCCTGGCCGCCCGTTCCGACGCGAAGGGGGCGGAGCGGCTGGCCGCGCATCTGGCTCTGCTCGTCGCCGCTGGATTTGTTCTGACAGTTTCCTTGGAGTCTTGGCTCGCGCTCCCGGCGATGACGGCGTATGGGGTCATCCTGATCGCGCTGTTCGCACCGCTCCACGAAACCCTGCACCGCACTGCGTTCCGCACGCGCCGCCTGAACGATGCGGTCGCGGCGACAATCGGTTTCGTGCACTTCCTGCCCGCCGGCCACTTTCGCCGCTTTCACGCCGCCCATCACCGCCATGTGCAGGACCCGGCGCGTGATCCCGAGCTGGCGGCGCCGAAACCCGCGACACGGGCCGCCTATCTCTGGACAATTTCGACGATCCCATACTGGGGTAGCCGATTGCGCGAGCTTGCCCGCCATGCAGCCGGCCGCGTCGACGCACCGTTCATTCCGCCCGCCGCCCGGCCGATGGTAGTTCGCGAGGCGCGCTGGCATATCGCCGGCTGGGCCGCGGTAGTGGCGCTCTCCATCGCGTTTGGCTGGAGTTGGCCGCTCATATACTGGCTGCTGCCGACCCTGCTGGGCCAGCCCTTCCTGCGTCTCTACCTGATGGCCGAGCATGGTGGCTGCGAGACCGGACCCGACTTGCGCCGCAACACCCGCACGGTGCATAGCAATCCGCTCGTCCGCTTCCTGATGTGGAACATGCCCTACCACATCGAACATCACGCCGCCCCCGCCGTGCCGTTCCACGTGCTACCGGCGATGCACGAGACATTTGACGGCGCACCAATCATCCACGCGCCAGGCTACGTAACCTTCCATCGCGCGACATGGCGTGAATTGACCTTCAGATAAGGCTCATCAGGCGCAGGCGGGTTTCCGTCAGGTGGTTTTCCGGTGCCGTGGATTCGGTCAGGATCGAGAAATGGTTCTGCTCCGGCATCTCGAAATAGTCGACCGGCAGGCCTTGGTCCGTCAGCGCCTCGGCGTAGGCGTTCGATTGGCGGCGGAATTCCTCGCTTTCGCTGGTGCCGACGGTGACCGCAACCGGCGGGCGGCTTGTGGCGGGCAGGAACAGGGGGCTGTTGCGTGCCGCGATGTCGGGGGTCAGTTGCACCGCCTCTTGTACCGAGGTGCTCATGACCGGTTCGATTTCGAAGACGCCGCTGATCGGCACGACGCTCTTCAGCACGTCGGCGGGTACGCCGAGTGCTGCCCAGTCCGTCGCCAGCAACATCGCTGCGAGGTGACCGCCGGCCGAATGTCCCGTGACGTGCAGCCGCTCCGGGTCGCCGCCATGTTCTGCGACATTGCGGTACAGCCAGACCACGCAGGCGCGCATCTGTTCGACGATCTCGTCCAACGTCACGGCGGGGCAGAGCGCGTAGTCGACGATGGCGGAAATACCGCCCGCCTCGACGATGGGGCCTGCCAGATAGCTGAAATCGCCTTTCTCGCGCGAGCGCCAGAAACCACCATGGATATAGATCTCGACCGGCGCGCCGTCGGGGCTGTCCGGCAGGAATAAATCCAGCTTGTCCGTCTCGCCGGGCCCGTAGGCGACGTCGTAGCGCGGGTTTCTCGCCGCCTCGCGATAGGCCGCACTGCGCTCGAAGCCGACATTGACGATGGCCTCGAAATTGGGCGTGTAGGCGCGCGGGTTGAACTGCCGCTCCAGCTCTTCGGCGTCGTAGTCGCGAAAGATCGCCTCGCCCATTATCGTCTCCGATTACACTGCTAGTGGACACAATCTAACATATGATACCGCTACGATCCTCTATCCCGGTTTCTCGGCAGGAGAAGGTTCGCTGGCGATGCGGTGCCATCGGCAAGGACCTTCGACGCTCCGAGAAACCGGGATAGAGGACCCAAAGGGCGGCTTTCCAAGCTCACCGGCTTCGTTGCGCGACACTTGCGATGACCCCGCATCGCGGCGCATCGCTCGCCTAACCGGTGAACTCGGAAAGTCGTCGTAGCGGTATCATATGTTAGATTGTGTCCACTAATTAGATTGTGTCCACTAAGAGGTCGGTTCGCCGTTGACCGTGACCCGGTGCATGACGCGCCGATAGCCGTGGTAGTCGTTGATCGCGAGATGCTGGACGCAGCGGTTGTCCCACACCGCGAGCGAGCCCTCTTCCCAGCGGAACCGGCAGGTGAATTCCGGCCGCGTCGCGTGTTGGCGCCGATAGCCGAGCAGCGGCGCGCTTTCCGCATCCGTCATACCGGCGAGGCGCTTGGTGATGCCTTCGTAGGAAATGTAGAGCGCCTTGCGGCCGGTTTCGTTGTGGGTGCGGATCAGCGGGTGCTCGGCGTCCGGCGGCGCTTCGTTCGCATCATTGACCTGCATGGCGGCTGCGCGTTTCTTCTTCATGTTGTAGCTGTTGACGGTCCGCAGACCGGCCAGCATCGCCTTCATGCCGTCGGACAGCGTGTCGTAAGCGAGGTAGGCGTTGGCGAAGAGCGTGTCGCCGCCCTGCGGCGGGACCTGCTTGGCGTAGAGCATGGTCGCGCGCACCGGCGTCGCGGTGAACATCTGGTCGGTGTGCCACTCACCGCCCAAGGTGTGCACGTCGTCTTCCTTCTTGACGATCTCGAAGACTTCCGGCGTGCCGTCGAGTCCCTGGATATGGGGGTGCAGATGGATGTCGCCCCAGCGCTTCGCGAAGGCGAGCTGCTGGTCCGGGGTGATGCGCTGATCGCGAAAGAAAATCACGCCGTTGTCGAGCAGCGCGCGGTGGATCTGCTGGAAGGTCACGTCGTCGAGCGGGTCGGCCAGATCGACGCCGCCAATTTCCGCACCGAGCGCGCCGGCGATGGGTTTAATCTCCAGAGCGTTGCTGCCCATGACTATCGACCTCCGTTCGGGTTGCCAAACGTCGAGGCCAGTATCCTCAATAGGCGCGTTCGATGCAAAAATCGATCAGGCCGGTCAGCGCGCCCTTGATCTCGGAATCGGGGAATAGGCCCAGCGCGTCGCGCGCGATGGAACCGTAGTGCCGCGCGCGCTCGATGGTGTCCGACAGTGCATCGTGCTGGTTCATCAGGGCGATGGCATGCTCCAGGTCGCCCTCCCGCTGGTCCATCTCTTCGAGCGTGCGGCGCCAGAAAGCCCTTTCCGCCTCGCTGCCGCGGCGCCAGGCGAGCACGACGGGCAGGGTAATCTTGCCTTCGCGGAAATCGTCGCCGATGGTCTTGCCGAGCTTCGTCTGCTCGGCGGAATAGTCGAGCACATCGTCGACGAGTTGGAAGGCGATACCGAAATTCATGCCGTAGCTTTCGAGCGCTTCCGCTTCCGCCGCCGGCCGTTCGGAGACGACCGCGCCGATCTCCGTCGCCGCCGCGAACAGCTTGGCGGTCTTGGCACGGATCACGTCCATATAGGCGGCTTCGCTGGTCTCGGTGTCGTTGGTGGTCATGAGCTGCATGACCTCGCCCTCGGCGATGGTGGCCGAGGCGTCGGAGAGGATCTTGAGCACGCGCAGCGAGCCATCCCCGACCATCAACTGGAAGGCGCGCGAGAACAGAAAGTCGCCGACCAGCACGGAGGCCTGATTGCCCCACACCGCCTTGGCGCTGTCCTGGCCGCGCCGCAGGTCGGAATCGTCGACCACGTCGTCATGCAGCAGGGTCGCGGTATGGATGAATTCGACGCAGGCGGCGAGGCTGACATGCCGCTCGCCCTGGTAGCCGCACAAGGCCGAGGACGCTAGGGTCAGCATCGGCCGCAGCCGCTTGCCGCCCGCCGCGATGATGTGACCGGCGAGCTGCGGGATCAGGGCGACGGGGCTGTCCATCTTGTCGACGATGACCTGATTCACCTTGACGAGATCGTCGGCGACAAGCGCGTTTATTTGATCGAGTGCGGGTTTCGCCCCTTCCCGGCGCGACCCTTCGAAATCGACTACGACCGCCACGTTTTGCTCCTTCCCAGCTGCGCGTATTGACAGACGCGCCCGGAGCATAGTTCAACACCCGCACCGGTCAAGAGTACCGCCGGTTGGAAATGCGGAAGCGACATACAATGAGAGAGCTTTTGCGGACGACGGACCTGGTGCGGCTCTCCTGGCTGACTGCACTGCTGGCCGATCAGGAGATCGAGGCCTTCATCCTCGACGGCCACACCAGCATCCTGGAAGGCTCCGCGGGCGCGATCCCGCGCCGCCTGCTGGTCGCCGACCCGGACTACGATGCCGCGCGACGCATCCTCGCCAATGCCGGTGAGATCGAAAGCCGCGCGCCGGACCTGGACAGCCTGCTCGACGGCCGCGTGACCCTGCGCCAGCCGGAGAACGGCTATCGGGCGGCGATCGATCCGGTGCTGCTTGCGGCGGCGACCCCGGCGGTTGCTGGAGACGTGCTGGACGTCGGTGCCGGTGTCGGTGCGGCGGCGCTGTGCTATTCCGTGCGCGTCCCGGGCGCCCGGGTAACCGGGCTCGAGCTGCAGCCGGAGATGGCCGGGCTGGCAACCGAGAACGCGGCGCGTAACGACCTCGCCGACCGGGTGCGCGTCCTGGAAGGTGACCTGCTGCGCCCGCCGGAAGCGATTGTGCTGTCCAGTTTCGATCACGTCATGGCCAACCCGCCCTACATGCCACCGGACCGCGGCGGCCCGCCGCCCGACCCGTCGAAGGCCACGGCGATGGTCGAAGGCGAGGCGGATCTCGCCGCGTGGATCGAATTTTGTCTCAGCCGAGTGCGGCCGAAAGGCAGCGTCACCCTTGTGCACCGCGCCGACCGGCTCGATGAATTGCTGGCGCTGTTCCGTGAGCGCGCCGGCGGCATTGTGGTCATCCCGCTGTGGCCCGGCGGCGGCCGGCCCGCCAAGCGCGTCATCGTCCGCGCCCGCCGCGACGTACGCGCGCCGCTGCAACTGACTGCGGGCCTGACCCTGCATGGGGAGGATGGGCAATATACGGAGGAGGCGCTGGCAGTGCTGCGCGACGGCGAGGCGCTGGTGGTTTGAGGATGGGGTGGCTTGAAGGTTATCGCATAAGGGTGGAGCTTTGCTGCCGTCCACCCCCACCTCGATCCTCCCCCCTCAAGGAGACCTCTGCGAAACGGGTTCAGGATCGGAGATAATCGTTGGGTTTGGAGGTTGGTGCATAGGTTTGGCGGTTTTTCGCGTTGGGTTTTGGGACGCTCTTGACGAGATCGGCAAGGGACGGTGTCAGGGCATAAGAGTTTCGGCACGTCTCAGGTTCATGGCGATGCACAGGAGATGAAGGTGGGACTGGTTCTTCTGCATCCCCCTGTATCGGGCCCGGCGGTATCGGTAAGACCGCTTCAGAGTTCCGAACAGGCGCTCGACATTAGCGCGGATCGGGGAGATCAGGCGGTTGCGGACCTGTTGCCAGTGCGGCAGCGCCGGTTGGTTCTTATGGCTGCGGTGCATGATCCGGTCCTTGATGCCCCTCGCCTTGAGGCGCCGGCGGCGCTCCTTGTGCTCATAGGCTTTGTCAGCATAGACCGCCCGCTCGTCGCCCTGGATCAGCGCGTCGGCCACTTCGCTCTCATAGGTTTTGGCCGACGTCATCATCGCATCGCGGATCAATTCGGAGCCCTGATCGACGGCGATATGCGCCTTGTACCCGAAATAGGCCGTGCGCCCGCGCCGCGTCCAATCGGCATCCGGATCGAGCGCCGAACGCTCGCCGGAAACACCGGACGGCCGGCTGACCGAAGCCTCGATCAGGGTGGCATCGATCAGTGTGCCCGTCTTCAGCATCAGCCCGTGACGCTCCAACTGCCGGTTCGTTTCCGCCAGAAGCTTCGCCGTCAGTTTCCTCTCTGCCAGCGCCGCCCGGAAGCGCACGAACGTCGTCTCGTCCGGTGTCTCGTCGCTCAACGAGAACCCGCAGAACCGTCGGAACGACAGACGATCCCCCAACGCCTCCTCCAGGTCCGGGTCGGAAAGACCATACCATTGCTGCAGCAAAACCGCCTTGTACATCGACAGCGCCGGATACCCTCTGCGCCCCTTCTTCGAGCGAACCGACTTCAGGAGCTTCTCGAAGCGAGACCAGTCGAAAAGACCTTCGATACGCTCCAGACGTTTATTCGAACCCGCACCCGGCGCCACAAACGCATCCGCAAAGCCACCCTCACCAACCCGCTTCTCACCCATCAAGACCTCCGTCATAGCGATCACTCTAAAGAATCACCGTTTCGACAAAGTTGCTACCCATTTCGCAGAGGTCTCCTCAAGGGGGAGGAAGATTAGGCTCTGAGTTTCCGGGATTGTCCCCTCCCCCTTGAGGGGCTGAACGGCTTTGATGACCGTTCAGGGCTAGGGTGGGGGTGGACGGCGATGGGCTCGAAAGATCTCCTTATCAATCCCCAGGCTTGCCAGCGCTTGGCAACACACCCCGGAACCCCTACATAACCGCGATTACTGAAAAACAACCCACAAAGTGGATCCGGCGCGTGCCGTGGATCGGCGAGAAGATTGCCGATCGTCTGGAACATACGCCAACGGTTGCGGTGCTGCGGCTGAACGGCGTGATCGGGCGTCAGGGCGGCTTGCGCCGCGGCGGACTGACCCTGGCCGATCTGGCCGAGTCCATCGAGCGTGCGTTCAAGATGCCGCGGGTGTCAGCCGTGGCGCTGTCGGTGAATTCGCCGGGCGGCTCGCCGGTGCAGTCGGCCCTGATCGCGACGCGCATCCGTGCGCTGTCGGCGGAAAAGGACGTGCCGGTTTACGCCTTCTGCGAAGATGTCGCGGCGTCCGGTGGCTACTGGCTGGCCTGCGCCGCGGACGAAATCTATGCCGACGGCGCGTCGATCATCGGCTCGATCGGCGTCGTCTCAGCCGGGTTTGGTTTTCCGTCCCTGCTGGAAAAGATCGGCGTCGAACGCCGCGTGTACACCGCGGGCGACAAGAAGGCGATCCTCGATCCGTTCCAGGCGGAAGACCCGACAGACATCGAACATCTGAAGGAACTGCAGGCCGACATTCACGAGCAGTTCAAGGCACATGTCCGCGACCGGCGCGGCGACCGGCTGGAGGCGGAAGAGGACACGCTGTTCAGCGGCGAGTTCTGGACTGGCAACCGTTCCCTGGCGCTGGGTCTGGTCGACGGCATCGGCGATCTGCGCACGGTCATGCGCGAAAAATTCGGCGACAAGGTGCGCCTGAAGGTCGTCGGCGGCCGCAAGGGCTGGCTCGAACGCCGCCTCGGCATCCGCACGGCGTGGGCCGACGATATGCTCGACGCGGTCGAGGCGCGGTCGCTCTGGGCTCGGTTCGGGCTTTAGAGCAGATCAAGATTGATCGACCCATTTCTTGGGTTCGAACGATTTTGTGAATCTGCTCGTTATGAATAGTTGAGAGCAAATTCACGCGGTCCTTGGATCGCCACAGGCGATTCCAACGAACCCCGATTTGCTCTGTGGCGGCATTTCTTTGACCGGCGTTTCCATTCCGCGCTAAACAGTCGGTGATGCTGCTAAAATTCCTCACCCTCGCTGCGGTCATTGCGATCGCCTGGTACGGCTTCAAGCTCGTCGGGCGCATCGGCCAGCAGCACAAGCAAAAACTCACCCGCGACGAGAAGGCGGCGCGCGACGGCGTCGCCGATACAGTGCAATGCCCGGTTTGCGACGCCTATATCGCCGAAGACATTAAGAGCAACTGCGGTAAGGCGGACTGCCCTTATTGATGGTGGCGTTATGCGTCGCCCGCGCTACCCCTACCATCGTCGTCCTTGGGCTTGACCCACTGTTGTCCGGTTTAATTCAGTGGACGGTTTGCATGGCATTGATTCTACTGGTGACCAATCGTTTGGCGACGTTTTGGACACGGGAAAGGATCAACACCATGCGGCATGAGAATAGCGTATTTCATGATCTGATGAAGCGTGTTCCTTGGGATCGTTTTGCGGCTTTGGTGGAACGGCATGAAGCCGACAAACACGTTCGCCGCCTGAGCACGAAGGACCAGTTCATCGCCCTGCTATATGCTCAGCTTTCCGGTGCGGTGAGCTTGCGCGAGATCGTCGGCGGTCTACAGAGCCATCGTGCCCGGCTCTATCATGTCGGCGGTCGCCTTGTGACGCGTTCGACGCTGGCCGATGCGAACGCGACGCGGCCGAGCGCGGTGTTCTCGGAGCTGTTCACGGCGTTGGTTGGGCGCGCCGGGCGCGGGTTGCGGCGGACGCTTGGCGAGGCGACCTACCTGATCGATGCCAGTCCGCTTGCCTTGAGTGGCCGGGGATCGCAGTGGGCGTATTTTTCGGCCAGGGCCTGTGGCGCGAAACTGCATGTGGTTTACGATGCGGGCGCCGAACACCCGGTCTACGCGGCGGTGACGCCGGCAAAGACCGCCGATATCAAGGTGGCGCAGGAGATGCCGATCGAGGCGGGCGCGACCTATGTCTTTGATCTGGCTTACTACGATTACGCCTGGTGGGCGAAGCTCGACGCCGCGGGTTGCCGCATTGTCACCCGTTTCAAGTCGCACACGCCGCTAACAGAGGCCACCGATCGGGCGGTGCCCGAGGGCGAAGACATCTTGTCCGACCGGGTCGGCCTGCTGCCCAAACGGCAAAGGATGAGCCGCAAAAACCCCTTCTCCAAGCCCGTGCGCGAAGTCACGGTGCGGATCGATACCGGCAAGACCCTCCGGATCCTGTCCAACGATCTGGACGCCTCGGCCCGGCAAATCGCCGACCTCTATAAGCGCCGCTGGGCGATCGAGCTGTTCTTTCGCTGGGTCAAACAGAACCTCAAAATCCGGCACTTCCTCGGCCGGTCCGAGAATGCCGTGCGCATTCAGATCACCGTTGCCCTGATCGCCTATCTCTTGCTTCACCTCGCAAAAGCCGATCAGAAAACCGTCAAATCCCCGCTCGCATTCGCTCGCCTCGTCCGAACAAACCTCATGCATCGAAAGCGCATTGACCGTCTGCTCGAACCTGAACCAAACACACCTCAATGCCAAAATCAGTTGGCCTTCATATGTTAGAGAAATTAAACCGGACAACAGTGGGCTTGACCCGAGGACCCAAGCTGCAGCCGCACCGCGATTTTTTTCATGGTCGCGCGGCCGAGAGATGGATGCTCGTGTCAAGCACAAGCATGACAGTATGGGAGAGGCGTCACGCCCCAAACCCCAACTTGACCCTGGTTCGGGGCATCGGTAGGTTGCGGCGCAATCGCGCGCTTTTATTGGCCGGGTCATGGCCCCAGACATCGCTCAAGACAACAGCTTCCAAGCGCTTATCCTGAAACTGCACGCTTACTGGTCGGCGCGCGGCTGCGTGATTTTGCAACCCTATGACATGGAGGTCGGGGCGGGTACGTTTCACCCGGCGACGACCCTGCGGGCGCTCGGCCCCAAGCCCTGGAAGGCCGCCTATGTGCAGCCGTCGCGGCGGCCGACGGACGGGCGCTATGGCGAGAATCCGAACCGGCTGCAGCATTACTACCAGTATCAGGTCATCCTGAAGCCGTCCCCGGCGGACAGTCAGGAGCTTTATCTCGGTAGCCTGCGGGCGCTCGGCATCGATCCGCTGGCGCATGACATCCGCTTCGTCGAAGACGACTGGGAAAGCCCCACTCTGGGCGCCTGGGGCCTCGGCTGGGAGGTTTGGTGCGACGGCATGGAAGTCAGCCAGTTCACCTATTTCCAGCAGGTCGGCGGCATCGACTGCGACCCGGTCTCCGTCGAACTGACCTACGGGCTGGAGCGGCTGGCGATGTATGTGCAGGGGGTCGAGAACGTCTACGATCTGGCCTTCAACGCCGACGGCGTGCGCTATGGCGAGGTGTTCCTGCAATCCGAACAGGAGTTCTCCGCCTACAATTTCGAGCACGCCGATGTCGACATGCTGCGCCGCCATTTCGAAGACGCGGAAACCGAATGCCAGGCGGTGCTCGATGCCGGCCTTGTACTGCCGGCGTACGATCAATGCCTTAAGGCGAGCCACCTGTTCAACCTGCTCGACGCCCGCGGCGTCATCAGCGTCACCGAGCGGCAGGCCTATATCCTGCGCATCCGGACCCTGGCGCGCGGCGCCGCGGAGCAATGGATTGCGAGCCAGGGGGCGGGATGATGCGTTTGCGTTTCCCCGATGACAGTTTAGTTGCCCGCATTTTGCCATCGGCGACTAAATCCCCAATATCGTCATCCCTGACAAGCGGCGTAGCCGCGCAGATCGGGGATCCATTTTCATGCCGGGCGCGGTTGCAGCTTGGATCCCGGATCGGCGGCGCAATGCGCCTTGTCCGGGATGACGGGTGTGGGGGCTTGAGTGGCGTTGTGTCATGGGCGATGACCTTCCCTCCGACCGGGGGTGCTCGTGCCTGAGCTCCTCCTCGAACTCCTGTCGGAAGAAATCCCGGCACGTATGCAAAAGCGCGCCGCCGAGGATCTCAAGCGCCTCGTCACCGACGGGCTTAAGAAAGCCGGTCTCGCTTTCGACCGCGCCGAGGCGTTCGCGACACCACGGCGGCTGGTGCTGGTGGTCGATGGGCTGCCGGACAAGCAGCCGGATGTGCGCGACGAGCGCAAGGGGCCGAAGGTGGGAGCGCCGGACAAGGCCATCGAAGGGTTCCTACGCAGCGCCGGGCTCGACTCGCTGGATCAGTGCGAGAAGCGCGACACCGGCAAGGGTGAGGCCTGGTTTGCTGTAATCGAGCGGGCCGGGTCGGATTCGACAACGGTTATCGCCGAATTGCTGAACGACGTCTTCGCGAAATTTCCCTGGCCCAAATCGATGCGCTGGGGGACGGAAGCGTTGCGCTGGGTCCGTCCGGTCGAGCGTGTGCTCTGCGTGTTTGGCGGAAGCACCGTCGACGGCTTTGCGTTAAATGCAGTCACAGCGGCGAACGCGACAACGGGCCATCGATTCCTCGCACCGGACGCTATCGAAGTTACAGACTTCGCGGACTACAAGGCGAAACTCGCGGATGCCCATGTCATGCTCGATCCGGCGGAACGCCGCGCAGTGATCGCACGGGATTTGCAGAAGCTTGCAGACGCCGAAGGCCTCACCATCAAGGACGACCCCGGCCTGCTTGACGAAGTCGCCGGTCTCGTCGAGTGGCCGGTGGTGCTGCTCGGTGACATCGATGCCGCGTTCATGGATTTGCCGGAGGAGGCGTTGACCTCGTCGATGCGGGCGCATCAGAAGTATTTTTCGCTGCTCGCTGCCGATGGCAGTCTGGCGCCGCGCTTCGGGTTCGTCGCGAACATGGCGGCAGCGGATGGCGGGGCGGCCATCGTTGCGGGGAACGAGCGGGTGCTGCGGGCGCGGCTCGCGGACGCCAAGTTCTTCTGGGATCAGGACCGCAAGATGCGGCTCACCGACCGTGCCCCGGCGCTCGACGCCATCACCTTTCACGCCAAGCTTGGCACCGTCGCGGCGAAGACACAGCGGGTTGCGGCGCTGGCGGCCGACCTAACGGACAACATCCCCGGCGCCGACCGCGATGCGGCGCGTGGCGCGGCATTGCTGTGCAAAGCAGATTTGGTGACCGGCATGGTCGGCGAGTTCCCCGACCTGCAAGGTACAATGGGCCGCTACTACGCCATCGCCGATGGCGAGAGCGAGGCCGTCGCCGACGCGATTGCCGACCATTACTCGCCGGTCGGACCGAACGACCGCTGTCCGACCGCGCCGGTGTCGGTCGCCGTCGCGCTGGCCGACAAGATCGACACCCTGGTCGGATTCTGGCTGATCGACGAAAAACCGACCGGCTCGAAGGACCCCTATGCGCTGCGCCGCGCGGCACTGGGCGTCATTCGGCTGATCCTGGAAAACAAGCTGCGCTTCAATCTGCTCGCCGCCTTCGCGATCGCCATGCGGCTCTATCAGGAAGAAACCCTCGCGCTGCGCGACACGGCCCATGCGGCGGACGCGGCGCGCGAGACGGCGCTGGACCTGCTGGCCTTCTTCGCCGACCGGCTGAAGGTGCATCTGCGCGAGCAGGGCGTGCGGCACGACCATGTCGCCGCGATCTTCGCCCTGGGCGGTGAAGACGACTTCGTCCGGTTGATGGCACGTGTCGAAGCGTTGCGCGGCTTCCTGGACAGCGACGATGGCGAGAACCTGCTCGTCGCCTACCGGCGCGCGGCGAATATCGTGCGGATCGAGGAAAAAAAGGATTCTTTAGCCTTTTCCGCCGATAGCTATGAGCCGGCAAAGGCGGAAGGCGATGAAGCGATGCTGTGGGATGGGCTGACGGCGGCGCGCAATGCGGTCGGGCCGGCCGTCGAGCAGGAAGATTACGCGGCTGCAATGGGCGCGATGGCGCAGCTCCGTGCGCCGGTGGACCGCTTCTTCGACAATGTCATCGTGAACGCCGACGATGCTGATCTTCGGCATAACCGATTGTGTTTGCTTGCAAATTTGACAGTAGTGATGAGCCAGGTGGCGGATTTCAGTCAGGTCGAGGGTTAGGGGTTTTGATGTTGATGATGCATCGCACCCCCACCCCAACCCTCCCCCCTCAAGGAGGAGGGGGAATTCGTTTGGCCGGCAAAATTCAATCCCCTCCCCCCTGGTGGGGGAGGGTTAGGGTGGGGGGAACCCCCGAATCGTGGAAGTCTCGCTGCCTAAGGCGAAAACCGGGAAGGGTATCCGGAAATGACGAAGTGGGTTTACAGCTTTGGTGACGGATCGGCGGAAGGCGAGGCTGGGATGCGCGAGCTGCTGGGCGGCAAGGGGGCCAACCTGGCGGAGATGTGCAATCTGGGCCTGCCGGTGCCGCCGGGCTTTTCGATCACGACCGACGTGTGCACGCATTACACCGATAACGGCGAGAGCTACCCCGATGACCTGACCGCGCAAGTCGAGGCGGCGCTGGCTTCGGTCGAGGCGGCGGCAGGCGCGCAGTTCGGCGACGCGGAGAACCCGTTACTGGTTTCCGTGCGCTCCGGCGCGCGGGTCTCGATGCCGGGCATGATGGATACGGTCCTCAATCTTGGCCTGAACGACACCACGGTGGAAGGGTTGGCACGGTCGAGCAGCGACCCGCGCTTCGCCTATGATAGCTACCGCCGTTTCATCCAGATGTATGGCGACGTGGTGCTGGGCGTCGACCACTACCATTTCGAGGAATTGCTGGAGCTTCACAAGGAGGAGCGCGGCGTCTCGCTGGATACGGAATTGTCGGCCGACGATTTGAAGGCGCTGGTGGCGGAATACAAGGATATCGTCCTGAAGGAACTCGGCGAGGCCTTCCCGCAGGATCCGAAGGCGCAGCTGTGGGGCGCGATCAGTGCGGTGTTCGGCAGCTGGCGCATTCCGCGCGCGATCACCTATCGCCGCCTGCACGACATTCCCGAGGAATGGGGCACCGCGGTCAATGTGCAGTCGATGGTGTTCGGCAACATGGGCGAGGATTGTGCGACTGGCGTCGCTTTCACCCGCGATCCGTCGACCGGCGAGAACGCCTTCTACGGCGAATATCTGATCAACGCGCAGGGCGAGGACGTAGTCGCCGGGATTCGCACGCCGCAGCGGCTGACGATCCGTGGCAAGGAAGCGACGGGCTCGAAGCAGCCGGCGATGGAAGAGACCATGCCGAAATTGTTCGGCGAGCTGGAGACGGTGCGCGGGCAACTCGAATCGCACTATCGCGATATGCAGGACATCGAGTTCACGGTGCAGCGCGGCAAGCTGTGGATGCTACAGACCCGCGACGGCAAGCGGACCACGGCGGCGGCGCTGAAGGTCGCCGTCGACATGGCGGAAGAAGGGCTGATCGACAAGCGCACGGCGGTCTCCCGCATCGATCCGGCGGCGCTCGACCAGTTGCTGCATCCGACGCTCGATCCCGATGCCGCGCGCAACATCATTTCGCGCGGGCTGCCGGCCTCGCCCGGTGCGGCATGCGGCAAGGTCGTGTTCACGGCGGAAGAGGCGGAAAAGCTCGCCGGGGATGGCGTGTCGGTTATTCTGGTGCGGATCGAGACCAGCCCGGAGGATATTCACGGCATGCATGCGGCGCGCGGCATTCTGACCGCGCGCGGTGGGATGACGAGCCACGCGGCAGTGGTTGCGCGCGGCATGGGGCGACCCTGTGTTGCGGGTGCCGGCGATCTGCGCATCGACTACCAGGCGAACGTCATGTATGTGCGCGACGACACGATCAAAGCTGGTGAGATCATCACCATTGACGGCGCGGCGGGCGAGGTGATCCTGGGCGAGGTGCCGACGATCGAGCCTGCACTGTCCGACGATTTCGAGACGCTGATGGGCTGGGCCGACGAGATCCGTCATCTCAAGGTGCGGACCAATGCGGAGACGCCGGATGAGGCGAAGACCGCGATCCGTTTCGGGGCGGAAGGCATCGGCCTGTCGCGGACCGAGCATATGTTCTTCGACGCCGACCGGATCGTCGCGATGCGCGAAATGATCGTGGCCGAGGATTTGGCCGGTCGCCGCGCAGCGCTGGACAAGATCCTGCCGATGCAGCGCGCCGACTTTATCGAGCTGTTCCGGATCATGAAGGGGCTGCCGGTGACGATCCGGCTGCTCGATCCGCCGCTGCACGAATTCCTGCCGAAGGGCGAGGCGGAGATCGCCGATGTCGCGGCGTCGGCTGGCGTGTCGATTGAGAAGGTACGGCAGCGTGCCTTGCGGCTCGAGGAATCGAACCCGATGCTGGGCCATCGCGGCTGCCGGCTAGCGATCACCTATCCGGAAATCTGCGAGATGCAGGCGCGCGCGATCTTCGAGGCGGCCGTCATTGTCAGCAAGGAGACCGGCGAAACGGTGGAGCCGGAAGTCATGGTACCGCTGATCGTCACCAAACGGGAACTCGACATTCTGAAAGAAATCATCGACCGCGTCGCCGGCGAAGTCGGCCAGGAACAGGGTACCGCACCGCAATATCTCGTCGGCACCATGATTGAACTACCGCGCGCCGCCCTGAAAGCCGGCGAAATCGCCGAAACGGCGGAGTTTTTTAGTTTTGGAACCAATGACTTAACGCAGACGGCGTACGGTATCAGCCGTGACGATGCCGCAACCTTCTTGCCGGATTATGAGAACGCTGGGATTTTTCCCGGCGACCCCTTTGTTTCAATCGATGAAGACGGCGTCGGCGAACTGGTTCGCATCGCCGTCGAGCGTGGCCGTGCGCAGCGGTCTGGCTTGAAGATGGGCATCTGTGGCGAACATGGCGGCGATCCGGCGTCGGTGCATTTCTGCCATCGCATCGCACTCGACTACGTTTCCTGCTCGCCTTACCGCGTGCCGATCGCCCGGCTCGCCGCGGCACAGGCCGCGATCGCTGACGACGAGGTTTAGAGGCGGTCGGAAAAGCGGACGCAGTCGCCGGTCTGTTGCGCGATCAATTCGCCGTCCTGCATGACGACGTTGCCGCGGATAATTGTCGCCATCTGCCAGCCCGTCACCTTCATGCCGGCGAACGGCGTCCAGCCGCATTTGCTTTGTGAGCGTCCGGTAAAGCAGCCCTGCCTATGATGACGTTGGACTGTTACGCTCAGGTTTGAGCGTAACGCCAGGGGAGCAGTTCGTCGATCCGATTGATTTTATGGTCGGCGATACAGGCTAGCGTGTCGGTTAGCCAGGCCTGCGGATCGACGCCATTGAGTTTTGCTGTCTCGATCAGCGTATAGGCGATGGCGGCTGATTTGCCGCCGGCCTCGGACCCCATGAAGAGATAATTCTTCCGCCCCAGGGCGATGGGCCGCATGGATCGCTCTGCGGTATTGTTGTCGAGTTCAAGAAAGCCGTGATCTAGATATGGTCGCAGCTTCTTCATGCGGGTCAGGGCGTAGCGAATAGCACCGGCTAAGGGTGATTTGCCGGATATCCGGGTCAATTGGGCATGCAGCCATGATTCCAGGTCGTCGAAGATTGGTTTTGATTGGCGCTGCCTGATCTTCACCCGTTGATCCGGCGATTGGCCCCGAACCTCCTTCTCGACGCCATAGAGTGTGGCGATACGTTTTATGGCTTCCTCGGCAATCGCCGATCCCTGAGCTTTGTGGATATCGACGAACTTGCGTCGGATATGGGCCATGCAGGCCACTTCCGTCACCTTGCCCGTGCGGTACAGGTCATTGAACCCCGCATAGCCATCGGCATGCATGAAGCCCGTGAAGTCCGCTAGATGTTCGCGCGGGCGAACGCCCTTCCTGTCGGACGAGAACTGATACCATGCGGCAGGATGCGCCTCTCCGGCCCAGGGTCGTTCATCGCGGACATAGGCCCAAAGCCGCGCGGTCCTGGTTTTACCGGAGCCTGGGGTCAGCATTTTTACCGGCGTATCATCGGCGAAGAGGGCCTGTCCCTTTAAAACATGGCGCGCGACGGCGTCCGCCAAAGGTTCCAACAGAGCCGTGGATTTGCCAACCCAATCGGCCAGGGTGGAGCGGTCCAGATCGATCCCCTCGCGCTGGAATATCTGACTTTGCCGGTACAAAGGCGAATGATCGGCGTACTTGTTGACCAGCACATGGGCCAGTAGGCCAGGACCGGGCCGCCCGTGCTCAATCGGCCGCGACGGCAGGGCTGCCTGATGGAACGTCTCACAGCAGGTGCAGGCCATGCGCGGGCGAACAATCCGGTTCACGACAAAACGTCCGGGGACATATTCCAGTTCCTCGGTGACATCGTCGCCAAGCGTTTTGAGCGCACCGCCGCATTCCCCACAGGCATCGCCCGGCGACAGTGTTGTCTCGTTGCGTGGGAGATGACCGGGCAGCGGTTTACGTTTGGGCTTGTCTTTTGGCGCTGCAGATTGATCTGCATTTGCATCGTCTGACGCGGGCTCCTGCGCGGACGCCGCAATCTCTTCGTCTTCCAGCGTCAACGCCAGTTGATCCAGAGCCTCCGAGCGCGACCCGAAGCGATGCTGGCGCATCCCGGCCAATTGGTGTTGGAGCTTCTCGATCAACACCGCCTGTGACTTCACTTCCGACGCCAGCGATGCCACCAGACCTTTTAATGCGGCAGGTTCATTCGGGAGGTTCTCAGCGTCGTCGAGCATGCCGGCAATCTATCAGCCGCCACCCCGCATGGGAATCCCCGGAAATTGACAACCCTTTGCTGTGAAACGACTTTACCCAGCCGTCAGGGGACGCCACGTTCGTTGTGGTATGCGCCAATCAATCCCTTCCAGCAGCATCGCCAATTGAGCCGGGGTCAGCGCAACCTTGCCCGCTTTCGCAGACGGCCAGACAAACCGTCCCTTCTCCAGACGCTTCGAGAACAGACATGCCCCTTGCCCGTCCCACCAGATCACCTTGATCAGATCGCCACGGCGACCCCGGAAGACGAACAGATGACCGCAATACGGCGCCGCCTTTAGAACCTTCTCTGTTTGCGCTGACAGCCCATTGAACCCCTTACGCATGTCCGTCACGCCGGCCGCAAGCCAAACCTTCGTGTTCGTGGGAACCGGGATCATCCCGACAAGCACCGGAGCAGACGTACGAGCGCTTCGGGATCGTAAGGGCCGCTAATGCTCAAGCGATGACCTCCGGCAAGCGTGACCTCGATCTTGCCTTCGTCACCAACAGGGCGCTCGGCTTCGTGCTCGACGTGACGCGCAATCTCAACCGGCAGGAAACAGGCGGCGTCATCGACCGTGTCACTTCCCGCAAACCGGGGATCTTTCAGCCAGTTGAAAACCTGATTGGCGTTCACATTGTAGCGCCGTGCAACCTGTGAAACCGAAACGCCCGCAAACCGCGTCTGTGCGCAAATCATCCGCTTCTCGTCTGCACTCCAGCGCCGACGCTTGCCCCGCTTCGCCACATCCTGATCCCCGTTAGTGTCCACCTAAACAAGTGGACACTAAACCTCACTTCTTCTGCACGGCAGAGCGGTCAGGCCGGACGCTTACTTTGCTTTCGATCCAGTCCTCAGTAATGGTGCGCTTCGCCGCGAGGTCGACGAACGTGAGGTCGCCATCATACCCGGTAGTTAACCGGCCCTTTCCAGCGATGTTGTAGATAGGCTGCGGACCGTGCGCGTCAATCACGGTTTCTGCCGAAACGCTCGTGAGATTTCCGATTGCGGCGATCTTGCTGGCGCGTATGACGACATCGGTTTCCTACCGACCGGAGGGCGTCACGCAAACGCCGCCGCGAACGATCAGATCTTAGGCTTCGGTTATGAATATTCTCCTGGTTACCGACTATGGTGCGCCGAGTACGTCGAAGACATCCCCTTCGGGCATCCGCTGCTCAATATGACGCCGATGCCACAGTGCGTAGAACAGAAGGACCCATCCGGCAAGTTGGGCGCGTTTCTTGGTCGATTTGTACAAAGCCGTCACGCGGTCTGGATGACAGGCTTCCGCGACCGCCGGGCTGGCGGCGACAAGCGGTCCGAGCTTGGTACCGCGCGCGAATATCCACTCTCCGACGGGTACAGTGAAGCCCCGTTTACGCTCGAAAGGATTCGCCTTCGGCATGACGCGGTCAAGCCATCGCCGCAGAATCCATTTACCTCTGCGTTTGTGGATTTTGAGACTGTCGGGCAGGCAGAACACCGCTTTTGCAACTTCAGGGTCAAGAAACGGCGTGCGGCCTTCCATGCCGTGCGCCATCAGGCAGCGGTCGAGTTTCGTCAGCAGATCGTTCGGCAGCCAGTCGGTGATATCGACTGCCTGTGCGATTTGCAAACGGGACCGTTGTGGCTCCGACGCCGTCACCTCAGCCGCGGATATCGCGTCGCGCCAGCCGGCGTCTTCTTCGCGCAGCACGCCTAAGCCTTCGACAATACCCCGCGCGCGCATCATCCGGCCGCCTTGCCACCAGGGCCTCAAGGCGCTGCGATAGCGTCCGTAGCCGCCGAACAGCTCGTCTCCGCCTTCGCCGGAGATCACGACTTTCACGTCGCGAACGGCTTCGCGCGCCAGTTTCCAGGTCGGCAAAATCGCGTAATCCGCCGCTGGATCGTCCATGGCTGCGGCGATTTCCGGCAGCAGGGTCCAAAAGTCCGTATCGGTGAAGTCGATATCGTGAAAGTCGGCGCCTACTGTTTTGGCTAACGTCCGGGCATGATCCCGTTCGTCGGATACCGACGTACCGCTGAATCCCGCGGTGAAGGCAGTCACCGGCCGTTCGTTCAAGCGCGACATCAACGCCAGCATGGTTGCCGAATCAACACCACCGGACAGAAACAGCCCATATGGCACATCGGAACGCTGATGGAGAAGCACGCTGTCCTCTAAAGCCGAGTCCAACCGCGCGACCGCTTCATCGATGCCGCACGCCTCCGGTCCTCCCGCGGGGAGTGCGGCGCGGCGCCGGCGCTCGACGATACGCCCGCCGCGCACAACCAGCGTTTCGCCAGGAAGGACACGATTGATGCCTCGGAATATGGTGCTGCGGCCACATGTGAATTGTAGTTGCAGCAGTTCGTTGCGCCGTTCGGTAGCGAGTTCGGGTTTGATCGCACCAATGGCAATCAGTGCCTGCGGTTCGGATGCGAATGCGAAATGGTCTTCGGTTTCGACATAATAAAGCGGCTTGATGCCGAAGGGGTCGCGCGCGAGGACCAAGCGGCCATCCACCGGGTCATGGATCGCAATCGCGTACATACCGCGCAGCGAGTCCGTGAAAGACAGTCCGTCACGACGGTACAAATGCAGCGGAGGCTCGCAGTCCGATTGCGTTGTCTGTGCCACATCGCCCATTTCAGCGCGCAGTTCGAGATAATTGTAGATCTCGGCATTGGCGATGAGCGCGGCGCCGCCCGGTTCGTAAATCGGCTGATCGCCGGTCTTGAGATCGATCACGGCCAAGCGAGTCTGCACCATCGCGACCGGGCCGGCGAGATACTTGCCTTCGCCGTCGGGGCCGCGATGGCCGAGCGCCCGCGCGAGAGAACCGAGGATGGAGACATCCGGGCCTTTGCCGTTTCGCGTCATGATGCCGGCAATTCCGCACATCAGTTCGTTACTCTCTCAAAAAATTCCAGGTAGCGGGAAACTACGGCGGATTCCGTGAAGTCAGCCTCATAGGCGACACGGCCGCCGCTGACAAGCGCCGCTGCCAGATCAGGCGATTTTATGACGCGCGTAATGGAGTCCGCCAAGCTTTCCGCATCGTCGACTGGGACCAGTAGACCGCTCACGCCGTCCTCGATCAGCGCCGAGGGACCTTGCGATTGTGTTGCCACCAGCGGTCGGTGCTGAGCCCATGCCTCGATGACGACATTGCCCAGGGGTTCGTGGCGGGACGGGCAAACGAAGGCATCGCAAGCTGCGAATAGTGCGGGAACGTCATTCCGCCACCCCAGGAACCGGACGCGGTTGGCAATATTGAGACGAGTTGCATGGGCCTGGAGAATGTTCTTTAGGGGGCCGTCACCAGCCAGCCAGAGATAGGCCTGAGGAATTCGCGTTAACGCTTCCAACAAGACGTCGAATGCTTTGTTTTCATGCAGCCGGCCGAGAGCGAGGAGAAGGGGGGCGTCTTCTGGCGTATCCAGTGTTGCCCGAGGTATGGGTTGCGCCGTTTCGGCGCCGACAAAGTTGGGCAGATACCAAGTTCGATGTGATGGCCAGCCTTCAGCGACGAGATAGTCGCAGATGTCCTTGGTATTTCCGACCAGATGATCGCAACGTCGATAGTTCTCGAGTTTGTAATAACCGCCCAGACGCGCCGCAAAAACATGTTGGCCGATGGGGCAAAACTTTGTCGCTCGGTTCATCCAGCTGAGCAGAATGTCTGGGTCGAAAAGGGATACGGCCCGGCTCAGCCGATGCCCGGTGACCAGATCGAGCATGCCACCGAAGCCCAGCTCGATGACAGATAGTCCCTCGGCGCGCAGCGATGCAGCGCGTTCGGGATGCTGGCGTATTACAATCTGCTGTGTCGTGCCCGCGCGGCTCAAGGCCGGAGCCAATCGCGTGAAGAAGGTTTCCGCCCCTCCATGCACCGCACCAGCCATGACTTGCATAACGCGTGTCATGCAAGCCTCCGGTCGTTCGAATTGGATGCCTCGACCGCACGCTGCCATAGCTCGCGCGCCGCCGATTCGGCCATATCTATCGTGAGGCTGTCCATCAACGTCCCGGTTGTACGGTGATCGTAACCGGGAGCACCGACGATTTCTTCATAACTCTTGGCCGTGCGCACCCATGCCGTATGCTCACCCCAAGGGGCGTAATGCGTCGTATGGCTCGGCCCGAACAGCCCGAGAGTCGGTGTTCCCGTCGCGGCTGCCATATGCATCAATCCGGAATCGTTGCCGATGAATAATGTGCAGCGTTTTAGAACAGCTGCCGCGAGCGACAAATCTGTTTGCCCAACGAAATCCAGGAGACGGTCAGCCGGAATCGAATCCAGTAGCGGCAGGACTTGATCGCGCTCTTCGGTAGCGGCAAGCACTGCAATCCGCGCATCGGGGAGGATACCTGCCGGACCGGTCAGCCGTTCGACGAGGGACGCGAAATATTCGGCACGCCATTGCTTGCCCGGCCAATTTGCGGCGGCGGCAATGGCGAGGACAGGGTGGTTGCCGGGTATCATGTCCGCGGCGCGCTGCTCGTCCTTTTCCCAACTCCAGCAAACCGGCGCGGGTGGCGCAGCTTCAAGGCCTAACGTAGCCGCAAGGTGCCGAACACGATGGCGCTCGAGGTCGGTCGGAGGCGCGATGCGGCGTTCGCGTGCGAAAAGCAGCCAGGAGATTGCGGAGCGGCGCAGGTCGACGACGAGGTCCCAGCGATGCCCGATGCATTGGGACCAAAGTTCGGCCCAATGCGAAGAGCCGCGTCGCTTGCGCATAACGATAAGCCGCTCCAATTTTGGCATTGGCTCGAATAAGGAGGCCGCCGCCGGGCCGGCTGCAACCGTGATACGTGCGCTGGGATAGCGATCGATCAGATAGGACAGTAAACCGGTCGACAGAATCGCATCGCCGATCCGTGTTGCTGTGACGAAGAGAATGTGCATCGCGATATAGAGTATAGCGTTGGGACGCCGCTGGTTACCTGAATCCGTGTTGATTATGCTTGATTAGCCTTGTCAATTTCTCGCAGTGGGCAATATTGATGGACGTAGAGAAGAGGAACGGTATGACCGAGCGTAGCTACGAACAACTTGGCAATCGGGGCGTTGTGACGATTGCGGGCGAAGATCGCAAGGCGTTTCTTCAAGGACTGATTTCCAACGATATCGAGAAAATTGCGGCTGATCGCGCAATTTGGAGCGCGCTTTTGACGCCGCAAGGCAAGTATTTGCACGATTTTTTCGTCGTCGAAATTGGCGATACGCTATATCTCGATTGCGAGGCCGACCGGCTGATGGACTTCGGAAAGCGTTTGCATCGGTACAAGTTGCGGGCGCAGGTGGAACTCGGCATCGGCGAAGACCAAGCGATTTTTGCTTTATTCGGAGACGAAGCGCTCAGTACACTTGGTCTTGCTGACGAGGCAGGTGTCGCGCGAAGTATTGGTGGCGGTATCGTTTATGTCGATCCGCGCCTACCGCGCGCGGGCGCCCGGGCACTTTTGCCTGCTGCTGGCGCGGCTGAATTGATTGAGGGATTGGGATTCTCCGCTGGCTCCCCGAACGATTACGATGCGCTGCGCCTCGCCCTGGGCCTGAGTGACGGCAGCCGCGACCTCATTGTCGAGAAATCCACCTTGCTGGAAAGCAACTTCGATGAACTGCATGGGGTCGATTGGGAGAAGGGCTGCTACATGGGGCAGGAACTGACCGCACGAACGAAATACCGCGGGCTGGTGCGCAAGCGCTTGATGCCGGTTCGTATCGAGGGGCCGGTGCCGGAAACGGGCACACCGCTGATAGCCGGCGATAAGGAGATTGGTGAAATGCGGTCGGGTTCAGGCAGGCGTGGTCTTGCCCTAATTCGCCTTGAGCGTTTGGCCGAGGTCGGCGAGATGGATGTTCTTGCTGGCGAGGCACGCGTATTTCCAGAAAAACCAGACTGGGCCGAGTATTAACACCAAGGGTTATTATCCGCGCTCCTTGGTATAAGCCGCTCAATCTGTGACGGATAAGATCGCAGCGTTTTGCCGGTTTCGCCGCACGACTCTGTAAAAATCGCGTGCTGAGATGCAACACGCATTAGCTTTCTCTTCACTATTAATATTTCAATAAGGAAGTTTCCGCATAAATAGCGCATTCCAAAAGCAAATGACCAATTTTGCTGGAAGAATTTTGTAAAATCCGTCCCGGGCGAAATATTGCGTTATACTAGAGATAGAGTGCGTTCGAACATGCAATTCGCGATCTCTTTGAGCGGTGTATTCTAATGGCAAGATCGCAAGATCTTTCTTTATGTAAGGCGGAATGGTGAGCGGCAACCAGTCCATATCGCTGGAGATTTACGGTCTGAAGGGCGGCCGTTGGAGTATTCACGCCAACTATTCGGTCCAGCAGCGGGAAAAATGCCTTGAAGACGCTAAAGAACTCGATGGTAAAGGGCGTTTCGAGGCTGTTTGCGTCGTGCGAGAAACTTACAGTGAGGAAAGCAATGTTGCGCGCCAGGCCGTCATTTATCACAGCCCCAAGCTTAGCTCGCCGCCGCCGGTAGCAACTGTAACGGAAAACGCTGGCAAAGGAGGCGCACCCACGAAACCAGTGATATCGGCTTCAAGGAACGCTGGGGAAGGAGGAGGCGCGTGGCGCAAGTCCGAGGGCGCTGACAAGAAACCGAAGCAAGACGCACCTCAAACAGAGGAAGAGAAGAAACCCAAGCCCGCAGCTGTGTCTTCCCCGGATGGGCCGACACTTGCCGATGTTTTGCCGCGGTTGTTGGCCGTCGCTGTCGTGAGTCTTTTGGGCGCTTTGGTCGTTGCATATTTGGTCTACATTTTGATCCAGATGTTGCCGTCCTTTGACATCATTCTGGGAAAAACCGTATCGCAATCGATCATCATATCGGTTTTTGTAATCAGTTTTCTCTTTATGTTTATTCCTCTGATGAAGCGTTATGTGCCGGCCATTCAGTCATCCGCAGCCCGTCGAAATACGCAAAACGCTGCCATGGAACCGGCAGTGGATCGAATGCCAATACTGGACTCCGATCTCGACGACGATATCGATACCGATGACGATTACGACACGGAACTTGGTAGTGAAGACGCGAACGATGACAACCAGATTGGAGAGATTGAGTCGGGATTAGGCGCAGGGGATGCGGGTGCCGAGGAGGCAGGGGAAGAGCCCGATCCGGACGAGCCTACCGAGGCGGATGGTGAGGAGGAGCTTGCGCAGACGGGAAGCAAATCATCGTTAAAGAAACCGAAGAAAACCGATGTCAGCGCGGAGATGCTCAAATTCATTCGCGACTCTTTGGAGCCGCTTGCCAAGGCCGGACGTCCTCTGAATGCCTTCAACCGGTTCGGTCTCACCTTATTTTTTGCTGGTGCGGGCGAGTACATGGCGTCGCGCCATAGGTTATCGGAGCAGGAGATAACCGACATTTTGTGCTCCCATGTTCAGATTCTTGGACATACAGCAGATATGGCCCGCGGCTTTTGCGCCAATATCGACGAGTATCTGGTGAACCCAAAATACTTCCAGATGTACGAAAAGGGCCGCAGTGCGCTCGCTGCTCATGCGCAGAATCCGGATGGTGAGCTTGCCATTACCGATGCAATCGATGATTGGAATAAGCCGGCAGAGGTGAAGACGAAGAGCGACAAGGAGTTTGTTGCGGTGCTCTTTACCGACATCGTCGGGTCGACCGCCTTAACCCAAGAGCGCGGCGATGATGAGGCCCAACTCGTTGTGCGCGAACATAACGCCATCGTGCGGGACGCGCTGGCGTTGCATGGCGGAAAGGAGATCAAGCATACGGGCGACGGTATCATGGCGACGTTTTCGCAGATCACCGGGGCCGTCGAAGGTGCAGTCGCCATGCAGGAGGCTTGTCTGCGCGCCAACGGTACGAATCCGGAGCTTGGCCTTGGCCTTTGTATTGGTGTGAATGCCGGCGAGCCAATCCATGAAGACGGCGATATCTTTGGCACTCCGGTGCAAATGGCGGCGCGGGTTCTGAGCAAGGCCGAAGGCGAAGAAATCGCGGTATCGAATCTTGTGCGTGAAATGTGCACGGGAAAGAGCTTCAATTTCTCCAAGAAGGGGGAATACGAGCTCAAAGGATTCCCGGAGCCAGTGCCCATCTATCTCGTCGACTGGCAAGATGCTTCGGATGCGCCGAAACCGGCAAAAAAGAGCGCATAATCAGCGTTTCTCATCGTCGTAATTAATGTGGCATGGCCCAAGGCGGGCCGTGCTGTTATGGTGCCTCCCGAAAATTCAACGTAGGAGGCAATGCCGTGACTGCATGCATGGTAGGCTGGACCCATTCGAAGTTCGGTAAGCTCGACGGCGAAGACGTCGAATCCCTGATTGTACGCGTCGCGACCGACGCTATCGCTGACGCCGGTGTCGCGCCTGCGGACATCGATGCGATTTATCTCGGCTTTTACAATGGCGGGTTTTCACCACAGGATTTCGGCTCTTCTCTCGTCCTTCAGGCGAACGAGGCGCTTCGGTATAAGCCGGCGACCCGGGTCGAAAATGCGTGCGCGACCGGTTCCGCAGCGATCCATCAGGGGGTCAACTTCCTCGATGCCAAACGCGGCCGGTTGGTGCTCGTCGTCGGCGTTGAGAAGATGACCGAAACGCAAGGTGCGGAAATCGGCAACATTTTGATGAAGGCCAGCTACCTGAAAGAAGATTCGGAAATCGAAGGTGGTTTCGCGGGTGTCTTTGGGCGGATCACACAGCAGTACTTCCAGAAATATGGCGATCAGACGGATGCGCTGGCGCAAATCGCCGCCAAGAATCACAAGAACGGCTGCGACAATCCGTATGCACAGCTTCGCAAGGATCTCGGGTACGAGTTCTGTCGCCAAGAATCGGACAAGAATCCCTATGTCGCCGGACCGTTGAAGCGAACCGACTGCTCGCTGGTGTCCGACGGCGCCGCAGCGGTTGTGCTGGCAGATATGGAAACCGCGCTGACCATGCCGAAGGCCGTCGTCTTCCGGGCGATAAATCAGGTTAATGACCTGCTTCCGATGAGCGGGCGCGATATGACGTTCCTTAGCGGTGCGGCGCGGGCCTGGGCCGGTGCGTTGGAGAAAGGCGGGTTGACTCTGGACGATTTGAGTCTCGTCGAAACCCATGACTGTTTCACGACGGCGGAACTCATGGAATACGAGGCCATGGGGCTGGCGAAGCCGGGACAGGGCGCGCGGGTCATCATGGATGGCATCACGGCTAAAGACGGCAGATTGCCGGTCAACCCGTCAGGCGGCCTCAAATCCAAGGGACACCCAATCGGCGCAACTGGTGTATCGATGCATGTCTTGTCGGCAATGCAGGTGCGCGGCGAAGCCGGTGATATGCAAGTGAAAGACGCGAAACTGGCCGGCCTCTTCAACATGGGCGGTGCCGGTGTCGCGAACTACATTTCGATCCTGGAAGCGCTGCGCTAAGCAGCCATTATTGGATCGACAGGGAGAAAAGCAAGAATGGCTGATCGATTTCCCGCGCTCGTACTGACCGAAGACGATGGAAAAGTAGCGAGTGCGGTTACGACTTTAGGCGAAGACGACCTGCCCGAAGGCGATGTGACCGTGCGGGTGACCTATTCCGGTCTTAACTACAAGGACGGCATGATCGTCAACGGAATAGGGCGCTTGGTCCGCGATTATCCTCATGTGCCCGGTATCGATTTCGCCGGTATCGTCGAGTCGTCCGATAGCGAACGCTACATGGCTGGCGATACCGTAGTGCTGACCGGCTGGCGCGTCGGTGAGATGCATTGGGGCGGCTATGCGGGGAAGGCCCGGGTGAAGTCCGATTGGCTCGTCCCGCTGCCTGACGGGCTGACGGATAGGCGTGCCATGGCGATCGGGACAGCAGGGTTCACATCGATGCTCTGTGTCGCGGCATTGGAGGATCATGGGCTGACGCCGGACTCCGGAACCGTACTGGTTACGGGGGCCGCCGGTGGTGTGGGCTCTGTCGCGGTGTCGATCCTGGCCAAGCGAGGCTACACGGTTGCGGCATCGACCGGCCGGGTGGAGCAGCATGATTATCTCCGGTCCCTGGGCGCATCGGAAATCGTCGACAGGGGCGAACTCTCCGAACCGTCGAAGCGGCCCCTTGAGGCGGAACGGTTCGCCGGCGCGGTCGATACCGTCGGTGGGACGACCTTGGCGCGTGTTCTGGCACAGACCCAATATGGCGGTTCCGTCGCCGCGTGCGGGTTAGCAGGCGGTGCTAATCTGGAAACGACCGTACTGCCGTTCCTGCTGCGCAGCGTAAACCTTCTCGGCATCGATTCCGTGATGCAGCCTTATGAGAACAGGACGCGGATTTGGCAACGGCTTGTCGACGATCTTCCCATGGATCGGCTGGACGCGCTCACCGAAGAAATAGCGCTGGAAGACGTGTCGCAGGCAGCAAACGACATTCTGAAAGGGCAGGTACGCGGCCGATTGGTCGTTAAGCTCTAGAGCGGATCAGGTTCAGACGAACCCATTTCATGGGTTCGGATTATCCTGTGAATCTGCTCGCTATCAATAAATTAGACCAGATTCACGCGGTTGTCGGATCGCTGAAGGCGATTCCAACAAACCCCGATCTGGTCTAAGCTTCGTCCCGCGCACGCAATTCCCGGCGCATAATTTTGCCGGTCGTGGTCATCGGCAACTCGTCGAGAAATTCGATCAGGCGTGGGTACTCGTGTGCCGCAAGCCGCGTCTTGACGAAATCCTGAATGTCCTGAGTCAGCCCGTCAGAATTTTCCGTATCGTCGCGCAGGACGATATAGGCCTTGATCGCCTGCGTCCGGATCGGATCGGGTACACCAACGACGGCGGCGAGCGCGACAGCCGGATGCGTCATGAGGCAGTCCTCGATCTCGCCCGGGCCAATGCGGTAGCCGGCGCTGGTAATGACATCGTCGTCTCGGCCGACATACCAGAAATAGCCATCATCGTCTCGGGTGCCTAAATCGCCGGTCTTTAGCCAGTCGCCGGCGAACTTTTCCTGTGTCGCTTCTGGGTTGTTCCAATAACCGAGGAACGCGACTGGATCAGGCTGCTTGATCGCGATGCTTCCGACTTCGCCGTCGGGTAATTCGTTGCCGTCTTCGTCGATAATGCCCACCGTGTGGCCCGGAATAGCACGGCCCATGGAACCGGGACGGACGGGCATGATGGAGGCGCAGTTGCCGACCACAAGATTGCACTCGGTCTGGCCGTAAAACTCGTTGATCGTGAGCCCGAACGTGTCGCGGCCCCAATCGAGCAGTTCGGTGCCGAGCGTTTCGCCGCCGCTGCCGATCGAGCGCATCGCATAGTTCCAGCGCGCGCGCGGATCGGGAACCTGTCGCATCAGTTTGAGCGCGGTCGGTGGCATGAACGCGTTGCGTACTCGATGATCGGCCATCAGCCGGAAGGTTTCTTCGGGATCGAATTTGCGCGCGCGATAGGCAAGAACCGGGATGCCGTGATGTAGCGATGGCAGCAGAACGTCGATTAAGCCGCCGACCCAGGCCCAGTCCGCCGGCGTCCAAAAGAGGTCGCCCTTCTGCGGAAAGAACTCCTGCGGAAATTCGACGCCGGGCAGGTGGCCTAGCAACGTACGGTGCGCGTGCAAGGCGCCCTTGGGTGGCCCCGTGGTGCCGGAGGTGAAGACCAGGAGGGCGGGGTCGTTGGGGGCGGTGGCGAGCGGCGTGAAGCGATCCGAGGCTGCCTCCAGCGCAGCATGGAAGTCCTGAACCTTGTCCGACGGGCCGTCAATCGAGAGAACAAGCTCCAATTCCGGCAGCCGGTCGCGAATATTCGCAATCTTTTCCAGGCTTTCCGCGCCAAGGATTAGCGCTTTGGCGCCGCTGGTCTGCAGGCGGTATTCCAGTGCGTCTTCTCCGAACAGGATGAAGAGCGGGACGGCGATCAGTCCGGCCTTGTAAGCAGCGATATGTGCGATTGCCGTCTCGGGCGCTTGCGGCAGCAGGATCGCGACCCGGTCTTCGCGCGCCAGTCCGTTCGCCTGATACAGGTTGGCGAGCTTGTTCGACAGGCGCTGCAGCATCCTGAAGCTGTAGGTCTCAAGCTTCAAGTCGGCGTCGAGACACAGGAGCGCCGGCGCGTCAGGTGTCGATGCGGCATGCTTGTCGCAAACGTCGACGCCCATGTTGTAGCGCGCCGGGATCGCCCAGCGAAAGCGGCCGCGAACCTGCTCGTAATTGTCGCCCCGTTTCAACACCGCGTAACTCCTGCGACCAACAGATCAGCTCGCGATGACCGCACCGCCATCGACCACGATCGTCTCGCCGCTGATATAGCCGCCGGCGGCGGACGCAAGCATGACGGCGACGCCGGCGATTTCGTCGGATTCGCCAAGTCGGCCGAGCGGGGTTAAAGCCTCCCGTTTCTTGACCCTTTCTTTGTCTTCCCACAACGCGCGCGCAAAATCAGTACGGATCAAACCCGGTGCGATGGCGTTGACGGTTATGTTGTCGCCGCCATATTCGACGGCCAAGGCGCGGGCAATCTGCATGTCGGCGGCCTTGGAGATTCCATAGGCGCCCAAAACGCCGCCGGCGCGCAATCCGCCAACCGAGGAAATAATCATGATCGAGCCGCCGCCACGCGTCGCCATATGCGGCGACGCCATCTGGCAAAGCCAGTGATTGGAGCGGATATTGGTTTCCATGATTCTGTCGAATGCCGAATCGGGGATGTCCTTCAATTTGCCGAAGAACGGATTGACGGCGGCATTGCAGACAAGAATGTCGATGCCGCCAAAGCGCGCCACCGATTGGTCGATCAGCGATTGCAGCTGCTCCTTATGCGAAATATGACAGGGAATTGCCGCCGCTTCGTTGCCCAGTTTTGCCCAATTTTCATTGATATCCTGGGCGACCATCTCGCACATATCCTCCTTGCGTGAGGAAACCACGATGTTGGCGCCATGCTCGGCCATGCGCGAGGCGATCGCACGACCGATACCCTTGGTCGCGCCCGTTATGACCGCGGTTTTCCCTGTAAGATCGAAAAGAGTCATCTGTGCTTCCTGTCTGCCTATGATGTCGGTTTGTTTTGGCGCGGCTTCAAACTGATGGTGCGAAGCGTCGCTTGAGCGTCCTGAATCGTATAGGTCCCACCCGGTTTGGCACAATAGTAGCCGGACAGAATCCGGACGACCGGGGTTCCCGGTCCGCTGTCCCAACGTTGGCTGAATATGACGCAGCTTCGATCGCCGGAGGAAAATCGCCGCCAAATCGCCGGCCCGGCTCCAGTATCGGATTGATAAAGGTCGCCAAACGACGCTTTCAGTTGAACGAGGCCGCGAAAATCGCCGATAAGATCGCGAGGATCGGCTGGTGCGTTGACACCTCGAGACGTCAAGGTTTCGATCAACATCAATTCAGCTTGCTCGCCGAACAGACCGTTCCATCGGCCTCGTTCAATCCGATTTCCCGATGCCGTCCGCTGCGCGACTTGAAACTGCGCCGTTGCTTCACGTAGCGCCGGCTCGGCGAAAATGAGGCGTGTATCGCTCACCGGCAAGGCTTTGTAGGAAATCCCGGAATCGTCTCCGAAAAGCGCGCATCCGGCTAGGGCAAGCCCGACGATTGCGCCGAGAACGACAGGTTTGATTTGAATTCGTTTCATCATTGCGCCGGGATCAAAGCACATTTTCCCCGATGAAACCAAAGTGTGTTTTTGGGTGCGAACGATACATTGCCTCCGGTAGATGGTGGCCGTAAACTCCGCGCGATTTCCCCCTGGACTGTTGGAGAAGCGCCGATGCCGCTTTTCATGATATCGCGATATGGCTAATGGCGGCATAGGCTCCGTGGTGACGGCACCGCATATCATCGTCGTTGGTAACGAGAAGGGCGGATCGGGAAAATCGACCACCACGATGCATCTGATTGCCGGATTGCTGAAGCGGAAGGACCGGGTCGGTTCGATTGATCTTGACGCTGGGCAGGCGACGCTTACCCGTTACGTTGAAAATCGCCGGCGTACCAACTCGGAAAACGGTATCGCGTTGGCGGTGCCTGATCACCGGCGATTGGAATCGAGTAAATTGGATAGCGCTATGGCGGCGGCAGAGGCGGATCGGGTAAACCTCGATACATGCGTTGCTGCGCTTGCGGAATCCAACAGTTTTATCGTCATCGACACACCGGGCAGCGATATCCCTATTTCACGCCACGCGCATAGCCTGGCAGATACGCTAATTACGCCACTGAATGACAGTTACATCGATCTCGATCTTCTTGCTGCGGTGGATCCGCAAACACATCGTGTCCTGCATCCCAGCCGTTATGCGGAGATGGTCTGGGAGCAGAAAAAGGCACGTGCTATGCGCGGTGGCCGTTCGGTCGACTGGATCGTCATGCGAAACCGTATGGGCTCGCTTGCATCCCGAAACAAGGCTGCTGTGGACCGGACCATCGATGAGCTTGCGCGCCGGATTGGCTTTCGCATTGCACCGGGCTTTAGCGAGAGGGTGATTTTCCGCGAACTTTTCCTGCGAGGCCTGACTTTGTTGGATTTGCGTGAGCTCGGGACCGGTCAGCGATTGAACATGTCTCACGTTGCGGCGCGGCAGGAAGTCCGCCAACTACTTCAGGCAATTGGCTTGCCTAGCGCACCGCAACCGGCGCAAAATGAGAGAACGACTGGAAATTTGGAGTTACAAGACCCCATATAAGAGCCATGGCGAAGCTGCCTACATCGACCGAGGACGAGGTTGCCCGGTTTCTGAAGGAGGTTTCGGAAGCGCCGGTTCCGGCGCGTCCGGACGGTGAGCGCGGTCGGTTGGTCTTTGCGATGGATGCAACGGCCAGCCGCGAACCGACATGGGACCGTGCCTGTCATATTCAAAGCGAAATGTTTAGCGAAACCAGCACATTAGGCGGATTGGCAGTGCAATTGCTCTACTATCGGGGGTTTGGCCAGTGCCGGGCCAGCAAATGGGCTGTTAACCCCTCGCAGCTGCTGCGTTTCATGACATCGGTGCGGTGCCTGGGCGGTTCGACGCAAATTCGCAAGGTCTTGAAACACGCGATTAAGGAAAATGGCCGGCAAAAGGTTAACGCGCTGGTCTTCGTCGGCGATGCCATGGAAGAGGATGTCGACGAATTGTGCCACCATGCCGGCGAACTGGGGCTGCTTAACATACCGGTCTTCGTTTTCCATGAAGGTGGCGACCCTATCGCCGAACGCGCTTTCCGCCAGATCTCCCGCCTTTCCGGAGGCGCCTATTGCCCCTTCGATTCCGGTAGTGCACAGCAATTGAAGGATTTGCTTTCAGCGGTCGCCGTCTATGCGGCGGGTGGCAGGCAGGCGATGCTCAGCTATGGGAAAAAGAAAGGCGGCGATGCGCTGCGATTGACGCATCAATTACAAGGCAAAGGCTAGGAGCCTGTCTGAGTAATGCTTATGGCCTGCACCGTGTTCTCAAGGGTTTGGATTAGGATGGTGTCGCGTGGCGATGCCGGGGGCATCGCAAGCGTCGCCGGACGACATCCCAAACCCTTGAGAACACGGCCCTTTGGGTCAGCCAGAGAAACGCGCGTGCTGCGTCGTGGGCGCTTGACGATGCTTCCGGCATCGCCGGCGCACCCCGTCCTAACATGCGCGTTTCTCTGGCCGATTCAGGCCGTAAGCATTACTCGGACAGGCTCCTAAGATGTCCTGGCTTGTTCTTGGCGTTTCGCTGGTCATTGGCGGTATCTTGTTGTTGCGCTGGTTTACCGGTGCGGACCCCAAAACAGTGCTGCGAGTCTTACGGTGGACAGGGGTCGGCTTTGCGCTGATTCTTGCCTTTTTTCTCATAATTTCAGGGCGTTTTGCTTGGCTTTGGGTGGCGCTAATGGGCTTGCTGCCTTGGATCTCGCGATTTCGCATGCTGCGGAATTTGATGCGCGCGGCGCGTGGACCGAGCCAGGGCCGGCAATCGCGCGTCGATACGCGGTTCGTTGCCATGACCTTGGACCACGATAGTGGCGATATGGATGGGGAAGTGCTCGAAGGCCCTTTTGCAGGACGCTTTTTGTCGGATATGACCCTGGATGAGCTGCTGGAACTGCTTTCGGCGGCCGGTGCGGTGGATGGCCAATCGGCAGGTGTCCTGCAGGCCTATCTGGATCGCGCGCACGGCGATGCGTGGCGCGAACGCGCACAGGCGGGTGGTAACCCGCACGCGGCCGCCGACCCGCAAGGGAGGATGACGGTCGAAGAAGCCTATAGGATATTGGGACTGGAGCCCGGCGTGCCGGAATCGGAGGTCCGCAGGAGCCATCGCGATCTTATGAAAAAGCTCCATCCGGACCATGGCGGGTCGGATTACCTTGCCGCAAAAATAAATGAAGCAAAAGAAACCCTTTTGGGTGATGTTAACTAATATTTGAGACGATAGAAGTCTGACCCAATGCGGTTGCGGCCCGAAAGCCGCTATGGCAAACAAGCCCCGTTTCCATCCACCGAGACGAGTGTCGATTCATGTCACAAACGGTACGTAAAGCAATTTTCCCGGTCGGTGGGCTGGGAACGCGGTTTCTTCCGGCAACGAAGGCGATGCCGAAAGAGATGCTGCCAGTTGTTGACAAGCCACTGATTCAGTATGCGGTCGAGGAAGCGCAGGCGGCAGGCATCGAAGATTTCATCTTCGTCACGGGGCGCGGAAAACATGCCATCGAAGACCATTTCGACGTTTCCTTCGAGCTCGATACCATGCTGCGCGAGCGGAAAAAAATGGATCAGTTATCGGCGATAAGCAGTTGGATGCCGTCGCCTGGGCAGATCAGTTATACCCGCCAGATGGAGCCGCTTGGGCTTGGCCATGCTGTCTGGTGCGCGCGTCATCTGATCGGAAACGAGCCCTTTGCTGTGCTGCTTGCAGATGACCTCGTTCTGTCGGAAACGGCCTGTTTGAAACAGATGGTCGACGTGCATGCTGAAATCGGTGGCAGTGTCGTGGCTGTTGTCGATGTCCCGCGCGAACATACCAATCGGTATGGCATCCTCGATGTTGAAAGCGACGATGGTCGGCTTGCGTCGGTCCGGGGGCTGGTCGAGAAGCCTGCGCCTGCGGATGCGCCGTCCACGCTTTCGATTATCGGTCGCTACATTCTGCAGCCCGAGGTATTCGAGTTCCTCGACAAACAAGAAAAAGGCGCCGGTGGCGAAATTCAGCTGACGGACGCGATGGCCGCGACTCTCGGTAACGGCTCATTCCACGGTTTGCGGTTTGAAGGAAAACGTTTCGATTGCGGCGACAAGGCTGGATTTCTTGAAGCGACGATCGCCTTCGCGCTGTCGCGGGACGATCTTGCGCCTGCGGTCCGGGAAATTATCAAATCTTACGCGGACGAATGAGGATCGCGATCCTGTTGAACTTTAGAGTTGTTTTCGAGGAGCTTGGTTAATGCGTATAGCCATGATTGGAACCGGGTATGTTGGACTCGTTTCCGGTGCCTGTTTCATGAAGTTCGGTGTCGATGTCGTTTGCGTCGATAAGGACGAGTCAAAGATCGATACGCTAAAGGCAGGCAAGATACCGATCTATGAGCCGGGGCTGGACGCGCTTGTCGCGGAAGGTTTTGAAAGCGGTCGGCTGACGGTTACGACGAACCTTGCTGAAGCGGTTGACAGGGCGGATGCTGTATTTATCGCGGTTGGCACACCAAGCCGGCGCGGCGATGGCCATGCCGATCTCAGTTTCGTCTATGCGGCGGCGGCTGAAATTGCGGAAGCACTGACCGACTATACGGTTGTAATCACGAAGTCGACGGTTCCTGTAGGGACTGGCGCGGAGGTGGACCGCATTATCCGAAAGGCGCGCCCTGATGCCGATTTCGATGTCGTTTCCAACCCTGAATTCCTTCGCGAAGGCTCCGCGATCGAGGATTTCATGCGGCCGGACCGTGTTGTAATCGGTACCGACAGCGAACGCGCGCAGGAGGTTATGCGTACGCTGTACCGGCCGCTTTACCTGCTGGAAACGCCGATGCTGTTCACGAGACGGGAAACGGCCGAACTGATTAAATACGCGACCAATGCGTTTCTTGCGACGAAGATCACCTTCATCAACGAAATGGCCGACGTCTGCGACAAGGTTGGCGCAAACGTTCACGATGTGGCTCGTGGGATTGGTCTCGATGGCCGCATTGGGCGAAAGTTTTTGCATGCGGGACCGGGTTATGGTGGTTCCTGCTTCCCGAAGGATACGCTTGCATTGGCCCGGACCGCGCGCGAAGTGGGGGCGCCGGTTACGATCGTCGAATCGGTTATATCTGCGAATAGCAACCGCAAGAAGGCAATGGCGGAGCGGGTTATTGCGGCATGCGGTGGGTCTGTCGACGGCCGGACGATCGCGGTACTTGGCGTGACATTCAAGCCGAATACCGATGATATGCGCGAATCGCCGAGCCTTGATATCCTGCCGGCGCTACAGGAAGCTGGCGCGCGGATTTGCGCATACGATCCGGAAGGGATGAAGGAAGCCGCACCGCTATTGCCGGGCGTGGAGTGGTGCGAGGGTGCGTATGAGACGATGGGCGGCGCCGATGCCGTTGTGATCATTACGGAGTGGAACGAGTTTCGGCTGCTTGATTTGGGACGGATTCGTACATTATTGCGCCAGCCGCTGATAATTGATTTCCGGAATATTTACAATACCAATGAAATGGCGGCGGCGGGCTTTGTCTATCACAGTATCGGCCGGCCGGAGCCGGCGACCGAAGCTGCGCCTATCGCGGAGAAGGTGGGATGAAGTCGCACCGTTTCGCACCGCAGATTCTGCGCGAGTACGATATTCGAGGAACCGTTGGCGAGACGTTGTCGGAAGACGATGCTTTTGCCTTGGGCCGCACCTTTGGCGCCAAACTACGGTCACAGGATGGTCGGCTCGTTTGCGTTGGCTATGACGGCCGGTTGAGCTCGCCTGCACTGGAGGCCCGCCTTGTCGATGGCCTTTGCACCAGTGGTATGCGGGTGCTTCGGATTGGCTTGGGGCCGACGCCCGCACTTTATTTCGCGACTCGTGCGATGGCGGCCGACGGCGGCATTATGGTGACCGGCTCGCACAATCCACCGGATCACAACGGCTTTAAGATGATGCTCGGCGCTGGTCCGTTTTGGGGCCAGGATATACAGAACCTTGGCGACGTCGCGGCGCAGGGCGCTTGGGTCGACGGCGACGGTGCTGCGCAGGAAATCGCGCTGATCGACGCCTACGTTGCCCGGCTGCGCATGGACTATACGACGACGCGAGGCCTCAAAGTTGCGTGGGATGCGGGCAATGGCGCTGCTGGTGAGGCCATGTCTCAATTGACGGCGCAACTTCCCGGGGAACATATCCTTTTGAACGCCGAAATCGACGGGACCTTTCCGGCACACCATCCAGATCCAACCGTGCCCGAAAACTTAAAACAGCTGCAGGAAGCAGTTGCGACAGAAGGGTGCGATCTTGGTATTGCGTTTGATGGCGATGGCGACCGGATCGGTGTCATCGATGGAGAAGGCCGGATATTGTGGGGCGATCAGCTCCTCTCGATTTACGCGCGAGACCTGTTATCGCGCCGGAGTGGTGCGACGGTTATCGCCGACGTAAAAGCCAGCCAGGTGCTATTCGACGAGATTGAACGCTATGGCGGCGAACCAGTTATGGCAGCAACCGGACATTCCATCATCAAGTCTCGCATGGCCGAGCTGTCGGCACCGCTTGCCGGCGAAATGAGTGGCCATATCTTTTTTGCGGACCACTATTACGGATTCGATGATGCGCTTTACGCGGCGGTCCGATTGCTCGATATCGTGGCACGTTCAGATCGCAATCTTGCAGCAATGCGCGACGCTTTGCCTCAGGTTGTGAACACTCCAGAGATACGATTCGACGTTCCGGAAGACAGGAAATTCGATGTCGTCGACGAGGTTAAGGCCCGACTTGCGAAAACAAATGCCAACGTAAACGATACCGATGGGGTGCGCGTGCTCGGCGATGATGGTTGGTGGCTATTGCGGGCATCGAATACACAGGCAGTTCTGGTGGTTCGCTGCGAATCGCAGACGGATGATGGCCTGGGGCGTCTCAAAACAGCCGTTGCAGAACAGCTTCGTCTTAGTGGTGTCGACGCGCCCGCATTTTAGATCGAACCAAGTTTAGACGAACCCATTATATGGGTTCGGCTTACCTTGTGAATCTGATCTAGTTCCAATACCCGACTCACGTGACTCAACGCGCTGGCAATCTGTCAGCGCGGCTGCTCTGCTGTCTGGCTTTGTGAAGGTCTGGCATTGTTTAGCTGGTTGGGCGGGATTGCAACGCACGGGATCCTGCGGCGCTCTAGGCGCTTGCACGCCGTCTTTGCCGACGCAACGGTGAGCCCGATCAGACGAGCCCTGTACATGAGCGTGTCGCCGGCACTGAAGGGCGCGATACTAATTCGTGTGTTTTCGGTCAGATGTGGAATCCGCGCAATTGCCTTTCGTACGGCCTTGCGCGCAGGTTCGATGTTGCGGTAGGCGCCGACCTGAATCGACCATTCTTTCAGTTCGCTTGCCGAAGTGCGGACAAGTTTCGGCAGGCGGCGTTGCGGCTTGGATGCCGGGCGCACCGCCGTCACTTGTTTCTTCCGTACAAATTTAGGCCTGGGCTTTTTCGTGGCGATGGCCTGCCTGGTAGATTTGGTGGGCGGTGTTTTCGATCTGGCGATCCTTGTGCTCACCTTCTTGAACCCTTGATCGAGCAGTTTGGCCATATGCCGATCCCGGGACCGCGCCGTGCGGCCGCCAAAAACAACGCCGATCAAACGTTTGTTGTTTCGGGTTACGGACGCAGCCAAATTGAATCCCGACGCCCGTATATAGCCGGTCTTGATGCCGTCGGCGCCCGGGTAAGTACGGAGCAACGTGTTGTGATTTTTATATTTCTTGCCGCGGAAGCTATAGCTATCCCGAGAGAAGTAGCGGTAATGGCGCGGAAAATCCCGCACCAAACGCCGGGCCAGGTTGGCCATATCGCGCGCCGTAGAAAGCTGGCGCCGATTGGGCAGGCCTGAGGCATTGCGAAATGTCGTCCGGCGCATACCAAGCGTTCGGGCTTTCTTCGTCATTTTAAGAGCAAATTTCGCTTCCGTTCTGCCAAGAGCTTCCGCAATGACGACAGCGGCGTCATTGGCGGACTTCGTCACTAGCGCCAGAATTGCCGCCTCTACGGTAATTGTTTCGCCTCGCTTGACCCCAAGCTTCGACGGAGCCATGCCGGCTGCGCGCGCGGATACGGGAAGCGGCTGATCGAGCCGGAGTTTCCCGGATTTGAGTGCTTCGAATACCAGATACAATGTCATCATCTTGGTCAGCGATGCTGGATAGTTGCGCGTATCTGGGTTTGCGGCGTGCAGAACCTGGCCCGTATCCGCATCGAGCACGATCGCAGCGTATCGGGCGAATGCCGGTGTGGCCTGAGTGCCAACCAAGAGAAACACCGCGAGCATTACGCAGAAAACAAGCCGATTCGCTCTTGTATGGTTCGGAACTGATTTCATTCTTTGCTTGGACAACCGATCCTATTTAATCGCATGTTATTATAAATAAATAAAAATTTCATGTAAGTCGAGTCTCCGGAAAACATGCCACAGCGGTCGGTCAGGATGGTTGGCCGGCTGCACTGTTTGTTCGCAACCCGCCGTAATTGCGCCGTTGTTTCGGCATTGGCAGCTCAAATATTCAGTAATTCACCTGATGGCCGCTCCGTTTCGCTGATTTGCGCTTGTGAGTCGCATAAAATCGCCTTTTTTAGAATTTTGTTGCAGTGCACAAAAAAACATTGACAATGTTCTTGGAAGCCCCATATTCGCAGCGATGCTGCAATGCAACATGAACGAATATGAATGTATGGCGCTCTCTCTTGATCGAGCGTTTATCCGAAATCATTGACCACCGGCGAGGAGAACAAAATGCCGCGAAAGCGGCGGCAAAGCCCATCGAAGACGCTGTCGCGGCGGGCAAACAGACCATCGAGCAGGCCGTTAAGGCTTCCACCGAAAACTATGAGCAGGCCATCGCGATGAGTAAGGAACAGGTTGAAAACGCCAGTAACGCCGTTTTCCGCGGCTATGACGATTTCGCCACCATGAACAAGCTAGGTGTCGAGGCCTTTTTGAAGGCAGGAAATATCTGGGCCAAGGGGTATGAAGATCTTGGTAAAGCTTATGTTTCCTTCGCACAGGAATCCGCCGAGCGTGGCACCGAAGTCGCAAAGGCGGTTATGAAGGCCAAGACCCTTCAGGACGTGATTGACGTTCAGACAGATTTCGCCAAACAGCGATTCGACCATATGGTCGCGGAAGGGACGAAAATGTCGGAGCTTTCTGCGAAAGTGGCGACCGAAGCCATGCAGCCGCTTCAAAAGCAGTTTGACAGTGCGGTTTCCAAGATGGTGAAGCCGACTGCAATCTGACCGTATTATGCGCCCCTGAGGCGCTTGCTTGATCATACGGCCCGGCGGAATATTCCGCCGGGCCGTTTTGCTATGGTATTCATGCCCGGACGCGAGAGGGCCGAATTTCAAAGAAGTTTGAGATAATCCCTTTTCCGGCGGCTTTGGAATCCAATATTATGACGGTGCGATAGATGCTAGCGTGTAAGGCAATGAGCGAGCAGAATAACGACACCGGTGGCGACGGCGTTCAGACCGGCGTGGTTGTGAAGACCAAACCGAAGACGAAGAAGCCGTCGATGTATAAAGTGTTAATGCTGAATGACGACTATACGCCTATGGAATTCGTCGTTCACGTACTGGAGCGGTTTTTCAACAAAGGCCAAGAGGAAGCGACGAAAATTATGCTCCACGTACACCAAAGAGGGGTCGGCATCTGTGGCGTATTTACGTATGAAGTAGCGGAAACCAAAGTGAACAGGGTGATGGATTTTGCCAGGAAGCATCACCATCCGTTGCAGTGCACCCTGGAAAAGGACTGAGAGGCCTCGTGTTATCGCGTAACCTGGAAGAAAGCCTGCATCGTGCCATAGCGCTCGCGAGTGAGCGGCGCCATGAATATGCCACTTTGGAGCACCTGCTCTTCGCTCTGACAGAAGACCGGGACGCCGTTGCCGTGCTGCGTGCGTGCGGTGTCGACATCGAAAAGCTGCAGAAGGAACTGAGTGAGTATCTCGACGGCGAACTTGAGATGCTGATCGCGACCCTTGTGGAGGATCCGAAACCGACTGCCGGCTTCCAACGTGTGCTGCAGCGTGCTGCGATCCATGTTCAGTCGTCCGGCCGTGAAGAGGTGACGGGCGCGAATGTTCTGGTCGCGATGTTCTCGGAGCGGGAGAGCCACGCTGTTTACTACCTGCAGGCGCAAGACATGACGCGTTTCGATGCGGTGAATTATATCAGTCACGGCATCGCGAAAGTACCGGGCGAGACGGAGCAGCCGGGTGTCAGCGGCGCGGATGAAGATTCGGCTGCGGAAAAGGTCAACAAGAAAGGCAACGAAGCACTCGACGCCTATTGCGTCGACCTCAATCAGAAAGCGCGTGATGGCAAGATCGACCCGTTGATTGGGCGGAATACAGAAATCGACCGGACCATTCAGGTGCTGTGCCGGCGGACCAAGAACAATCCGCTTTATGTCGGTGATCCCGGCGTTGGCAAGACGGCAATCGCCGAAGGGCTGGCGCGCCGCATCATCAATGGCGAAGTACCCAATGTGCTACAAAACGCGACGATCCACGCGCTCGACATGGGCGCGCTGCTTGCGGGAACGCGGTATCGCGGCGACTTCGAGGAACGGCTCAAAGCGGTTATCAAGGAACTTGAGGAAGAGGAAGGCGCGGTTCTTTTCATCGATGAAATCCACACCGTGATCGGCGCCGGTGCGACCAGCGGTGGCGCGATGGATGCATCGAATCTGTTGAAACCTGCCCTGCAGAGCGGCAGCCTGCGCTGTATCGGCTCCACGACCTACAAGGAATTCCGCAACCATTTCGAAAAGGACCGTGCACTGGTTCGCCGGTTCCAGAAGATCGATGTCAGCGAGCCCTCGGTTGCCGATACAATCAAGATTCTGCAAGGTCTGAAGCCATACTACGAAGAGCATCATAAAGTCCGCTATACGGGGGAAGCGCTACGGACGGCCGTGGATCTTGCGGCGAAATACATCAACGACCGCAAACTGCCCGATAAGGCGATCGACGTTATCGACGAGGTCGGCGCGTCGCAGATGCTGTTGCCAGAGTCGAAACGGAAGAAGACGATCGGCGTTAAAGATGTCGAAGCCGTGGTCGCGATGATGGCGCGCATTCCGCCGAAACAGGTCTCGCGCAACGACCGCGCCTCGCTGGAAAGCCTGGAGCGGGATCTGAAGACGGTTGTGTTCGGTCAGGACAAGGCGATCGGTGCCCTTTCTACGGCGATAAAGATGTCGCGTGCTGGCCTGCGAGAGCCCGAAAAGCCAATCGGTTGCTATCTGTTCTCGGGGCCGACCGGTGTCGGCAAGACCGAAGTGGCACGCCAGCTATCGATGACGATGGGCATTGAGCTGACGCGATTCGATATGTCGGAATATATGGAGCGACATACCGTTTCCCGCCTGCTTGGGGCACCGCCAGGTTATGTCGGTTTCGATCAGGGCGGTCTTTTGACGGATGCGATCGATCAGCATCCGCATAGTGTGCTTTTGCTCGACGAAATCGAGAAGGCGCATCCTGATCTGTTCAATGTGCTGCTGCAGGTCATGGATCATGGAAAGCTGACAGATCACAACGGCAAGTCGGTTGATTTCCGCAATGTAATCCTGATCATGACGACCAACGCGGGGGCCGTTGATTTGGCCAAGCCGGCGATCGGTTTTGCACGGGACGAGCGTATCGGGGATGACGAAGAAGCCATCAACCGGATGTTCTCACCGGAGTTTCGTAACAGACTTGACGCGGTTATCGGATTCGCCGCCTTGTCGCTTGATGTGGTGCATCGTGTTGTCGATAAGTTCATTATGGAGCTCGAAGGCCAGCTTGCCGACCGCAACGTGACCATCGAGCTGGACGAGGAGGCGCGCGCGTGGATCGCAGACAAGGGCTACGATCCAAAATTCGGTGCAAGGCCGCTGGCGCGCGTGATCCAAGAAAATATCAAGAAGCCGCTTGCCGAGGAACTTTTGTTCGGAGAGCTTGCCAAAGGCGGAAACGTTCGGGTGGTGCTCGAGGACGGCAAGCTCAGTTTCTCCTTCACGTCGTCCAAGCCGGGTGGCGGGTCGCGGTCGAAACCAGGCAAGAAGAAGGTTCCCGTACTGATCGAAACCTGATCGGCCGCATTCCGTATCTGGTTGACGTCGCGGCGGAAATCCATTGGAGTTCAACCAATGGGTGAGACCTCTTTCACGTTTAGAAAATTGGACGATCCGGCGGGATTGGCGGCGGACTGGCGCGCGCTCGAAGAACGGGCCGATTGCGCGTTCTTTTTGTCCTGGGACTGGATCGGCTGTTGGCTGGCGACTGTCGAAACAGAGGTCTTTGTTCTTCAAGGATGTGCTGGTGGACGTATCGTCGCGCTTGGCTTGCTCTGTCCGGTTCGTCGCAAGAGATTCGGGTTGTTTATGGATGACTCGCTTTATCTCAATCAGACAGGCGATCCCCAAGCTGACCGGATCGCAATCGAATACAACGGCATGCTACTCGACCGGGAAGCGCCAAAAGATGCCGCACAGGAATCGTTGCGTGCGCTTGTGGAAGGCGATGGGCCGCCCTGGAACCAACTTTTCTTGCGCGGTTTATCCGATAGTTTTACGGCGACGCTAGTCGCCAGCGGCTATCGGGCCCGATTGCGCTCGCAGTCGCCCACTGCTGGTGTCGATCTGGAGTCGCTGCGGCGCGCAGGACGAGGCTATCTCGAGCAGCGCAGCGCGAATACAAGGGCTCAAATTCGGCGTTCGATAAGGCGTTACGAAGAGCGCGGTGCGGTGCGCCTGGATGCCGCGGGCGATGTGGCTCAAGGACTTGAATTTTTTCGGGATATGGACGTTTTTCACCGACGTTATTGGAACGGGCGTGGTGGTCCCGGCGCGTTTTCGAGCCCCTTTGCCGCTGCATTTCACCGTCGATTGATCGAGACAGTATTACCGAGAGGGCATGTCGAACTGTTGCGTCTTTCCGCAGGCGATAACGCGATTGGCTATCTTTACAACTTTATTTATCGAAACACCGTTTCCTACTATGCAAGCGGTTTTGTCTACGAACAGGACAATCGGTTGAAACCTGGACTCGTCGCACACACCATGTGCATCGAACGGCACTTGACCGAGGGGCGGGACCGTTATGATTTTATGGCAGGCGCCGCGCGGTACAAGAAAAGCCTCGGCGAAACCGGGCCGGACATATCTGCATATGTTCTGGAAAGGCCTGGCGCCAAGTTGATCGTGAAGAACGGTCTACGCCGTATCCGGGACTTCGCCAGACGCTAGGATTTAGTGCCGCCGGAGATTACGCGGATAGCGAGAGTACGCTGAGTGTGCCGACGATCCCCAAAGAGACGGCGACAAGACCTGCATAGATGAAGAGGGGGGATACTTTCGCGATGCTGAGTCGCCGCGCGCGTTTGGAACCGGATAAATTTAACGTGGTCATTACGTTGTCCTGTGCTCTTTACCTGACGCTCTCAAACTAGCGGTCAAATGTGTCGAAAGCGGGTCAAGAGAGAGGCCGTTCAACGAAATTACCGCGCACTTGAGTGCGATATTAAGCACGTTTATGCGCACTTTTTGCGCGACATGCTGTGATGAACATCACGATGCCGCTTATTAATTAATATTTCGTTAGGAATTAGTCGTTTTCGGTGCGCCGGAAGGGAGAAAGCTCGTCGAGTGCAACAATTTCGCCGGCTTCGGCCCGGCGTTCCCGGGCCAGATAGTCGGCGACGGCATCGCGGAATCCCTGATCGCGTATCCAGTGGGCGCTATAGGTGCGCTGCGGCAAGTAGCCGCGCTGAATCTTGTGCGGTCCCTGAGTGCCGGCTTCGACAGTCTTTAATCCGCGTTCGATGGCAAAATCGATGGCGCGGTAGTAGCAGGCCTCGAAATGCAAGAACCGGTAGGCGCCTGCGGAGCCCCAATTGCGGCCGTAGAGCGCGTCAGCGCCAATGAGGTTAAGCGCCCCCGCAATCGCACGGCCATCCGCCTCGGCGCGGATAAGAGCAACGCTATCCGCCATCTGGTCGCCAAGCAAGGCGAAGAAATCGCGCGTTAGATAGGGATAGCCCCATTTTCGGTCATAGGTATTGACGTAGAAGCGATGGAACTCGTCCCAATGGTGCGGCAGGATATCGCCGCCGGTAAGGGTATCGATTTGGATGCCGGACTCGGCGACTTTTTGGCGCTCCTTGCGGATATTCTTGCGCTTGCGGCTGGACAGGCTGGCGAGAAAATCGTCGAAGCTCTCATAGCCGTCATTCTGCCAATGAAATTGGTGTCCGTGCCGAATCAGGAAGTCGGCCGCTTCCAGAAAATCCGCCTCTGCCTCGGTCGCAAAAGTGACATGAAGCGATGAAACGCCGTATCGCGTTGCGACTTCGATCAGGCCAGCGGTGAGCGCTGAGCGAATCGTACTCGCCGTTTCCCCTGGCCGTACCAAAAGGCGCGGCCCTGCAACCGGTGAGAACGGGACCGCGGCCTGCAGTTTGGGATAATAACGCCCGCCGGCGCGCTCATAAGCATCGGCCCAGCCCCAGTCGAACACATACTCGCCCTGTGAGTGGCTTTTCAGGTAAAGCGGTACGGCGCCCAGCAAGTGGCCCTGCTCGTCTTCGATCGCCAAATGCTGCGGCAGCCAGCCGCTTTCCTTTCCGACCGAACCGCTGTCTTCCAAGGCGCGCAGGAATGTGTAGCTCACGAACGGGTTGTCGGTTCCCGCGCAGGCATCCCACTCCGCCTTTTCGATGGCGCCGATATTCTCCAGGATTTTGACGGCTATCGGCTCCTGCCCGTCCGGCATGCGAAGCTCCTTCAAAAAGGTACCTTAAGACTAACGGGCCATGCGCGGAGAACAAAGCCGCCGGCGAGAGATTCATCGGTTGGATCGTCAGTCTTATGCGATCTCCGGGTCGACGAAGTCCGTAGCGTCGAAGGGGAAGGTTGGATAGGTTGCTGGCCCGCGTTCGGAGACGAAGCCGAAATTCGCCATATCCTGCATGCGCATGGGGTAGAGGATTCCATCGAGGTGATCATATTCATGCTGCAGAAGCCGGGCGAGGAAATAGGCGGTTGTCATCGTGTATTTTTCGCCATCCAGGCCATAGGCTTCCATGCGCAGTTTTGTAAAGCGCGGCACTTGGCCGTATAGGCCGGGCAGGGACAGGCAGCGTTCCCAATAGAGTTTTTGTTCCTGATCGAGAAAGCTGAGCGTTGGGTTGATGACAACCGTCCAGGGAATTTCCTGCATCGTCGCGCCTGCCGGCATGACGCCGCGCCGCACCCGGAATACGAACATCCGTTTTGGCTCATAGACCTGGGGTGCCGCGATTCCATTGCCGCCAATATCCTCGCACGTTTCGATCAGGTCCCGTGCCAGCGCGGCAATCTCGGGCGCTGTCGGGTCGTCGATTGGCGCGGAAGGTTTTTGCAAAACCTCGTGCCCCATGCGCGCGATTTTTCGAATGGTCATTTCGGATTCTCAGCGTGGCCTCGGTAAGGACGCCAGATTAGTCCGGTAACGCAAAGAGGGTCCATAGTAGGCGGTGCGATTTCCAGGTTCCGTTTCCGTCGGTGAAGCGAGACACGCGGCTATGAGCGCAGATCCATCATTCTTCAGGGCAGGGCTTGCCGCGCCAGATCAACTGGTTTCCCTCTATGTCTGCCGGCAAATTCCGAGGCGGATTATCTCGATCAGCGCAAGCGGTGTCGAGTTGCGGTTGGGTGATACCTATCGCTTCTTTGAAATCAGTGTCAGTGATGTCTGCGCCGTTGAGATCGGCATCTCGGAGGGGTGCGTAGGCAAGGCTTGATTCGCGAAGGCGAGCCTCACTCAAATTGGTACTATTGAACCTTACAGAACCAAGGTTCATCCGACTGAGATTAGCTCCACTGAGATTGGCCTGACTGAAACTGACCTCAACGAGATTCGCACCGCTAAGATTCGTACCGCGGAGATCTGCTTGTTCGAAATGCGTATCTTCTATACGTGCATTAAAGAGATCGGCATTGCGGAGATCTGCGTTGCTGAAATCCGTAAAGAAGAGAGTTGCGGCGCTGAGATTACTATTACTAAGGTTTGCGCCGCCGAAATTTGTGTCTTTCATATTTGCCTGGCGGAGATCGGCCTTACTAATGTCGGCCTCAGCCAGAATTGTGCTGTCAAGAACAGCGTTGCTGAGATTAGATCTAGAGAGCTTAGCTCCTGTGAGATTGGCTCTGTCGATATGCGTTCTGCTGAGGTTAGCCCCTTGGAGATCTGCCCCGCTGAGATTGGTCGTGTCGAGATCGGCCTCGCTGAGATTGGCCCTGAAGAGATTGGCCTCGTTGAGATCGGTCTCTCTGAGATCTGCCCCGCTGAGATTGGTCGTGTCGAGATCGGCCCCGCTGAGATCGGCCCTGAAGAGGTTGGCCTCGCTGAGATCTGCCCCGCTGAGGTTAGCCCCTTTGGAATCGGCCCCGCTGAGATCGGCCCTGAAGAGATTGGCTTCGCTGAGATCTGCCCCGCTGAGGTTAGCCCCTTTGAGATCGGCCCCGCTAAGCTCAAGACGATAGTTTCTCAGGAGCAAATCACCGTAACACAGCCTGCCCATGATCTCCCGGACGTCGCGGCGAACCGGCAGAGTTACGTGGCTCGGTTTCGGCGACGATTTCGAATTGATATTCGAAATAGTTTGCAGGGCTGTGAGTTCGGCCGCCAACGCCGCCGCTCGCGCCGCCGCATCCGCTGGCGGACTGCGGACAAAAGCGCAGAATATCGCAATAACCGAATCGTAATCCGCGCCAGTTGCCTCTTCGCCAAGCTGCGACAAGGCGTAAATTCCACCGAGACGGATCGGTAATTGCGGGTCCTTTATGTTGTCCACGGCGGACGTAAACCGCTCTGTGAAATGCCCGCGTCCGGCAGTGTGCGCTTGCTGATGCGCCGTTACCGCGCGCCAGGCACCAATTACGATGGCAACTATAGAGGCTATTATCAGGCCAAAGTTACGAATGGCCTCGCTAACCGACGATTGCTTTTCAGGATCTATCCCAAGGGTTTGGTACGTAAATATTTCTGCATAGTTGAATGTCGACAGGAACGGCCAGCACCCAACCAAAATAAGGGCGATGACCAACGCCCCCTGGAAAATCAGCGTTGGTTTATCTTCGGATTCCCACATCTCAACAGCCTATGGCCGGGCCAGCTTTGCACGCAAGTCTTGGTAGAGAAATTCGCGCGTCCGTCCGTGAAACGGGACATCCACGATGAATAGTGTAGCGCTATTTTTCTGGGCAGGCCTTGCCGCGCCAGACCAACTGATTACCGTCTCTATCTTGCGGCAGATTTTTGGGCGGGTGTTTTGGGCTCGCGCAAGCGGAGTCGAGTTGCTGCTGGGTAATACCTATCGTTTCCTTGAAATCAGTGTCAGTGATGTCAGTGCCATCGAGGTCGGCATCTCCGAGGATGGCGAAGGCCAGGCTTGCTTCGCGAAGATTAGCCTCACTCAAATTGGTACCACTGAAATGGACAGAACCAAGGTTCGCCCGACTGAGATTGGCTCCACTGAGATCGGCCCGACTGAAACTGATCTCAACGAGATTCACACCACTGAAATTCGCACCGCGGAGATCCGCTTGGGCGAAATACGCATCTTCTATATGGGCATTAAAGAGATCGGCATTGCGGAGATCTGCGTTGCTGAAATCGGCAAAGACGAGAGTTGCGGCCCTGAGACTACTATTCCTAAGATTTGCGCCGCGAAGATTTACGTACGTCATATTGGCTCCGCGGAGATTGGCTTTTCGAAGGTCGGCGTCAGCAAGAGTAATTTTGTCGAGTACAGCGTTGCTGAAATTAGAGCTGGCGAGTTTGGCTCCGGTGAGATTGGAACCAAGGAGATTGGCCCCGCTGAGATTGACCTCGCTGAGATTGGCTCCGGTGAAATTGGCTGTGTCGAGAGAAGATCCGCTAAGGTTGACCCCGTGGAGATTGGCTCCGGTGAAATCGGCTTCGTCGAGAAAAGAACCGCTGAGGTTGGTCCCTTGGAGATTGGCTCCAGAGAAGTTTGTCTCGCGCATGTCTGCGCCCGGAAAGTTTCGCCCGCTCAAGTCGACTTTTTGGAGATCTTGACCTCTTATTGTTACGCCATCTTCCAAGAGTGTGAGAACAATTTGCCGAATAATTGTTTCAGCTTCCGGATCAGGAAGTGCGCGGATCTGTGCGATTTGTGTGAAGAGAGTAGCGACGCGAACGGCGCGATCTTTTGGTCTATCGATTCGGAACTCGATGAAAAAAACGGTGATCGCAACGATGACGGCAATTCCCTCGAACACCTTGAACTTGTTGCGCGGTATCCAATCGAAGAGGCCACCAATTCCCCACGCAATAAACCTATCGATTGGCCGATAACCCTCTTCGATCATATCGATCAAACTAGCCTTCGCATCTTCGTACATCCCCACCTCCTATGCCTATGGTGGGGAAACTCTACGGCTTCTCGCTATCAGTGTGAAACAGCAAGTGTTCGCGCGTTCTCCTCCGAGAAGCGAGACACGCATGATGATTGATATTCCGCTTACGCTTTTTGTCGTCGCGATCACTGCAGCGGTTTGGTTTATCTGGCCGGAGCGCGCCGAATGGTATCGAAAACCCCCGTGATCGTAACGGCTGTAAGGCGCTGTTTTTCTGGGATTGTGTCGTTCGCCTGCCTCGAATTGGGTAGGTCGATCAGCTATGGAGTATCGAAACATGGCTGAAGTCGAAATCCCGCGCCGGTCGATGAATATAGACAATTGCATTCCCTGCCCATGGTGCGGCGACAATCAGGAATTTGACTGGCCGCCAGATGCCTGAAATGGCGATTGCACAGCGTGCCGAAAGTCCTTCGAGATTGTCTCGACGATTGAACGCGGCGTTGAGACGGTCGGCATCATGACGGATGCGGACCGGGCCTACGTTGAATGGCAACAGAACCGATAGCGAGCGGTTAAAGAACATTCCGAAGGAAAAAATAAATCCCTCCGATAACGACAATAGAGAGCGACAGCATCATGAAACCGGTGACCATATTGTGCCCAATTTTCGGTTTCCAAAATTTGAGTGCGATCAACAAGATGAAAACTAATAACCAAATTAGAAGGTACGCCATGGCTGCTACCGTAACGCTTGATGTGTTGGTCGGAAAATTGCGTCTCGATTGAGAGGATAAACGATTGGGATCACTTACTCGAAAATTATTATTGATAATCATTATCATTCGCAATACGATACGGAGATATTATCAACGAAGGGATCATCCAATTGTCACGACACATGAATGCGCTGGAAACGGCGGCTTGGCCGACATTGACCATTGAGCTCGATGCATCGGAGCAGTTGATTGTATGGGCGTTACGACGCTGGGTCGGAGGGTTGCGTCAAAATGACGGGACGCAGTGGACATTGGTCTGGAGGGAGTTCGGCCGGCAGTTCAGCCAACAGGACGGTACGCGGGCGCTTGCCGGGTTCGCGCGTCTGATCGACGGGATTCAGCGCCATGCGCGTCGCGTCATGCGGCTGCATCAAGCCTGCTGCCCCTGCCTGTCTGCTGACGAAGTTTGTCTGGTCGGCCTCATCGCGGCCTGTCAGTGCCCGGCGCCGGCAACCGCCAAGGCGCGGGCAGAGTGGATGGTTCATGCTGACGGTGTCGGCCCTATGCTGGAGGCGGGGACACAGTTTGCCAGCATCATGCAGCGGCATGGCATGACGCTTCCGTGGCGGACGGAAACCGATATAGACGGCAGGGGGGAAGCTGGCTTGGAACGCGCACTCCAAACCGTGCATTAGGATTTGCGTCTCCGGTAACATTCCAAATCCGTTACGAAGTTTGCTACGCTGCCTCATCTGTCGACCGTAAGAGTCGTAGGGGAGGAACATGTACCTGACGCAGGCGTTGAAACGGACGGTTCAGATCGATAGCCGAGGGGTTGCGACGCAATGTGCCGGCCGCGAGCGGACATGGCACGAATGCGGCGAAAGGGTCGCTAAGCTCGCGGGTGCGTTGCGGGGATTGGGCGTCGGCGATGGCGAACGGGTCGCCGTCCTGGCGCTGAACAGCGATCGCTACTTCGAGTATTTCTATGCCGTACCGTGGGCAGGCGGCGTTTTCGTGCCGGTCAATATACGCCTGGCACCGCCGGAGGTTGCGTTTTGGCTGAATGACTCGGGGACGGAAATTCTCTTCATCGACGATAATTTCCTTCACATGCTGGAGCCGCTCGACGGCCAACTCGAAACAGTCCGAGACATGGTTTATATGGGCGACGGGCCGACCCCGGACGGTCTGCATAATTATGAAGAAATATTAGGGGCTGCCGATGCGGTCCCGGACGCGCTTCGCGGCGGTGATGATCTGGCAGGGCTGTTCTACACGGGCGGCACCACCGGCCGGTCGAAGGGCGTTATGCTCAGCCACACGAACCTGATCTGCAACAGCTACAATGTCATTGGCGGTATGCATTTCAGGCCCGGGATACGATGGCTGCACGCCGCGCCGATGTTTCACATCGCCGACGGCCTCGCGGTGTTCGGCGTCACGATGGTTACCGGCACGCATATTTTCATTCCCGGCTTTACGCCCGAAGACAGTTTGCGGGCAATCGAAGATCACGGCGTGACGAATGGCCTCTTCGTGCCCACGATGATGAACGCGCTGGTCAATCATCCCGATATCGAAGATTTTGACCTGTCCAGCTTGAGGGCCGTGACCTATGGCGCGTCGCCGATGCCGGAAGCGGTGATCCGCAGAGCCATGGAGGTGATCCCGAATTGCGAATTTACGCATGCCTACGGGCAAACGGAGTGCGCGCCGTTATCGACGCATACGGGGCCGGAGTACCACGTCTTTGAAGGGCCGAATGCCGGAAAATACAAGTCGGCTGGACGAGCGGCGCTTGGTGTCGAGGTGCAGATTTGCGACGACGATGGCAATGAGGTGCCGCGCGGCGACGTCGGCGAAGTTTGCGTGCGCGGTCCGAATATCATGCTCGGTTACTGGAACCGGCCGGATTTGACCGCAGAGGCGATACGCGATGGCTGGATGCGATCGGGAGACGGCGGTTACATGGACGAAGATGGATTCATCTACATCGTCGACCGCATGAAGGACATGATCATCTCCGGCGGTGAGAATATTTATTCAGCCGAAGTTGAGGATGTATTGCACCAGATTCCGGAGGTTGTGGAGGCCGCGGTTATTGGGCTGCCGGATGAGGAGTGGGGTGAGCGGGTTCATGCGATCGTGCGGTTGCGGGAGGGCGACAATCTCGATGCGGAAAACATCATCGCCCATTGCCGGGACCGGATTGCCCGCTTCAAATGTCCCAAGGGTGTGTCGTTTCGAGAAGAACCCATGCCGCTTTCGGGCGCAGGCAAGATCCTTAAAACGGAGTTGCGGAAGCCCTATTGGGAAGGCAAAGAGAAGCAGGTGAACTAGGTTCGACTGATTCTAGCGCACTTTATTCGATTGCAATAACGGCGTCGACTTCTACGGGAACGCCAAGCGGTAATCCGTGCGCGCCGACGGCCGAGCGTGCGTGCAAGCCCTTGTCGCCGAAAATTTCGACCAGCAGGTCAGACGCGCCGTTGATGACCTTGGGCTGATCGGTAAAGCCCGGCACACCGTTAACGAAACCACCCAACTTGATAATACGAGCGACGCGGTCCAGATCGCCGAGCGCCGCTTTGGTTTGCGCCAGAATGTTGAGTGCGCATACGCGCGCGGCATCGACGGCGTCCTCTAAGGTTACGTCCTGTCCAACGATGCCGGTGTATTTTATCGCGCCTTGCCAGAAAGGAACCTGTCCGGCGATCCACAACTGCTTGTTGTCGATTACGTATGGAACGTAATTTGCGACGGGTGCGGCCGCTTCCGGTAGTTCTATTCCCAATTCCTGCAAGCGTGCATCGATACGTCCGGCCATGAATCTGTCCTCACAATACTGAATCTGCAAAGGCGGCAGTGTACCCGGCCCGATGCACGCGATCCATCGTCCCGTTGTATTCAGGCAGACGCCTCGGAGGCCTTTTCGACGATACAGCGCTGCAAAGCCAGGTAAGCATCCCGGGTGTGGTCGCCAAATAATGGATCGGCAGTATTCCTAAAGGCGGCGTCGATTTCAATCCAATCGTCGTCGGTCAGCACACGGCGGGCGATGGGGAAAACCTCCGATTCCTCGATGCCGATATGATAGTGGTAATATTTGAGGAAACGGCCCGCCGCTGCGCGAAGGTTGTCCGTGGTATCACCCGCGATTGCTTCGCCAACCGCATCGGCGAATTCCCGGGTCAACTGCATAAGTGTTTCGTGTTCTTCTGTGAGGATAATCGCCTGCTCGGCAATGGCGGGATCGCGTGTTATCAGCTTCTCGTAAAGAAGATCTTCTTTGGGGTGGTGATAGTGGCTCGGATAATCGACGCAATACTCGAGCGCAAGGGATAACAACTCGAAATTTGGTGTCTCTCCCTCTTTGCGCAACTTGTCGATTTCGGACTCGATCAGGCTGAGCAATTGAACCTGGTTGGCATGGTCTTGATGAAGGGATTGAAGAATTTTGGACTTCAACGATGCCTCCCCACGGTCGCGATACTGACCGAATCGCACCTGTTTAGCAGATATCAATACCCACCGAATTGATCGATATCAAACAAGCGGTTATCTCCCGACGCGTCTTGTCTTCGGCTTGGCAAATGCGATTGATACGGAAAAAAATGGGGGCGGCGTTCCACCGACCCCCAAGGTCACAGGGAGCTCTATCGAATCCGTGTACTCACGTCACGAGCAGCCGCTGGTTCCGCCGCAGGTGACACATTTCATGCATGTCCCATTCCGCACTAACGTAAAGTTTCCACATTCACCGCACGCGTCGCCCTCGTAGCCTTTGGCGCGAGCCTGCCTGACCCGGTCAAAGGCTTCGTCGACTTCTGAGACAACGGCTTCGCTAACCGCAACGGCGGCCATTGCGGTTTCCGATGTCCCGGTTTGAAAAGCGCCCGTCGCTTCGGCCTGTGCTGTGCCATTTCCCTTCATGCCGCCGGTGATGACCATGAGATTCGAGGAGCGGACGAACCCGGTACTGGCGACGCGCTGAATGGCGGCCATTGTTCTCGCCGAATCATCGGGCAGTTCGCCTTCCTTTTCGCCGTCACCGAGACTGTCCGGCAGAATGTCGTCCGGCTGTGCATGGGAAAGGTCGTTTCGGCCGAGATAGGAAACCGCGACCTCCCGGAAGATGTAGTCCAACACGGATGTTGCCATCTTGATGACATCGTTACCTTCGACGATGCCGGACGGCTCGAAGCGGGTGAAGGTGAACGCTTCGACATACTCTTCCAGAGGAACGCCGTACTGCAGCCCGATCGAAATCGCGATGGCGAAATTGTTCATCAACGACCGGAAGGCGGCACCTTCCTTGTGCATGTCGATGAAGATTTCGCCGAGTTTGCCATTTTCGTATTCGCCGGTGCGAAGATAGACCTTGTGCCCGCCAACAATGGCTTTCTGCGTGTAGCCCTTGCGGCGGTTGGGCAAGCGTTGGCGTTCGCTGATGACGCGTTCGACGATGCGCTCAACGATCCGCTCCGCTGCGATTGGTGCCGCAGCCGCGCGCGGCATGTCGGCGGTGTCCTCGACCAGTGCTTCCTCGTCGTCCAGAAGGGCGGCTTGAAGCGGTTGGCTCAGTTTCGAGCCGTCCCGGTACAGCGCATTCGCCTTAAGGGACAGCCGCCACGACAGTTCATAGGCGCGTTTGCAGTCCTCGACCGTCGCGTCGTTGGGCATGTTGATGGTTTTCGATATCGCGCCGGAGATGAAAGGCTGTGCTGCGGCCATCATGCGAATATGACTTTCCGCTGAGAGATAGCGCTTGCCAATTCGGCCGCACGGGTTGGCGCAGTCGAATACGGGCAAATGCTCGTCCTTCAGGTGCGGTGCCCCCTCCAAGGTCATCGCACCGCAACAATGAGTATTGGCTGCGTCGATTTCCTTTGGGCTGAATCCCAGCGATTCCAGCATATCGAAGTTGAGATCATCGAGCTGCGCCATGCTCAAACCCAAACTTTCGGTGCAGAACGCTTCACCCAGTGTCCATTTGTTGAACGCGAACTTGATGTCGAAGGCGCCGGCCAACGCGGATTCGACCGCTTCTATCGTCTGTGCGGTAAAACCTTTGGCCATAAGGCTTTCATGATTGACCCCGGGCGCGTCCTTAAGCGTTCCGAAGCCGACGGCATAGGATACGATGGCCTCGATTTCACGCTCGTCGTAGCCGAGCGTCCGCAGCGCGTCAGGGACGGTCCGGTTGATGATCTTAAAATAGCCGCCGCCGGCGAGTTTTTTGAACTTAACCAGAGCGAAATCCGGCTCGACTCCCGTTGTATCGCAATCCATGACGAGACCGATGGTGCCGGTCGGTGCAATCACCGTCGCTTGTGCATTGCGGTAACCGTGCTTCTCGCCAAGGTCGAGCGCCCGGTCCCAGGCCTGCGCCGCCGCACTCACCAGGGCCTGATTTGGGCACGAACTGCGGTCGAGTGGTGTCGGATTGATGCTAAGATCTTCATAACCGCCGCTTTCGCCATGCGCGGCGCGGCGGTGGTTGCGGATGACCCGGAGCATCGGCTCTGCGTTTTTGTGGTGTTCTGGAAAGGGGCCAAGCTCTTCAGCCATTTCCGCCGATGTAGCGTATGCGACGCCGGTCATGAGCGCGGTAATCGCGCCGCAAAGCGAGCGGCCCGCGTCACTGTCATAGGACAACCCCGAGCCCATCAAAAGGCCGCCGATATTGGCGTAGCCGAGGCCCAGCGTCCGGTAGTCGAAGGAGCGCTGCGCGATTTCCTTGGACGGGAATTGCGCCATCAATACGGCGATCTCCAGCGTAATCGTCCACAGGCGAACGGCGTGCTCGAACACCGGTATGTCGAATCGGAACGCATCGTCGCCGTCCCCCTGGAACGCCATCAGGTTGAGCGATGCGAGATTACAGGCCGTATCATCGAGGAACATGTACTCCGAGCACGGGTTCGATGCATTGATGCGGCCGGAGTTCGAGCAGGTATGCCATTCGTTGATGGTCGTATCGTATTGAATGCCCGGGTCGGCGGAGGCCCATGCGGCATATGAAATCTGATCCCAAAGGTCGCGCGCCCGGGTGGTCTTCGCGACAGCGCCGTTTCTGCGATTGATAAGGTCCCAGTCTTTGTCGTCGCGGACGGCGGCAAGAAAATCGTTGGTCACGCGAACCGAATTGTTCGAATTCTGTCCGGAAACCGTCAAATAGGCTTCGGAGTCCCAATCCGTGTCGTAGGTTTCGAATTCGATCGAGGTGTAACCCTGCCGCGCGAACTGGATAACGCGTTGTGTGTAGTTTTCGGAGACGTCATGTTTCCGCGCCGCGATGATCGCCTTCTTGAGCGTGGCGTTGGACTTTGGGTCGAACCGCGCCTCGTCGTCCTGGTCGCCTTCCTGACAGGCGTCCATGACGGCGCTCAAATATTTGCTGTTGGTCCGGGAACCGGTCACGAGTGCGGCGACCTTATGCTCCTCGAGCATTTTCCAGTTGATGTAGTTCTCGATATCCGGATGGTCGATATCGACAATCACCATCTTCGCCGCGCGGCGCGTCGTGCCGCCGGATTTGATCGCGCCCGCAGCGCGGTCGCCGATTTTCAGGAAGCTCATCAGGCCCGACGATTTGCCACCGCCAGACAGCGGCTCGCCCTCGGCGCGAATGTGGGAGAAGTTGCTGCCGGTTCCGGAACCGTACTTGAACAGACGCGCTTCCCGGACCCAAAGGTCCATGATGCCGCCTTCGTTGACGAGATCGTCGTCCACCGACTGAATGAAACACGCATGCGGTTGCGGATGTTCGTAAGCGGACTTCGCGCGGGTCAGTTCGCCCGACTGATAGTCGACATAATGGTGCCCTTGCGCCGGACCATCGATCCCATAGGCCCAATGCAGACCGGTGTTGAACCATTGCGGAGAGTTCGGCGCTGCGACCTGGCGGGCCAGCATATGCCGCATCTCGTCGTAGTAGGCGCGGGCATCCGCCTCGGTGTCGAAGTAGCCGCCCTTCCAACCCCAATACGCCCAGGTTCCGGCTATCCGGTTGAAAACCTGCTTTCCAGTTGTTTCGCCGCCGAACCGCTCTTCTTCGGGTAGATCTGCCAGGGCTGCGTCGTCAGGAACGCTTCGCCACAGCCAGGACGGTACGCTATTTTCCTCGACCTTTTTCAGGTGCGCAGGGACGCCGGCCTTGCGGAAATATTTCTGGGCCAGCACATCGCAGGCAACCTGACTCCAACTCGCCGGCACGTCGATCTCTTCGAGGCGAAAGACGATCGAGCCGTCCGGATTGCGAATTTCACTATTGGTCTGCCGGAACTCGATGCCGGCATAGGCTGATTGTCCTTCGGTCGTGAATCGGCGTTCTATACGCATGTAAACTTTACCCCGGCCTTGGTCGATTATTGATGCAAATTATTGAGCCGGCCGTCGCAAATCATTCTGCTTCCCGTCGACCTTTCCTCACCCTGTTCCAAATGCGTTAGACGCTATTCCTACGGGTTGACTCCCGATTCGCGATACCACATATATGGAACAGTCTCTATTTCGCCACAATCTCTTGAGTATTGCAACTACATTTTGTGGTTATTTGGTTGGGACAGGGTAAATATTGTAAAATTCTTGCTCAACGAAGACTCGCGTATAGATCCGATCTGGCAGAATTTGCTAAATTTTTGTGATTTTAGGCTAATATTTGTGCTCCGTGGTCGCTCTTAAGCAAATCTTTGATCTTGCGGCTGAAGCTGCGACGAACGAGAGGGCAATGCTGGACGCCGGTTCTGGCAAGTGCGATATTCGCGCCGCGAATGGCGGCCTGGAGGAGTATTTACAGCAATGACGACTGCGATTACGCGCGTGATCACCTGGCTCAGAGGCGAGCCGGTTGGTACGGATGAATTCGGCAATCGGTATTATCAGGACCGCAAACCGTCTCCAAACGGCCGGCGGCGGCGTTGGGTTGTTTATGACGGTGAGGATGAAGCCAGCAAGGTGCCCTCGGAATGGAATGCCTGGCTGCATCGGACGAGCGATACGGTGCCCAGTGGCGCACCGCGTAGAGAATGGGAAAAACCGCACTCTCCAAACCTAACCGGAACGCCGCAGGCCTACCGTCCCTCGGGCCATACGCTGAGAGGCGGCCAGCGGGCAAGTGCCACTGGGGATTACGAAGCGTGGACACCGGAATAAGGCGCGCGCTCCAATGAATCGCGAAACGGTTCATATTCTTGTCGGGGCGGCAGTCCTGCTCGCGGCACCTCTGCTTCTCATTGTGTTTTTCAGCGGGGATGCCCGAACCAGTTCGGCTGACGGGTATGAATTGACGGCGCGATACAATCGTGTCGACGGCGTGACCATCGGCACCGATGTGCTGCTCGCGGGCGCGCCGGTGGGCAAGGTAACGCAACAGGAATTTGACGCTGAGACGCTGCAGGCGGTACTGACGTTTACATTGCGTGACGACATCCAATTTCCGACAGATACGGCGGCGTTGATCGTGAGTGACGGGCTGCTTGGCGGTAAGTTCATCAAACTGGATCCCGGAGGTGCGGAGGAGATGCTCGCGCCCGGCGATAGCTTCGAGTATGTCCAGGATGCGATCATCGTCGAAGCTCTTCTGGAGAAGGTCGTTTTGTGGGCCGAGGCGAGACGGCTCGAAGCGCGCAAGAAAGCCGGTAAGGAATCGGATAGGGAGGCGGGAACCCCGCTGAAGAAATGAAGCGAAGCGTCATTGAAACTGTCCTCGGTGCAGTCGTTCTGCTAATCGCCGGCATCTTCTTTTTCTTTGCCTATGCCAGTAGCGATATCAGGCCGACTCAAGGTTATGAAATTAAAGCACGATTCAATGCAATCGACGGCCTCACGGTGGGCAGCGATGCTCGGGTGGGCGGCGTTAAGATCGGCACGGTTACCGATCTGAGCATCGATCAGAATACCTATCAGGCCGTGACCACGATGACGATCGAGTCCCGGATCAAACTGCCGGACGATACTGAGGCCGTAATCTCAAGCGACGGTTTGCTCGGTGGCAAGTATGTGCGCCTCGAACCCGGGAAGAGTAAAAAGACCATGGCGGAAGGCAGCGAATTGACGAACACCAAGGATGTCGTGTCTCTCGAAGAGTTGCTCGGCAAGGTCATTTTCCTGGTGACCGATAGCGATGGCGGGTGACGGTCGCGGGATAATGCCGCTGATCGGCCGCGCCGTGATTTTATGAAACAAATTCTTGGGACAATATTGACGATCTCGTTCGCCATAAGCGGGATGCGCGCCTATGCGTTTCCCGGCGACTTGGTCGTAATGCAGGGATTGGACAAAGTAACGGCCCGCGTGTCGACGTTCCCCGCTCCGCTGGGTGCGACCGTGCGCTTCGGGACGCTGTCAATTACGGTTCGGAGCTGCGATCGAACACCACCGGAGGAACCGCCGGAGTCGGCGGCGTATCTGGAAATCCTCGAGATCCGTCCCGATGAGGCGCCGGTTCCGCTTTTTGCCGGATGGATGTTTGCCTCAAGCCCCGCATTATCCGCCCTGGAGCATCCGGTTTATGATGTCTGGGTCCTCGAGTGCAAGCGGACGGCGGCGCCGGAAACGGCACCTGCTCGCTAACTCAACCAGCCTGCGGAACATAGGTGCCCCGGCCGACGGCAACCAGCTTCCCGGCTTCATCATGGACGTCGATGTCGACGACGGCGATCGACCGGCCGGCGCGGCGCACCTGGGCTGTCGCGATAAGTTCGGTATTGGACGCGGGGCGCAAATAGTCCGTACGGAAATTGACCGTCGGCACGCCGGCGCCGGTCTTCATGACCACTGCATAGTCGCCGGCGGTATCGATCAGCGAGGCGATCGCGCCGCCATGCCATTGGCCCGTGCCGGCCCGCCGCTCGAATTCGGGGCGCATCGGCATGCGCAAGACAATTAGATCCTTTTCCGTATCCATCGAATCCACGGTAAGCCCCATGAACGAGATAAAAGGCGAATTATCGAGCAATGCCTGGATTTCCGCCTGGCTCATATAATCACTCATCGTAAAACTGTCTCCATTCCGCGCGATTAGGGGCAGACGACGACTTTGCCGAAGACTTCACGGTCTTCCAGCAGGCGTAGTGCTTCGCGCGCTTCCGTCAGCGGGAAGGAGCGATCGATCACCGGATGCATCCTGTTTTCCTGGATGTAGTCCATAAGCTGGACCAGATCTTCCCGCTCCCAGCTGTTGGAGCCCAGGACCTGAAGCTCAAAGGTCCAGATGTAGCGGATGTCGGTTTTAGGATCGAAGCCGGCAGTCGCACCACAGGTCATCATGCGGCCGCCCTTGCGCAGGCACTTCAGGGACGGAACCCAGGTATCGCCGCCCGTGAAGTTGACCACCATGTCGACGCCGCCGTCATAGCTGTAACGGGTCGGCTTGGTGTAGCGTTTCCAGACTTCTTTCTCGAAGGCGCTGTCGGCGTAATTGATGCCCTCGTCGGCGCCGAATTCCTTTAGGCGCGCGATCTTGTCCTCGGTGCTGGCGCAGACCACGACTTCGGCGCCGAACATCTTGGCCAGCAGGACGCAGCCCGTGCCGACGCCGCCACTCGCGCCAAGCACGAGGCAGCGCTCGCCGTCGCTGATCTTGCCTTGGGTGACCATCATGCGGTGTGCGGTACCATAGGCAACCGGCAGGCTGGCCGCTTCCTCGAAGGTGACGCCATCCGGCATGCGGACCAACTGGTGTGCTGGCGCGCGGCAATACTCCGCCAGCCCGCCGTTCACTGTTTCGCCCATCAGGCCGCCCTCGACCCGGTTCCGGGGGTCGACGAGGACACGGTCGCCGACAGACCAACCAGTCACGGCGGAGCCGACCTCCGCGATCTCGCCCGCGACGTCGAGGCCGCAGATGACCGGCAGGTTAAGCTTGATCCCCGGCATGCCGCGGCGCGTGAAAATGTCGTGATAGTTCAGCGACGACGCCTTGACGCGCAGCACGACATCCTCTGACCCGCATTCCGGATCGGGAAAATTCTCTTCATAGACCAGGTTTTCCGGCCCGCCATGTTCGTGAATAACTGCTGCACGCATAATGTTTCTCTCTATCTTTCTTGGCTAAGCTTGACTGAAGGACACAATGGGCCCGCAAGTGAATTCGGATGCTACCCAGAGTGCGGGATAAGGATGATCCGTGGTCGCAATGCCATTCCCCGCCAGAAATTTACGGGTGGCGTCGAGATCCCGTACCGCAACCCCGAAACCCGCGACATAAGGCATACAAGGCGGCTCCACACCGGGAACCCATTCTTTTAGCCGAGTCTCGGTGACGACATAAACGTTGCCACGATCGAGTTCAAATACTTTGCCACCGGGCACGACGTCTTTCGGACTGCAATCGAGAAGGCGGGACAGACGACCGCAGGTTTCCTCCAAATCCGGCACGCAAAGCACAATTTCGGCCAGCGCGACCGCACCGTTCGGATGGGACAGCAAGTGCGGCTGCCACAGCACGTCGCGGGTAAGATGGTCGATGAATATCAGCTTCGCTTCGGGAATGACGTCCCGATCGACATGGATATTGCGGAACGCGGCGAGGCGGGTTTCTTCATTATTGGGGCCAAACGGCGCGTCGCGCTGCAGCTTCGTCGCGGGTGTCACGCCTTCGATGCGGCTACTGAGGATTGGATAGGATTTATCGGCATCGCCGCTGCCGAAGGCGACGATATGCGATCCCTCGTAACGGTCCAGATAATCTTTTGTCGAGCTGTACAAATCCGGATCGGTGATGCCGATGATTTCCAGATAGCCGTTCTCGAACATCGCGCAATGATTCCCCGATCCCCATTTCTCCACCGGCCCGCCGGCGGTTCGGGACCCGGAATGGAAACTGCGTTGTGTCAACGTGAATCCCAAACGCTGATAGGCCGCTTGGCCGACGTCAAGATCCCGGACGGCAACGCCCGTATGGTCGAGTTCCAGGTTGAGTGCTGTCATCACGCTGTCTCCCTTTGCATTTCTGCCGCGGTCGCCGTTGCGCGCTCGGTCAATTGTTTGCGGTCGATCTTGTTCGTGCCGGTCAGGGGCAGGCTCTCCATGAAGACGACCTGTCTTGGATGCTGGTAGGCCGGCCCGTTTGCCAAGGCGAATGCCTTTACGGATTGCTCGTCCAGCTGTTTGCCGTCCATCGGCACAACAAACGCAGACGGCTTGTATCCTTTGATCTCGTCCGGCACCGGCACCACGCAAGCCTGTTCGATATCCGGATGGCGTTCCAACATTTTCTCGACTTCGGCCGGATAGACGTTTTCGCCGCCGCAGTTGAACATGTCGTCGGCGCGGCCGACAAAATAGTGAAAGCCGTCTTCGTCCCGGCGCATGATATCGCCGGTGTCGTACCAGCCATCCTCGCTCAGCACCTCGGCGGTCTTTTCCGGCAGGTTGTGATAGCCGGGCATGACGGACGGGTTACGGCATTGCAGGACGCCCTGATCGGCATCCAAATCGTCACTATCGACGAGCCGGGCGTCGCAGTCCGGCCTCGGATATCCGATCGACATACCGGGTTGCGGCAGGCCATCCGGATGCACGCCGTAGACGGAAGGCCCGCCCTCGGTGGTGCCGTAGCCGTTCGTGATCAGCGCGTTGGGGAATATATCCCGTAAATCGTCGTACAGTTTCTGGCTGACCGGTGCGGAGCCCATGCGTGCGATCCGAACCGACGACAGGTCGGTCTTCTCCAGCAGTTCGCGTTCCCGCGCGACCATGGCCAACATCGTCGGCACGGAGGTGAGCCAGGTCACGCCATATTTGCCAATCGCTTCGATGTAACCCTTGGCGGTGAATTGCGGCAACAGGATGATCGTCAGATGTGCGCCGATCGCCAGCTTGCACATGGCGAGCCCGTTCATATGGTACAGCGGCGCCGCGACCAGCACGCGGTGGTCGGCATCGGGCGGTGGGTCGATGCGGACATTGACCACCCAAAGATGCCCTTCATGGGTGAGCGGTACCCCTTTCGGCCGTCCGGTCGAACCTGATGTGTAGAGGAACATCGCAACTTCACCGGGTGCTGGCCGGATCGTTTCGAACGCGCCGGGGTCGCAGAATGCATCGAAGCCGTTGGGCCCTTCGTCGCCGAACGTCACGACTGGGATCGCCGAAGGTGCGCGCGACGCCCGTTCCGCGTCGGCAAAGATCATCTTGATGTCCGCATCCTGCAGGATGTAGGAGACGGTTTCGTTGGGGAATTTGTAATTGATCGGTACGGAAACCATACCGGCGCGCATCGTACCCAAATACGCCGTCAGAAACTCGACCCGGTTCGACGACAGAATGGCAATTCGCTCACCAGGCTTTAAGTCCCGCGCCCGAAGCCCGCGGGCGACCGCGCATGCCGCCTTGTCGAGGTCGCCATGCGTATATTCGCGCACGCCATTCGCATCGTTTAAGTCGATCAACGCGATTGCGCTGGGATCTTTACTCCGGTTGACCAGGTCGCCCAGATTGTAAAGCGCACTCATTTTCTTTTGGGCCTCCACCCTCGGCTCTCCCTAATTCTAGAGGGCGCGCTTCGGAATTTGTTTGCAAAGTAGGATCGCGATTACCGTGTGCTTAGGATAAACATCTGCGATTCTGAAATTTTATAGATTTAACCTTCAAGGAAATGCTGAGATTTGGTTTCTGTATTCGGCGAGGCTCAATCGCTCATCGACGCGAGTTCACCCAATGTAACCGGCTTGATCGGTGGTCGGATCCTATAATAACCAACGTTTTCGACCGGTTCACCGTTTGCTTCGGCGATCAGTTCCGCCACCGTGAGACCGCACATACGGCCTTGGCAGGGTCCCATACCGCAACGCGTGAATGACTTTAGCTGGTTGGGTCCCATGGCGCCTAGCGTGATCGCTTCGCGAAGGTCGCTTACGCTGACTTCTTCGCAGCGGCAAACGATCGTCTCGTTGTCCTTCGGCGCGCAGATGTCCCGGGGTGGCGTAAACAGAGCATCGAGCAGAGGACGGATCGCGCTGTGGATTCCCAACTCGGCGCGGATCGGCGTTGCACGGCGGTCCCGCTCGACGCTGTCAATGACGCCATGGCGGTGTGCGGCATCGAGCGCGGCGAGACGGCCGGTAAGCGCTGCCGCGACGGCGCCATCGATTCCGCCACCGTCGCCGGCAACGGCAATCGCATCGCAATTTGTGGCGCCCCACTCGTTGCGGATCGGGCGCCAATATCGCTGCGCTTCATACCACTCATGATCGCAACCGACCTGCCGGGTGATCTGCGTGTTCGGCGCTACGCCAAAGTGCAGAAGCAGGGAGTCGACCGGTATTTCGCTTTGAGAACCGCCGCTCTGGAACGATACGGATTGCACGCGATTATCGCCAATCGCCGCGAGCTTCTCGACACCGGAGTGGATAGCAACGCCAGCGGCACGAATGCTGCGGCGCATCTTCATGCCTTTGCTCAGATAGTTCCGCGCGCGTAATGCTTTAGGCAAATGGCGTGCGGCGGAAAAGTAATCGCCTATCCGCGTTGTTTCCAGAAGGGCCGCCACATTGACGCCTGCGGTGACGAGTTGCTGCGTCACCAGCAGAGCGAGCGGGCCGCAACCGGCGACGACGACACGACCAGAAGGGACGACACCGGCCGATTTGAGCAAAACTTGCGCGCCGCCAGCAGTCATGACGCCGGGCAGTGTCCATCCCGGGATCGGCACGGGGCGCTCCATCGCGCCGGTTGCAATGAGGAGGCGGCGACCCTTAGCTGTCGCGCCTTTGCCATTATGAGAGTACGCGACCATGCCGTCTTCGTCGACGCGCCAGACCGACGCGTCCGGCTTGTATGCAGCGCCGGACTTTCGAAACGCTTGTGCAATCTCGGCACCCTGACCGTAATCCTCGCCAAGCAGTGATAGCGTTTTCGGATGCACGGTTTCGATGCCGCGGTAAATCTGACCGCCGGGTTCGGATTGTTCGTCCAGAACTAATGTGGACAAGCCCAATTCATCGGCAAGCGTGGCGGCGGCGAGCCCGGCGGGGCCACCGCCGATGATAAGAAAGTCGACTGTATCGCTCATGCTTCGAGTCGCCGCTTGCCTTCTTGGCGCCGCACTTTCATGCCGTTTTCAACCCGAACCATGCAGGCCTGGCGGTTGGGAATGCCATCGATTTCCATAAGACAGTCGAAGCACGCGCCCATCATGCAAAACGGCAGGCGCGTCGCCCCAGTGACAGGCGTGGTTCGGCTATGTTCAGCGCCGGCTGCAAGGACTGCAGCAGCGACGGTTTCGCCGGCAGCGACATTGATGATCTCGCCCTCAAAATCGATCGATACCGATTGCCCGTCCGGCTCATGCAGTCGCCGGAACATCGAACCTCCGTGCGCTGAACTGGTCAAAATTCGGCGGTGTGTCGCCTGTCGAGACCCAGCGTGAGATATGGCGCGCGTTGACCGCGCCCAGCGTAACACCGCTGTGCGAGGTCGCGACGTAGGCGCCCGGCATTGTCTCCGACTCGTCATAGATTGCGCACTTGTCGGGCGTCAGCACACGAATACAGCCCCAGTTGCGGACAAGCCGCACATTTTCCAGTTGCGGGAATGCCTTCACGGCGCGTGCGGCGATGTTCCGCGTCACAGGCAAGGTTGTGCCGTCGTCGAAGCCGGTTTCTTCTTCGGAATTGCCGAACATGAATCCGCCTTCGTCGGTCTGGCGGATCGAGCCCAGCGCCATTTCGACAGTCGCTTCGATCCGTTCCGTGACGAGAACCTGCCCGCGCTGTGGCCGAATAGGGGTGTTAAGCCCAACCATCGGTGCCAGTTTGGTAATACCGTGTCCACAGGCGAGCACGATCTTCGGCGCCGTAAATCGGTTTCCCGCCGATTTAGCGACGAATACGCCACCGTCATGCGAAATATGATTGACTTCGTTGCATGGGAAGTAGCGCCCACTCAACTGTGTGAAACCGCGATGCAGGGCCCTGAGCATTTTGAGCGGATTGACGTGACCATCGTGCGGGCCGAAAGACCCGCCGGCAACCCCTTCGCCGACACGCAACCCCGGCACCATTTTCTGAATTTCGTCCCGCTCGATGATTTCGCAGTCATATCCGTCGGCACCGGCCTGCTGACGCATGATATCGATATTGCGGCGGTAATTTTCTCTCTCTTCGTCGCTCAACAGGAGATTGAGGCCGCCGCCGTTCTGATGGTTCACGTCGATGCCGGCGCTGTCACGTAAGTCGGCAGCGAAGTCTTCCCACAAATGCGCCGACTCGCGGCTCCAATCCGCATATCGCTGCAGGCCCAGCCCCTTGGATTGCACCCAGACGAGGCCAAAATTGCCGCGCGCGGCGCGCAACGAACCGTCCGCGCCGTCGAGCATGATTGTGCTGACGCCATCGCGCGCCAGTCCGTAGGCGACGGCCGCTCCGAACATGCCGCCGCCGACCACAATGGTTTCCGCACTATGCAATGATCTTGCCCATCAATCTCGATATCGCATTCTGACAATTTGGCCAAATCATGCGTCCAAACTGCCAATAGCGCAACAGAGCAGCTGATTTAAATGCGTGCAGGCGTTGAATTCAGATTATGGCAGTTCGCGTCGAAAACCCAGCGTTTCCAACAATCTTCCAGGGTCTTCGCCATCTGCTTCCGGATCGAAGCTCGCATCGGCTTTCAAGGCGTCGGCGAGTTGGATCCTGTAGTCTTTGCGTGGAATTTCCCGCGCACCGAACTGATTCAGATGGTCGGTCGTAAACTGGGCATCGAGCAATACGAAACCGCAGCGGCGCAACCGCGCCACCAAATGGACGAGCGCGACTTTGCTGGCATCGCGCTTGCGGCTGAACATGCTTTCGCCGAAAAACGCCCCTCCCAAGGAAACGCCGTAAAGCCCGCCGGCAAGCTCGCCGTCGTGCCAGCACTCGACGCTGTGTGCGTGCCGCATGTGAAACAAGGAGGTATATAACGTGACAATCCGGTCGTTGATCCAGGTGCGTGGCCGGACTTCCGTTGCTTCCGCGCAACTTTCGATGACCTCCTCGAAGGCATGGTCGAACGTTACGTGAAAGCGGCCGCTGCGAATGGTACGTTGAAGCCGTCGCGGAATGTGGAAATCGTCCAGTGGGATAATGCCGCGTAACCGGGGGTCGACCCAGAAAAGCTCCGGATCGTCTCGGTCTTCGGCCATTGGGAACACGCCGATCGCATACGCGCGCAGCAGCATATCCGGCGTGAGTTCGAGCATTTCCATGGCGGTAGACTCTTCGTCTAGAGACCTAACTTGGTCTCTAGCCAGTGAATATCATAGTCACCATCGAGGAAATCTTGCTCCAATACGAGCCTTTGATGCAAGGGGATCGTGGTCTCGATGCCACCGATGACATATTCGTCGAGGGCCCGGCGCAGCCGCATCACGCACTCGTCGCGCGTGTCGGCATGGACGATGAGTTTTGACACCAGACTGTCGTAGTGCGGCGGAACCGTATATCCGGAATAGAGGGCGGAATCGACCCGCACACCAAGCCCGCCGGGGGCATGATAGTCCGTGATCCGGCCGGGCGAAGGCGCGAAGGTTTCCGGGTGTTCGGCGACGACGCGGCATTCGATCGCGTGCCCGCTCAATGATATGTCCGATTGCTCCAGCAAAAGCGGCTCGCCCGCGGAAATTCGGATCTGCTCTCGGATCAGATCGACACCGCTGATCATCTCGCTCACCGGATGCTCGACTTGGATGCGGGTGTTCATTTCGATGAAATGAAAATCGCCATCCTCGAAAAGGAACTCGACGGTTCCAGCACCGCGGTACTTCAGCCGGCCGACGGCCTCGGTGACACGGGCGCCGATTGCTGCGCGCGTTTTTTGATCGAGCGCCGGCGAGGGCGCTTCCTCAATGACTTTCTGATGGCGGCGCTGGATGGAACAGTCGCGTTCGCCGAAATGGATGACCTTACCGAAACCGTCGCCGAGGATCTGCACTTCGATATGCCGCGGCTGGGCGAGGAACTTTTCGATATAGACCGCATCGTCGCCGAAACTCGCCAGCGCTTCGCCGCGGCAATGCGCCAGGACAGCTGGCAATGTCTCCGCCGTGTCCGCAACCTTCATGCCTTTGCCGCCACCGCCGGACGCCGCCTTGACGAGCACCGGGTAGCCGATCTCCTCGGCTATGCGTCTGGCATCATCGTCATTGTCGACGGGCCCATCCGATCCGGGGACGACGGAAAGACCGAGCTCTCGAACGGCTTCCTTCGCGGCAATCTTGTCGCCCATCAAACGGATATGATCGGGGGTAGGTCCGATAAAGACATAGCCATGCTCTTCGACCATCTCCGCGAACGCTGCGTTTTCGGACAAAAAACCGACGCCTGGATGGATCGCGTCGACTCCGGCGATTGTCGCGGCGGAAAGGATAGCTTGGCCGTTCAGATAGCTGTCCCGCGAGGCTGGTGGGCCGATGCAGACGGTTTCGTCCGCCAACCGCACATGCATGGCATCCGAGTCGGCGGTGGAATGGACGGCGACCGTCTGAATGCCCATCTCGCGGCACGCGCGGTGAATGCGCAGCGCGATTTCGCCCCGGTTCGCGATGAGAACTTTCTCGAACAAAATATCGCTACTCGAGGATAAGCAGAGTTTCGCCGAATTCGACCGGCTTGGCGTCTTCGACAAGTATGCTTTTCACCGTTCCGCCACGAGGCGCGAGGATCGGATTCATGACCTTCATGGCTTCCACGATAAACAGGGTATCGCCTTCGGCAACCCGGCTGCCGACTTTCACGAAGGGCTCCGCACCCGGACCTTGGGCCAGATAAATCGTTCCCACCATCGGGGATGTGACTGCACCCGGGTCGATTTCCGAGGCCGCCGTCGGCACAGGCGGAGCGGCGACCGGCGTGGCAGGCATCGCGGCGGCGATGGATCCGCCTCTCGCGACACGGATGCTTCGGTCGCCTTCCGTCACCTCGACTTCGGTGAGGCCGGTCTCCTCCAGAAGTTTGGCGAGCTCGCGTATTTGATCGCTGTCGACCGTGGGCTTTGCCATCTCAGTTTTCGTCCAGTATGTCGTTAAGCGCATCGAGGGCGAGCGTATAGCTGCGCCAGCCAAAGCCGCAGATCACACCCGCTGCGATGGGCGATATAT